>ENA-ORXT01000522-ORXT01000522.1-marine-metagenome-genome-assembly--contig:-NODE-522-length-60620-cov-9.631122_pt1 | contig 60620 bp, 29 predicted proteins | sample MGYA00237868_ERZ511482 | MGnify/ENA metagenome assembly ERZ511482 | reverse complement strand
AACCCGAAGGTCACAGGTTCAAGTCCTGTCCCCGCTACCAAGTAAAAGTTCAAGCTGTAATAAGCTTGGACTTTTTTTATTATACACCATTCCTACGATCTGCCATTTCAAGTCTATAATATATCACGATTCATCGCGGGGTGGAGTCCCGTTGTACAACGGGAGTAGCTCGTCGGGCTCATAACCCGAAGGTCACAGGTTCAAGTCCTGTCCCCGCTACCAAGTAAAAGTTCAAGCTGTAATAAGCTTGGACTTTTTTAGTTTTATATCCTCTCTGATCGATCGCGTTCTATTCTCATTTATATCATAGCATATTAAGAAAATGGTTAAACTGCACTATATCATGAAGATATTCGCATTTTGAAATTTTGGATTGCTTCGCTTTTTTAGTCTATGCGCTGAAGACGGGGTAATTCTCGTTAATAATTTGGCGTGATTTTTTGTGAAAAATCACGCCAAATTAATCTACCCTACTCAGTTACATATAATACTTTCACTAAATAAAAGTATTACAGCCAATAACTGAAGTTAATTAACATCATTATATAAAGCAGTATCAACTGAATTAATGCGACCCTCCATATTTTCAAATAAGTTTCTTTCGCTTCCAACTCCCCATATGTAACTAAAATTTTAATACATAGCCAAGTAATGAGATACACACAATTTTTACCAATATGAGGCTTATATGGCCCATATCGATTTAGCAAAGTGAACTATTTAATCTTTAGAACTATATATCTCTATCAAACTTACTTAAAGTGATAGCTGAATGGAATCATATTATATCATACTTATAGTTATTGGGACTACGTCACTTCTAGCTAGCTTTATTCCCATTCTCCTCAAGCTTTTCAAAATAAGCTTTACTCTGCCTTTGTTAATTTTTGGTGCAATTCTATATTATTTAGAAGCACCCTTACCTTGGCCCGACCCTGTCTGGCCATTAGAGTTATCGCTCCGATTTTCAGAACTTGTTGTTATCATAAGCCTTATGGTAGCAGGATTAAAGATCGGGCTGATTTATACGTGGGAAGAATGGAAAAGACCACTGAGTTTATTGGTCATTACAATGCCGCTTTTCATGCTAGTTACATTTCTTATTTCTCATTATTTATTAAAATTTGATGGACCTACATCCTTATTATTAGCAGCTGTACTTGCACCTACAGATCCAGCCTTAGCTTCGGAAATACAACTAAATGAAAAACAATCTATAAAATCAAAAGAATCTGGTGTTCAATATTGTTTGACTGCTGAAGCGGGATTGAACGATGGACTAGCTTTCCCATTTATATTTTTAGCAATACTGTGGTCAGATAAGTCATTGAATCAACATGATCTATGGATAGAATGGATAGGCTATTACGTACTATATAAAATCATAGTAGGCTCACTTATAGGAGCTGCATTAGGATATTTTTATAGTCTCTTGACGCAAAAACTTTCTAAAAATAAAGAGAAACATATCCATCAGACTTTTGTAGCCATCTCACTAACTCTTATATCATATGGAGTGGCAGAAATCTCAAATACATATGGGTTTCTAAGCGTATTTTTTACAGGTTTATTTGCACAGTACCACATGCATATAAAAAGTGCCAACTCCCTAAGTGATCCTAACCTCAACTTTATTATTAACATCGAAAAATTTCTTATTATATTTTGGATTATCTTCTTTGGAGGATCTATCATGGCAGGTATACTAGGGCAGATAACTCTAGCAACGCTTCTATTTAGTATCAGCTTAGTATTAGTAATTAGACCACTTATGGGATACATCGGTCTTTTAAATACCGATTTCAGTAGGAAGAAAAAGTTGGCAATTTCATACTTAGGTGTTCGAGGTATTGGTTCTGTTTTCTATCTTACATACGCCATGAAACATGGTAGTTTTGGAGATCTCAATCACCTGTATTCAATAGTATCCTTGATAATACTTCTGTCTATTATATTTCACGGATTGAGCGCTAAGAGGGTGCTTGAACATACGTAATTTATTCTTCCAAAGATTTTAAGACTCTGTTGATAGATCTAGTCCATTTTGAGAAAATCTCAGCAGGCTTAGGGTAACTTCCATGCGTAATAATTTCTTCAAATAACCATGGCGTATGTATTCGATTGTCATCTACATGAGCTAGCTCCTCTATCCATTTTGCTATATAATCATTAGCCTTATATTTAAGACTTTGATGGACTGGATTTGTATAATAAATTTCATATGCTTGGACGTGCCAGTTCAGCCAATTAGCACTAACGTCATAATCAATAAGGCGGCTCTCAAAATAAGCAGCACCCCATGTCCAATCAACCTTCAGATCATGCACAAAATAACTGGCACAGTTAACCCTACCGCGATTACTCATAAACCCAGTTTGATTTAGCTGTCTCATATGAGCGTCTATAAAAGGGATACCCGTTGCACCTTCGCACCAGCGGAAGAATAAATCCTTATCATTTTCAAACTTGTCTGGCTTGTCTTTAATACCACCTGTGAAGAAAATTTTATTCCCAAAGCGCATCCCCTTGAATGTAAAATAATCTCTCCAAACTAATTCGAATACAAGCCACCATGTACTTTGGTTCTTTTTAACCTCAGCTTCATATTTCTTTATTACCCGATAGATCTCGCGCGCAGAAAGGCAACCCAAGGCTAAATAGGGCGAAAATTTACTGCTATAGTCCAAACCATCAGATTTGTTCCTAGTCCATCGATAGCTGGTAAGTTGTTCTGTCCCAAAACTATAATGCTGTAACCTTTCGAGCGCTGCATCCTCACCTCCTTCCATAAAAGGTTCTGCATTTTTATAATCAACAATTGAAAAACCAAAATTACTATGGAGTGGAAACTCCGTACTAAATGCCTCAGGATGTGCGTTTAGTGTTGTCAGCCTCTCTATAGTTTTTCTAGGGCTGCTTTGCTTAGAGGCAGGTATCCGATAGGCTTTACTAGTAAGCGGTATCTCATCAATGGTAAATGGAATGTCGTCTATATGATACAATGTTTTTCCCCAATAAAAATTAAATTCTACTGCTCGCATTTTATTCTTTAGAGCAGTCACGATCTCTAATTCTTCATGTGCATATTCCTCTTCAGCATAAATGGATGTGATATCGAACTTTTTTACTAACCTAGGTAGCTCTTCCACTGATCCATTCTTCGTTATAATTAGATGACCACCTAGTAATTCTAGATTTTTTTGCAAGTTTAAAACAGACTGTTCTAAAAATTTAAACCGATTGATCCCAGTTTTTCGAAAGCCTAAATCTAACCTTTTGAATTGATAAGGCTCTACACAATAGCAGAATATCAGCTGATCACAATTATTTGCAGCCATGAATAGAGCCTCGTTATCATGAACCCTTAAATCATTTTTAAACCATACTAATCCAACCTTCATATAATAATTGCTACACTGGGATATCTACATCTTTCAAAATCCGCCTATCTATTTTCCGATTGTCTCCATCATGTAATACGGAGATGTCCCCAGTACTTTCAAAAATAACAGCCTGTACCTCATCAAAAGAATGAACATTTGCTTCTCTAAGTTTACCGATTAAGTCATCATATCCAACATTGCACTTAGATAATTGATCTTCTAATACTTCTCCGTTCCACATTAATATTTGAGGCTTATTGGTAAAAGTTTTTCTGAATAGCTTTGATTTTCTAGCAAGTAGCGAAAATATTGTTTGAAAGCCAGTTATGCAAGCGAGAGCGATAGCACCTTTCAAAATAGAATAGTTGCTGTTCATAATAACGGCAGCTATTACTGAACCAATTGCTATGGTAGAAGCGAAATCAAAGCTTGACATCTTAGCAAATGTTCGCAAACCAAATGTTCTGGTAAATAAAATAACAAATGAAAAAATTGCGAGTACGGTTAGTACGAGCCAAAGAGCTTCTTGAGGATCCATAGTTTATTTTTAGTCTTATGTCTCGCTAAAACATGCAAATAAATTTTATGTTTGAAGTAATCTTTATTTGGTTTCTTTTAATCTTGGACTAGCGATGTGGAGATGGGCCGTTCTTTCACGGCAGTCCGTAGCTAGGGTGTGTTGGGTGGTAGCAGGACCGAGGCGAATGCCGAGCATCGTAACGTAGCGACTCCGCTCTTTCTTGCGGAGTAGGCCCCAGATAAATATACACGCAACCCTAGGAGATAATGAATTGTACTTTAAAGCTCATTATAAATCCCGCAAGTTGTATTTGAGATAGTTGTAACTGAATTCCTATAGTATTCGTCGATAAAATAGAGATTTAAATCTCATATATATTAACTTTACTAAAACCATAATACTACCCAATGAAAAGTTATACATCACTTGTTTGCATCTTATTAATGTTCTTTATATATAAGGGGCAAGCTCAAAATAATATTGCTGGACAACTACTAGACGAAAAAGGCAAACCAATCCACTTTGCCACAATTGCATTGATGACTGCAGCCGATAGTCTAATCGTAAATGGGGAGTCAACTGAAAGAGACGGTTCGTTCGCCATCAAAAATATAAAGGATGGAAAGTATATACTTGAGGCGTCCATGTTAGGCTATAAGACCAACTGGCTAGGCAATATCGAACTTCCAAGAGATCATGGTAAGCAGTTTGAAATAAGCCTTATGGATGATGCTGCAACGCTAGAAACTGTAGAAGTTATTGGAAAAGTACCCTTGCTAGAACAACGTGCTGATCGCATGATCGTCAATGTAGAAAACAATATCACTAATCTCGGTGGAAATCTTTTGGACGTTATGAAAAAAGTACCTGGGGTACTGGTCGTTGGGGAAAAATTGCAAATGGCAGGCCAAAGCAACGTCACCATTCTAATAGATGGAAAGACAACCCAATATATGGATGTAAATTCTCTACTCCGAGATATGCCTGGTGACAATATCAAAAAGGTAGAAATTATCCATCAGCCTGGATCCGAATTTGAAGCACAAGGTACTGGACCGATCATCAATATTATTCTCAAGAAAAACTCCCTTTATGGTACGAATGGGAAAGTTACACTTGGCGTAGGAAAAGGAAACGATTGGCGAAATAAGGCCTCTATAACGCTGAGTCATTATCAAGGCGCAGTAAATATAAATGGCAGTATTGGTTATCGTACATCCCCTTATTTTGATCAAATGGATCTCGTACGAAACGTAGCTGGAGACATCTATGATCAACAGAGTATCGATAGAAACTTGAGAACTGGATGGAGAGGAAATCTTGGCTTAGACTGGGATATAAATAGTAAGCATCGCGTTGGCTTTGGCACAAGGTATATTAGTAGCGAGTCTGACTATACTATTGTCAATCTTACAAATATTGATTTTCTTGATGAGCAGCAAAAAGACTTTAATGTACGTACAGCGAATCTAACTGATAACACTTGGCAACTAGCGAGTATAAATCCATATTACAGATTTGAAATAGATACGAGTGGGCATAAAATTGATTTAGATTTTAATCTCGTACGCATTATGAATGATGGATTGAATATTCTAGATCCTGTGGAACGAAATGGTTTTACACAATTCTTTGACCAAAAATATATCCAGCCTGGAGAGACAAATATTATTGCAACAAAGCTAGACTACACCTACCCTTTCTCTAAAGATGAAATTCTAAAATTAGGTGGAAGATATAGTGATGCGCAATTGGATAACAGCTTAGAAGTATTTGATGAAAATAATGAAGGCATTTTTATGGAGAACATCTACGCTACAAATCGTTTTGTTTTTGAAGAACAAATAAAAGCGGCTTACGCTAAACTGGATTGGCAGCAAGGAGATTGGTCAGGTACAGCTGGTATTAGATATGAGGAAAGCAACTCCCAAGGTAGGTCAAGATTCACAGATGCCGTTTCGGAGCAAGCTATTGATTCTATCCTGACTAGAGACATCAGGAAGTTTTTTCCAAGTGCAAGTATTAGTCGAAAGATCAATAAGGAACTGACGGCTAGTCTAGCATACAGTTATCGAATTGATCGACCGAGATATACTTCCCTCAATTCATTCGTCTATTATCTAGATGCTTATACTTTCGAAAAAGGGAATCCCAATTTGATACCAGCACTTACGCATAGTACAAAGTTTAGTTTGGCATATGATGGGCAACCCTTCTTTAATGTAGAATACAAAACCACCAATGATGCAATGGTCGAGCTGACGGATCAGAATGACGCAACTGGTGAAACTAATCTCTCCGTTTACAACATTGATAAATTTGAGAACTTCAATGCAAGTTTATTTTTTCCACTTGATTTTATTCCTAAGGTATCTGGATTTGGAGGGGTCATCGCTAACCATGGTAGATATAGAGATGCTAGTTATCTAGAAATGGAGCTCGATAGATCTAAATGGGATTTTACTGGATTTCTCCAGATGGAGCTTACCCTGCCCGCAAAAATACAAGCTGAAATAACTGGCTGGTATAACAGTGGCTCACAAGAAGCCATAGTGAATACGGAATGGTTGTACGGAGTGGATGTTGGGCTGAGTCGTAAATTTTTGGATGACAAGCTACAGCTAAATCTAAGTGTAGAAAATATATTAGCTAGATACCTCTATGCTGATATCCAATATGCTAATATGGATATCTCGCTATATAATGTATGGGATGGCCCAGTGGTCAACTTTCAAGCATCTTATAAGTTTGGAAATCAACATATGAAAACTAAGGAAAGTAGAAGAGGCAGTGCGGCGGACGAAATAAACAGGGCACAGAAAAATTAAAGTAGTATATTCCTAATCGTTTCTTATTTTTGTAGCAAATTAAAAAATAAAAATCAATTATGAATAAAGTGAATGAGGTATATATTGTATCCGCTGTAAGGACACCACTAGGGAGTTTTGGTGGAATGTTCAAAGGAATAAGTGCAACAGAGTTAGGGGCTACTGCCATCAAAGGCGCGCTTAAAAAAGCCAAGGTAAAGGCAGCATATGTCGGTGAAGTATTTATGGGCAATGTCGTAAGTGCTAATCTAGGTCAAGCACCTGCACGCCAGGCTGCTATTAAAGCAGGCATCCCAAATACAGTTCCATGTACTACGGTCAACAAAGTTTGTTCATCAGGAATGAAGTCTGTCATGTTTGGTGCGCAAAGCATCATGCTAGGTCACCAAGATATTGTAGTCACTGGTGGCATGGAGAGCATGTCCAATATTCCTTTTTACTTGCCTACCATGCGATGGGGTGCCAAATTCGGTGAAGGCAAAGTCGTAGATGGGCTGCAAAAAGATGGATTAGTAGATGTATACAATCAGCAGGCGATGGGTGTATTCGCTGATAATACAGCTAAAAAATATAAAATCACTAGAGAGGCACAAGATGACTTTGCGATAGAATCTTACAAGCGTTCTGCAGCCACTACGGAAGCTGGTACTTTCAAAGAGGAGATCGTGGCAGTTAAGGTTCCTCAAAGAAAAGGAGATGCGCTCAACATTACAGAAGACGAAGAATACAAGAATGTACGCTTTGAGAAAATACCTGCCTTGAGAGCAGTTTTCTCCAAGGATGGTACCGTGACCGCAGCTAATGCCTCTACCATAAATGATGGTGCTTCTGCCCTCGTGCTTGCGTCGGCCGCAGCAGTTAAAAAATACAAACTGAAACCAATAGCAAAAATTTTATCTTTTGCAGATGCGGCGCATGAACCAGAGTGGTTCACTACTGCTCCTCCTAAAGCTGCAAAACTCGCCATAAAAAAAGCGGGTATTAGAAAATCTGAAATTGATTTCTATGAAGTGAACGAAGCATTCGCAGTAGTGACGATGGCGTTTATGCAGGATATGAAATTAAAGGCAAACAAGGTAAATGTACACGGCGGTGCGGTTTCTTTAGGGCATCCATTAGGTGCATCTGGTGCACGAATCTTGACTACGCTTACTAATGTATTGGCTGCCAAAAAAGGCAACATCGGCTGTGCAGCTATCTGCAATGGTGGTGGTGGTGCTTCAGCCATGATCATTCAGCGTATGTAGAAATATTATTAAAGGAAATATGGAGCGTCCTCATTTAATTTTGAGGACGTTTTTTTTATGGAAATGGTTTGGGCGTATCCTATATTATAAATCGCTAAAGAGAGCGATTAATAATATAGGTCGTGCTATTCGTGACCAGGCCCTAGCGGGCTGCTTCCTCCGGTCGCATCACTACTATCACTTACGCGTAAAAAATTAAAACTTGATCGAAAGCCCCGCCAAGAAATTCGCACCAGCTTGTGGATAAAGAAAATTCTCCGTGATCAAGTCTCCAAATACATAACTGTAGGTGTAGCCATTGGCACTGTAGAGTGTGTTAAATAAATTATTAACTTTTAGAGATACTGAAAACTGACGCCACTTTTCTCCAGGTATATGATAGACCCCTAAAAAGTCTGTAACCATATAGGCGTCTAGGCTTCTTGCATTATTTCCCGTATTGTCAAGAAATTGCTTTCCCACATATTTTGGATATAAGCCTAATTCAAGATTCTCTATTGGTCTGAAAAGAAGTTGACCACCGACGATTATAGTTGGAGAGAAAGAGATGTCGGTATCTTTGAAATTATTAACAATGACTTCGAATCCATTTGTGTAGTCGTATAATACTTCGTTAAAGTCTTTAATTTTATTTTTGCTGAACGTAGCATTTCCTCCAATATCAAGTTTATCAGTTAGCTGAGTGATCACTGACAATTCGATACCTGCGCGATAACTGTCTTTTACATTTCTTCTCAATGCAGCACCTACATCGTTTAACTCTCCAGTTGGAATAAGTTGGTTATCATATTTCATGTAATAGAGATTAGCTTCCAATCTCAATTTTTCAGAAGTTTTTCGAAAACCTAACTCTCCGTTTATCAATGTTTCATGAACTGGAGCATCGCTTAGCTCTGGTCTACTGATAGCATCTATAAAGTCCGACCTTGCGGGTTCCTTATTAGCAATCCCAACGGAAGCATAGAACAAATCTTCTTTATTCATCTGGAAGCTAACACCTGCTTTAGGATTGAAAAAGTGAAATGTCTCGTCAATATCATAATCTACCAAGTCATTATCTGTTCCCTTCGTTTGGTAGAATATGCCTCTGTATTGAAGATCTAGATAGGAGAAAATATTCCTGTTATTTCCAATTCTAAATTTACGATTTGACTTTAGATAAATATTTGCATCGTCTTTGGTACTTGCACCGAAGTAGTAATTTTCTCGGAGAAAGTCTAGCTCTCCAAGTGAACTAGAAACTAAGCGACCAAAGTGGTCGCCTTTGTATCTGCTAACTGCTCCACCTAGAACATACTCACTTTTAGCATTTGGTTTGTAGTTTATGTTGAATACTGTTCCGTAGAAATCATTATCCAACCAGCGGCGACGGACAAGGTCTGCACTGGTTTGCTCTTCTCCATCCACCATTGGATTTTGAAATCCATAGTCTGCAAAACTATCCTGAAACTTAAACTCTTCAAAGAAGCCTTTTCCTTGGGTATAGTGTAAGGCAACTTTTAAGTCCATTGCATTACTCAAATTATGATTGAGATGTAGCTGATAATGGTTTTGCTGATAGTCGTCTACTTGATCATCATAGAGGTAATAATTGAATCGTCGGTCTGAGGAAAATAAATTTGTAGAATCCGCAGTGGTATTATATAGCACCCCTATATTATTATTGTAGTGCGCTAATAGTCCTTCTTCATCTCCCTTAACTTTTGCCTCCGGTGAACCATACCAAGATTGATAAGTAATTTCTTTTCCTAACATAACGATAGCTTGGAGGCTAGTCTTATCGCCAAAAAAACCTCCAGATAAATATGCTCCTTTTAGATTGGAGCTGGCTCTATCAATGTAACCATCAGTTGTTATTTGAGATAATCGCGCGTCGAAAGCGAGCTTATTTTTGAGTAACCCAGAGCTGAGGTTCAAAGTATATTTCTGTGTATTGAACGAACCATAGGTAGTACTGAGTCCGACACTCCTTTTTATATTATATCCTTTGGTTTGCAAATTTACGGTAGCACCAAATGCACCCGCTCCGTTGGTAGATGCTCCTACCCCTCTCTGTATTTGGATGCTCTGGGTCGAGCTGGCTAAGTCAGGCAAATTCACCCAAAAAGTTCCTTGAGATTCTGAATCATTTAATGGGATATCATTGATCACGACATTAGTTCTGGTGGCGTCACTCCCTCTGACTCGGATACCCGTATAGCCTATGCCAGCTCCAGCATCTGATGTTACCACCACCGAAGGTGTATTATTCAAGAGGTATGGAATATCTTGGCCAAGGTTGTTCTTTTGAATCGTTTCCTTACTCAAATTGCTGTACGTAAAAGGAGCTTCATCTTTAACACTTAATGCACTTACTTTTATGGTCTCTAGTATTGTAGAACTAGGTTTTAGATAAAAATTAATAATAGTATCTTGTTGCGTTTCAAATATAAGACTTGAAGTTTCATAGCCAATATAGCTACAACCAATCCCATATTCATCTTCAGTTTTATTAACCCTTAAAGTATACCGACCGTAGGCATCTGTTTGAACATTGGCGTAGTGTGTGTAAACTTCTACATTGGCAAAAGCTAAGGGTTCATTATACTCCCCGTAGGCAATGCCGCTAACAGTAATCCTATCTTGCGCAATTCCATTTAAGCTAAGAAATATGCATCCAAGGCTAAGAAAGAAAATTCTTTTCATGTTGATAATTAGAACGTGTAGTTGGAGTTACTACGCGTCAAATAATAAAAAATTAGAAGAAGCAGAAAGCTTCCTACCGTTTCCCTGCGCCGGCATTATCCGTATCAGGTTCTGTGGGTATAATCTCAGCCTTTAGAAAATATCTAAGTTGGCACCCCATGAGAATTGGATCAAAGGTAAGAATAAATTATCACTTAGAATTCAAGATTTTTCAGTTTCCCCGCCACTTCTTTACTGATCTCCTCTTGGAAATCTATTTTAAACTGTGCAAAGTCATGACGATCAACTACTTGATCAAAACGTCCATCTTGCAAGCGATAAATATGATCACTAATTTGTAATAGGCTAGTCAGCATATGAGAAGATATGAAAACGTACTTCCCTTTTTCTTTTAAGGATTGAATGATTATGCGTAAGATTTCATTACTTTGAATATCTACACCGTTGAAAGGTTCGTCAAGAATGTATACTTTTCTGTTTAATAAAATCAGTCCTAGAAAGGCTAACTTCTTTTTCATGCCTGTGGAATAGTCTTCAACGAATGCATCTAGAGGCAACTGAAAGACTTCATTCCAAGCATTAAAATTTTGCCTTGGAGCAACCAGCTGTAAGTACTCCTTCCCTTTCATTAATGGATAAAAATAGTTTTCAGTCTGAAGAAATGCAATATCCTGTTTTGTGATTGGCTTATCATCCAGTATAATCTGTCCAGCTTTGGAAGATTTAGATCCATAGATCGTATTGAAGAATGTTGTTTTTCCAGCCCCATTGATACCAAGTACACCGTATATACGTGATACTGAAAACTTTGCCTGAAGCTGATTAAGTACCAGTCTATTTCCATATCCAGATGATAAATTTTCGATCTTAATCATACACTTACCAATATATTTCCAAATTATTTTTCGCTTTATAAAACTGAATAACGCTCATCATCAGTACAACCAACTGAAATCCTGGAATCAACAAAAATAATAGCATAATACCAGCGATAACATTTGTCTTTACCTGTTTCAATCCTGGTCGATAAAATACATATTTGTTAAATACAGAAAACAATACCATCATACAAATTGCAAGAAATACAATTGCAAATAAATACCAATAGCCAAAAGAAAAAAATAGACTCACTAAATATAATGGTAAAAATACCAACTGAATAACAACAAGTATCTTAAACGCTTTGTAGAATAAAAATTCACTTGATGTAGCTCGGTTAAAAATCATTTCTTTAGGTTCATAAAACTCTAAGGCCGACTGAAAGAATGCTAAAAATAAAAAGGAAAATATAAAGATGGCGGCAGGGTGCCAAGAAAAAAATAAGGCAACTAGATATCCGATGCCCAAAACTACCCCATACCTACGTAGTAGATATCTAAATTCAAATTGGTCCACTGCTAACAAAGGAAAATCAAATTTCAAATTGCTTTTCATTTCACTTGATGATGAAAGAAACTTTACTACAAATGACCAACATAATGGAATTAAGAACATCATCCCAACTACTGCTAAAACAGCCTCCCATCTCCCCAATAAGAGTAATGGCAAAATCCATATGAGCGCTGCTAAACTTGCATCTACAAGATAAACCATAAGCAGTGATTGTTCTATATAGGCTAGGAATAGATAATCTGTGCGATTGAAAAGCAATACCAAAAGAAAAACAACATAAGTAACTGTGATACTAAAATCGGATAGGAGCAGGAAGTTGGCTAAACCTTGCAGAAACATTCCGCTCAGTAAAAATAAGATTAGAATAATGTATCCAAAACCAGTACGTTGAAAAAATCTACCCAATTGCTTTATTCGAAAGAAAAAGAAAGGATTTCTCATACATCTGTAAATTAATCATAAGCCTAAGTAAGATTCTAAATTGTAAGCAAGGTCAATTAAAGAGGATAAAATCTAAATTCCTTAGCTGCTCAATCGTCCCTAACAATTGAGTGCACCACAGACGGAAATTACTTGACCCGAGATATAGGTGCTCATATCTGAAGCCAGAAACAGACAAGTATCTGCGATTTCGTCTCCCTTACCCAATCTTTTCATAGGAATATTTGTCAAAAAGGTATCCTTTGTTTTATCGTCCAACTCTGCGGTCATTTCAGTTTCAATAAAGCCAGGTGCGATAACATTACAACGGATATTTCTAGATCCTATTTCTTTAGCGATTGATTTAGAAAAGCCGATTATACCTGCTTTAGAAGCCGCATAGTTTGCCTGACCTGCATTGCCGAAGACTCCGACTACGGATGACATATTGATGATAGATCCTGATCTATTTTTCATCATTGGTCTGATGACCTGTTTGGTAAGATTAAATACAGATTTGAGGTTTGTCTCGATGACGGTATCCCACTGTTCCTCACTCATGCGGAGCATCAAGTTGTCTTTAGTGATACCTGCATTATTGATCAAGACGTCAATTTGTCCATATTTTTCTATGACTGCTTTTACGAGTTCTTCCGCTTGAGTAAAGTTACCTGCGTCAGATTGAAAAGCTGCTGTATCTGCTCCTGCTGCGTTTAATTCTGCAACTATTGCATCTGATCGATCTGAGGACGATCTGTAGGTAAAAGCAACTTTTGCCCCTTGGGTGGCAAATCTACGAACGATAGCCTCGCCTATTCCGCGTGAGCCTCCCGTGACTAGTACTACTTTATTTTCTACATTGATCATACTGGATGAATTGATTTTTTTTGATTACGATTATTGAATTGCCAAATTACAAAATTCTTGCACAAGGAGGTTTTTTAATCAGACTCAATTTGTCATGATTTTGAAGAAAAATCACGCCAAATTGGTGCTTGATCTAAAATGTTTACCCAGCGGTATCGCACTGGGCTACAAGTACTCAACACCCAAGGGCGTTGGGGATTTTGATCCCTTTTTTGGCTAAATAAATATTTTGGTAGAGAATATTTTTTAACTTAGTATTAGGAGCGAATTAATCTTGCTCTGATTACATATCTCTTGTGCTAGCTTACTGGGCTAAAATATTGATACTTTTATCAAACCATATAATACTTGGCAACAAGGTTTCCAGCGAACTCGCTAACAAATTTTTGCATGAGGGATAGAAGTGATATGCAGTAGTCTAGAGCTCTTAATGAAGCAAGGTCTAGTGATGGCTCTTTTTCAGAGACAAGCTAGGCCTATGCTGAATAGAACTCTAGACTGCGGAATACAAACGGAAAGCCCGGTCGCTGATGCGTGGGGTAGGCTGGAGCGGGATGCGACATGCCCAAATACCACCAAGCTTATGGAATGACGGTAATCTTTTGCTAGCGGTACTCCATCTCTTTATTATAAATACTCCCAATCGCTAAGGCTATGAGACCGTTTTTACCCCCTCGACCTTGAGAATCGCTTTTCAAAATCTAAACCTATACCTCAACATATAAGTGGTATAAAACGAAAAAGGGCAACACCTGTTTTAAGAGATGATGCCCAATTTTCTACGAGTCGTTAATATTAATAGACTATATTAATCTCGCCTTTAAAGTTGATTTTGTTTCCATTACGGAATTCTATGAACGCAGAATAGACATAGCTGCCTGGCTGCATTTTCTTTCCTTTCCAGTTGCCATCCCAGCCAATTTCTGGAACGTTAGGAAGAAAATTATTCTTTTCAAAAACTTGGTTTCCCCACTTGTCAAAGATCTGCAAATCTGTTACTTCAAAAGCTGCAATATCAGTGTACAAGGTGAAAAAATCATTGATGCCATCGCCATTTGGAGAAAAGGCATTCGGTATGTAAACACGCTGATCGTCTTCTACCTCTACCACCACATTATCAGTTCCGCTACAGCCTTCATCATTTGTAACCACGACCACATAGGTTGTTGTTTTTACTGGCTGAATGTCTCTAAACTCGACATCTGCTGGACCAGGCTCTCCGTTGTCAAGCCACTCGATATTGATAATGTTTCCAGTAGTCTGAACAAATAAATCAGAAGATTCTCCTAAACGTATTATTTGATCTGCACCTAAATCTGCAGTAACTTCCTCCGGGTCAAAAACTTGAAAAATAGTATCCCATTCACAACCAATTACATCTTGAATAATCAGCGTATAGTCCCCAGAAGGAAGATTGCTATAAGAGTTGATATCCGTAAATTGCGTCTCACTATTTACTGCGTATAAGTATGGCGCAGTACCTCCCTCTACAGATTCAACATCCAACAATCCATCTCTTTCGCCAAAGCAGCTTGGACCTTCGAAACTGATAGTAGCGCCGACTGGTCTTTCTGTATTCTCGAGTACTTGGACAGCCAAACTGTCTTCACATCCTGTAGCAGTGTTGAGTACATTTAACGAATATTGACCTGCTAAATTTACTTCAATAGTAGGAGTAGATTCTCCATCTATTATCCCAGTACCTGACCAAGTAAATTCAAATTCACTTCCATTGGAGGAGGCGGATGCATCGACCGTAACGGTCTCTGTAACACAGTTAATCTCCTCGACAGGCTGTAAAACCATAGATGGCAATTCTCTATCTTCTTCAACAAGTATCCGTGCTGTACTTTCACAACCATTGAGTTGATCTTGCACAAGTAATGTGTACTCGCCGATTCCATCAACAAGTAAATTTTCCTCATTTGCGCCAGACACAATTCCAGTATTTCCTGGACTAGTCCAAGTATACGCAAATGAATTATTACTGCCAGACACTACACTTTGAACCAGGACTTCAGTCTCTGTACAAGTCAATTTATCGACAGGGTCAAAAGCAACATCTGGCGTTTGTAAATCCGCAGTAATCTGTACCGTACTATTGTCTGTACAGCCATTGCTTGTATTAGTAACTAATAGCATAATATCTCCTCCTTGCATGAGCGCAAAGGCGGCGTCAGTGGAGATTATTTCTTGAGCATCGTTTGTCCACTCATAAGATAATGCAGCATTTCCAGTCGACATATTGGCATCTATATCGATAGCTGGTTGATAGCAATCAATTCTACTTTCAGCGTTATTGATAACTGCAGTGGGTACTTCGATATCTTGGGTTACTTGTGTGAAAAATTCTGCTGTACATCCATTCTCACTATTGGTAATTTCTAAGGTATATGTTCCACTCTCGGTGACGGTAAGTTCTGCAGTTTGACCCAGATCTTGACCCATATTGTCTGTCCAGAGATAAGTAGCGTCGGTAGTAAAATTAGATATTGTCGATACTAAATCTGTACTTAATGTAACACAATTCAATTCTTCAGGAGCAGATATATTTGCTACTGGCGCTACCTTATCTTCAACAATATCAATGCTCGCTGTGCTCACGCAGCCATTGGATTGGCTAGTTGCTTCTAAAACAACAGTACCTATCTCGGTAGCTAAATAACTTTCTTCTGTAGAGAGAACATTGCCATCTAAATCTTTCCAAACCGGGGTAATAGCTCCGTTCTCTGCTGTATAGTTTATTTCTACAAAGTTGTTGAAGCAATTGATTATTTCTGGATTAGTAACACTTACTATAGGCTCTGTTTTATCTTCATCTACAAATATAGTAGCCGAGTTTTGACAGCCATTCTGAGTATCTGTTACCGTCAGTATATAATCCCCTGCTGAGGTAGCCGTTGCGTCCGCTAATGTGCTGATAGTTGCTCCACTTGGATCTACCCATTCATAGGTAAGTGATCCGTTAGCAGCGGTAGATAGATCTCCATTAAGTGCAGTGCTAGGATCATTACAGGTAAGTAAAGCAGCTGAACCTGCGTCCGCTACTGGGTCTACTTGATCTATGCCTACCGTCACAAATGATTCTGTAGTACAACTGCTACTTGCATTGGTAACTACTAACTGGTAGTCTCCTTCCACACCCACTTGGATGGTAGGCGTGTTGCCCACTAAGTCTCCTGTATTGTCATACCAAGCATGTATAATATTATTACCCGTAGAAGTATTGTTCCCGCCTATTGAGACTTGAAGATCTGTACAAGTGATGGTAACGGGCATACCCGCATCCGCATCTGGATAAGTATTATTATCATTTACGGTTGCAAAAGATGCTCTTGTACAACCATTAACCTTATCGGTAATTATTAGATTATATCTGCCAGCTGTGCTGGTAGTAAGATCAAATGTAGTAGCTAGGCTATTGCCAATATCATCAAACCATTCGAAATCGAAATCGTCCATATCGCCGGCTACGCTCCCTTCTAAAGTCACTTGATTGCTACTACAGTTGAGGTCTTTATCTACTCCTGCATTACCAAGTGGTGGCGTTACATCTTCATCTACTCTTACTAAAATAGAATCCGCACATCCATAATTGGCATCTATAACGATCAATTTATAAGACCCCGAGTTGCTTACGGAAATATCAGCGTCAGTAGAAATTAATGCATTATTGTTATCGTACCATTCATAAGAAATACCAGGTCCAGCAGTGGAGCCAGTACTAGACAAATCAATACTTGGATTTTCACAAGTAATATTCTCTGGCCTTGCTACTGCAGCTTCTGGATTGTAAGGATCTTCATCGACGATCACCATGTCGGTTTGGACACAGCCATTGTTAGTATTGGTAACTTCTAAAGTGTATGTCGCTACTAAGGTGGTGGTGTACGTTGCTTGGTCGCCAAGTACGGCTCCCGTATCATCTGTCCATGCGTATGTAAACTCTGCGCCTGTTGAAGATGTACCTCCAAGCGTAACTGTTCTCATAGAGCATGTCAGGAATGCATCTGGACCAGCATCAGCTGTAGGATCCGTAAAATCTGCAGCAATATTTACCGTACTGGTATTCTGGCAATTGTTATTTATATTGGTAACGAGTAAAGTATACTCGCCCGCGCTGGACACCTGCAAAGTAGCATTTGTTCCTAATATTCCAGGACTGGTATTACTAGTCCATTCATATACGAAGTCTGCACCCATACTGGTATTTGCTCCTCCAATAGAACCCATTTGAGTATTGCAATCTAAACTAAGTGGTGCGCCTGCGTCGGCAGTAGGTGCGGATGCATTTTGTATAACCATTACCGTTGTCATATCCGTACAACCGTTTGGTCCACTAACAATGAGTGTGTATGTTCCTCCTTCGTTAGTACTAGGTTGAGCTATATTAGCTGTAAATCCATTTGGTCCAGTCCAAGAAAAAGTAGCTCCTGTCGTAGTAGAAACACCTTCTAAGGTAGCAGACAAAACGGTACAATCAATCTCATTACTAGCGGTAGCAGATATATTTGGTAAGGTCTTATCCTCACTTACCATTTCTACAATGGTCGTACTACATCCGTTAGGAGTACTCACTACTAAAGTATAATTTCCTGCTTCGGTAGCGGTTATTTCAGCAGTGTTGCCCGCCGGACCAGAAGGTCCAGTCCAGCTATAGGATACCCCTGGAGTAGTTGACATACCAGTAAGCCTGGTATCTAAATTGTCGCAATCTAAATCTCTTTCTTTATCAATACTTGCATCTGGATTTCCACTACTCGTAACTTCCACATCGCCAATAGCTGTACAGCCATTAGTAGCTGTAATAGTTACGGCATATATTCCAGCTGTCGAAGTCGCAAATAAATTTTCTGTAGAAGTGAATGAATTTGGTCCAGTCCAGCTATACATCAATCCAGTGCTGGTGCTGTTAGCACTAATAGTCGTATTGGTATTATTGCAATCTAAGTTATTCGTAGAGCTGACCATCAAGTCAGGCTCTGTTGTATCTAAATCAACTACTACATCTCGATTATAGTTACAACCAGTAGTAATATCTCTAAGCTCTAAGGTATAAGTACCTGCAGCTTCGACATTGATACTGTTGCCAGTAGCCGATGAAGATGCACTAATAGTACCTCCAGTAGTACTCCATGCATAGGTGTAGTCTGCAGGATTGGGTAAGTTTGGATCAAGGGTAACTTCTGTAACTGCACAAGTAATTGCGTAAGATGGATCAAAATTAAAACTAGGAGAACTCATGTTCTCCGTAACTGAAATAGTAATGTCATCCATACAGCATGAAACCACATCTACTACAGTCAGCGTATAATCTCCTAATGCATCAACTGTAGGTGCCAGGGTGGAACCACCCGAAACAATATTCCCATCAGTAGTAGACCAAAGGTATTCTACATTTACTCTCTGTGTGCTTGCCGTACCATCAAGTTGTATTTGGTTGCCAAGGCATAACTCAGCGTTTTCAGCTTCTGCCTCTACATCTGGTAGAATTCCTTGCAAAACGTTAATGGTAAAATCACAAATATCTCCTTCGAATCCATCAATCATTAAATAGTATTCGTTCCCAACAACAATAGATGTTGACACTACATTTAAGGTAGCAACTGATCCAAAACTTGCACAAACAGAAACAGCAGTTAGGGTAATACAATCTGAGGTTTCATAGAGCGCAGCTTGCAGTCCTTTTGCAGTAGTACAATTGGAAGGTATAATCTGGAGTGCAACAGTTGCCTCATCCGCTATAAATTTAAAGTACTGGTCATTTTCCACTAGTCCACAGAAACCATCTGGTGGAGGACCTGGTGAATAACCTGCGCTTGAGCCCATATAACCATCGAGGTTACAACTCATAGTAGGTGCATTAAAACAATCGTCTCCCCCAGCTGGAGCTGGCTGACAAGTTTGTGCGTTTACAGTTATCCCAAAGAATAATAAAACAAGCACGGATAGCAATCTGTACAATGGTAACATAATTTTCTCATTCAACTTTAATAATAGAGGAGGATTTAGTCTATTAACAAAGTCAATGTAGGACGGATTCCTATCTGATTCGAATCCAAAATCTTAGTCTTTGTGTCTTGCTAAATGAAAAATAGTAGATTTTAAATGCTGATATAATTCGCTGTATCACAACACTTTAAGACTACATTCGTCAAAATTATTAGAGAAATAAATGACATTTTATGACACCAAGAAAATTCTAGATAGATTTTTGCCGCATTGGATATATGGAAAATATTTTTAACGTTCAATATCCTATTGCATAGGGGAATGACTAACAATAATAACCGTAAAGAAAATATGGACACTAAATCCTATATTTTTTTTTAATGATGTGTATGTTTGATAAACAAGCAAATAAAAATAAAAAGGCTCATTAATCAATTGATTAATGAGCCTTTCATATACTTCAAAAGAAGAAATACCTACCTCATAAGGGTAACATTTCCTTCATAAAATATCTCTTCGCCGTCGATAAATTCGACTAATAAATGGTAAACGTAAACGCCTGCGTTCATCTCTTTTTCTCGAAGATTACCGTCCCAGCCAATACCATCTTGGATAGCTTCTGCTGGCGTCAATTCCTCTATTCCATACATTTGCTCTCCCCAACGATCATATACACTAAAACCTTTAATCTTAGTAATAAGTCCTAAGTCCGCATAAACGGTAAAGAAATCATTAATCCCATCCCCATTAGGAGAGAAACCAGATGGAATATATACTGGGCGTGTTTTTTCAACGAAAACCGTAATGTTATCTGTAGCGATACAGCCATCTTCATCAAAGGCTGTCACCTCATAACTTGTGGTATTAACTGGTTTCACCGAAGGTCTTTCTCCGATCACCGTAGTATCGCTCCAGTTAATAATATCAATATCAAAGTTAGGTTCAGGGCTCAGCGTAATGGAATCTCCATAAGCGATCACTTGATTTTCTCCTAATTCCAATACCAATTCTACTGCTGGATCGACGTTTAAAGTCAAATCAAATAGACATCCATTGATATCCATCACGACTACATCGTACTGGTTAGCCGTAAGCCCTAAGAACTCTTGTTGGGGAGTAAAGCTTTCTCCTCCATCGATAGAATAAACATATGGTGCAGTACCTCCAATTACTTGACCTATCTCCACCGATCCTGTATTAGGACCAAAGCAATTCACATCGTTGCCTTCCGCATCTAATGCTGTAATGAAGTTTGAGTCTTCTTCAACCTCTATGCTACTAATACCTTCACATCCATTAGTTGGATTGGTAACTGTCAAAGTATAAATACCTGCCTCCCCTACAGTAGGTGTCAAGGTATTTCCTCCTGCGAGAATGTTTGGCCCTGTCCATTCATAAGACAAGCCAGTATCTGCATTACCGGTCAACTGTACTTGCTCCGTATCACAATCAATCATCTCTACCGGTGCAATAGAAGTCACTGGAGTATCTGTAGAAGCAGTAACAATTGCAGTCATAGTCGCACTACAACCATTATCTTGATCTAAAACAGTGACTATATAGTCACCTGGCTGATCTAAGTCAGATATATCTTGCGTAGTCGCTGTAAAGCCGCCTGGTCCAGTCCAACTAAATGCTGGATTAGTAATTGATAATCCTGTTAGGCTAACATTTGTAGCACCCGCTAAACAATCAATCTCGCCACCAGTAACTGAAAAATCTGGCTCCTCAATGTTTTGTAAAACCGTTATGCTAGCCGTGTTATCACAACCGTTGCTACCGTCTTCTACAAACAAAGTGTAAATACCAGGACTAGTAACACTTATAACCTCATCAGTGCCTGCTACATTTCCATTAAAAGTCCACTCATAAGACAACGCACCCATACCAGTGGTGCCACTTCCATCTAAATCAACGGATGTGATATCACAAGTAAGTACTATAGGCTCTGCTATAGCTATAACAGGCTTGTCTTCATCAGGTGTTATAGTCACTTGATCCATATTAGTACAACCATTATCTCCGTCTGTCACTACCAAGGTGAAATCTCCTGTTTCTATTACATCTATACTAGCAGTGGCTCCTAAAGATGAACCACTAGCATTGAACCATTCATAGCTAAGATTTCCTTGTCCATCACCAGAACCTGAAAGCGTAACAAAATCATCTGCACAGCTAAATACATCATCTAGTCCTGCATCTGCAGAAGGATCAGCTATGTCTTCGCCAACTATTGTTGTTTCTGGTATCACACAGCCATTTGAACTGTTAGAGACCGTAAGTGTATACTCCCCTGGTGTATCTGTCGTTGTGTTCAGATCAGTAGAAATAACTGCTCCATTTGCATCTGTCCATTCATAGGAGATATCTGGTCCAGTAGTAGAACCTTCGCCCATCAAATCAATAGTCGTAAATTCACAAGTAAGTTCAGAACTGGTTGGTACTGATATCGGCGTTTCCGTATCTGCAGTCACCAGTACAGTAGCTACTGAAGTACATCCATTGTCTTCAGCTGTTACGGTAACAGAATATGACCCAGGTGCTGATACTAATGGGCTTACTTCCCCAGAACTGGCAAATGACATGCCCGCAGGATCTGCCCATTCATAAGTACGAATTGCTTCATTGTTAGTAACCGAGATAGTTACTTCCGTATTTTGACAATTGATCTCATCTGGTGTGTCTGCCGAAATCATAGGAGGTGTGATATCTTGTTCGATCACTACCTGTTGTCTATCCGTACATCCGTTTGATGGATCAAGAAATTCAACTTGGTAAATTCCTGGTTCGTCTACCATAATAGAGCTGCTCGTTGTCGTATTTATATTGTCCCCTGTCCAAGTAAACTCAACACCTGCTGTAGAAGAAGATGCCGTCAAAGTCGACATCTGGTTTTGGTCATCACAATTGAGTAAGGTTACATCTGCCTCAGCTACCAAATCTTCAGGAAGGTCTCTTGCATCATCTACAATTACATCTTCCATAGTAGTACATCCGTTCACTGGATCTGTAATAGTAACCGTATAAGTTCCCGGATCCAAAATCACAGGATTAGCTACATCGTCCGTAAAGCCTAGTGGCCCATCCCATAGGTACGAAACGTTGTCAGTCATGGAGGATGCAGATATAGAGAATATCTCATCTGCACAAGTCACAGTGGTAGGTACTGTAGCGATGTCTGGATCGGTATTATTAAGAGTTACCGTAGCTGTAGTCACTGCCTCACAACCATTATCTGTATCCATAACCGTCAGTGTATATTCTCCATCCCTAGTTACTTCGATATCCTGCGTACCTGGATCGACAAAGCCTGGAGGACCTGTCCATTCAAAAGTAGAGTTAGCGGCGGAAGATGATCCTAAGATCATTGTACTTGTCAGTGCACAGGTAAGTTCATCTTGTGGAGCTGCACTTACCACTGGCAAACCTTCATCTCTGGTCACTTCAAATGTAGCTGTTTGCTCGCAACCATTGTCACCAGTGACAGTCAGTGTATACGTACCTGCAATACCCACATTAGGTGACGTCTCCGTACTCATGTATGTATCATCTTCATCTACTGTCCACAAATATCCACTGATATCCATGGAGGAAGTACTACCCATTAACTGAACTGTATTGGCAGTACAAGTAAGCACCGTTGGACCATCAATCATAACATTTTCTGGTAATTCGAAGTCCTCTTCAACCATCACTGTTGTCATACCAGTACAACCATTTGGATTTGTAATGACAAGCGTCCATTCCCCTGATTGTCCCACCATTGGAGTTTGTTCATCCGTGATAACCGTCATACCATCAGGTGAAGTCCAGTCATACGTTACACCCATTTCTGTGGCATCTCCTTCTAGCAGCACCATAGGGGTAACGCAGTTCAAGGTCATTTGCACATTAGCCACAGGTACAGGATTTGTTCTTACATCTCCTACTTCTACTGTAGCTGTTTCTATACAATTACTGACTGTGTTTGTAACCGTTAATGTATAAATACCTTCTTCAGATATAGAAGGATTTTCATCCGTGCTGAACTCCATATTATTGAGTGACCAACTATATGTCAGACCATCCGTTCCATTAGCTGGAGTTCCTGCCCCGTTTAGTGCATAAGTATCTTCTCCAGGATTACAAGTAAGATCAAAAGCAGGTGCGACAGTAACCGATGGTGAATCGCTGTTTTCATCTACCATTTCAGAACCTTGAGAAGTACAGCCATTTTCGCCTGTAGCAACTACGGTGTACATTCCACCAGAGCTAACTGTAGGATTAGCTAAATTTTCTCCCAAACTACCTCCAGTACCTGACCAAGTAAACGAGGTATTTGCCATAGGGTCTACATCCATGGCTGACAAAGTTACTTCATCATTAGGCGCACAGAAAATAGTACCTCCTCCGGTCGTTATTACTGGTTCTGTGAAATCATATAGTGGTGTTACCGAACCGATAGCTTCACAACCGTTAGATTGATCAACTGCTAAAAGATCGTATGTACCTTGAAGACTGTTCTCATCAAATGTAATCTCACTACTATTAAACACCATTCCGTTAGGATCTGTCCATGTTATAACCACGTCAGAGTTAGGTGTCGTTAAAATACCATCGTACGTAACAATAGGATTATTACAATTAATAGGACCAAAATCTCCTGAGACTAAAGTTGCAGTAATATTGGGTGCATCGTCATCTAACATTATCTCTGAAGTTGCAGTACTTGAACACCCATTGTCAAGATTCGTAACTGTCAATATATACATACCTGCGGAAGTAACCGTAAGTGATTCACCTGGATCATAAGGATTCATTCCTTGATCTGTCCAAGTGTACTCTAAGTTTCCTGTAGACGTAGAGGAACCTTGAATCACAAAGTTCTCATCGCCACAAAGTATTGTACCTTCCGTGGCAGCTACATTTTCTGGTGCAGCAAAATCACCTGTAACGGTCACCGTTGTCATTTCATCACAGCCATTATCCGTATCCGTAACCACCAGTGTGTAGATTCCTTCCATAGTAGCGTTGATCATAGCTGTTGTGCCAGTTGGATTACTCATTGGATCCATCCATGCATATTCTATGGTTCCATCTGCTGTGGAGCCAGAACCATCTAACAGTACGCCGGTCATTTGATTATTACAGTTTAAGACTTGATCCATGCCTGCATCAGGCATCGGAGCTACACTGTTAGAACCAACTGTTTCTGTAACTAAAGCGGTACACCCATTTGTTGTGTTTGTTATCACAAGACTATAATCACCTACGGCCATTACATCTTGCGTTTCGTTTATACCTAATGCCGTACCCATATCACCAGCTCCTTCATACCATTGGTAAGATAATGGATCCGTAGTATTTGTAGAAGATCCAGTTAAAGTTACGCTCATAGCCGTACAAGAAATATCAGCTGGCTCAGCAATGCTCGCATCAGGCTCTGCTGTATCCATTATAATAGTAACATCCGCATTTGAAGAACAGCCGTTAGCTGGATTGGTCGTCACTACGGTATAGGTACCGGGCATATTGAAATCAATAGTAGCGGCATTCCCTATAGAAGTCATTCCATCGAACCATTCATAATCAAGATTTGGAATGGCAGCTCCATTGTTGTCTACAGCGTCTGCCGTAGTAGAGACCATCAAATCAGTACAATTCAAAACTAGATCTGTTGGTAAAGGAGAAATCTGAGGAAGGTTTTCATCCAAAGCAATTGTTGCCTCTGCTTGCTCGGTACAGCCACTTTGAGTATCTGTAATGATTAAAGTGTATGTTCCTTCTGCGCTTGCAGTCAAAATTGGATCAGTTGACACTTCTGTCATACTTGGATCCATCCATGAATAAGTGTAGTCTCCTGCACCACCATTTACTACTGCGGCTGGGAAGGTAATTTCTGTCTTATCACAGGTAATTGTAGAGTCACCGAGCATATCGATAATTAAGGATGGGTCATCGAGCGCTACATTAAAGGAGGTCGCAATCTGACAACCATTAGTGGTATTTGTAGCTGTCAAGGTATAATCTCCTTGATTAGTAACCGTTAGTGAAGGGTCAGTTTCACCTACTAATGGAGTACCTCCCGGGCCTTCCCAAGAATAAACAATAGGAGCGCCGTTTGCATCCCCTGTACTACTCACCTCTACAGATTGATTGTTTGTACAATTCAGTGTAGTATCTGGAATAATGGTCAATGATGGTGGATCTACCATCCCCATTACTTCTACAGAATCTATGGAGACACAACCATTCACTAAGTCGGTAACCGTAAGAATATAAAAACCATTATTTCCTACCGTTGGTGTTTCCGTATCTGCATCTACTATCGGGGAACCATCTTGTGCAACCCATTCATAGGTGGCGTTGTGATTATTTGTATTGGTTGCCCCAGCATTTAAGGTAACCGTTGGATTAGTGGCACAATCTATTTCATCTGGGTTGTTAATATTAATATCTGGCTCTCGGAAATCGAAAGGAATAGTAACAAATGCATCTCCGAAACAAAGCTGTGTAAAGTCTTCAATAAATCCGTATACGATATTGGCCTCTCCTTGAACTTCGCCTGGAAAGTATTGCTCAATAATCGCTCTCGTTATTTCATACTCATTTATTCTACCATCATTTTGAACGAAACTAACATCAAGTTGTCGACGATCTCCATTGGTATCTTCAATAGTCCAGGACTCTGCGGCGGGAGTAGATCCATTGTCTGGATTACCCTCTAGCATGACTACCTCGTTCATACAATTCAACTCATCCATACCAGCTACCCCAGAGATGATCGCTGCCGCTGCTGCTGGAGGGTCTGCTACTTCTAAGGCAACTTCAGTACACAATGGACAGCACGATCCAACATCAATAATCTGCACAGAGTAAGTTCCTATCTCATCGAAGAAACTACCATCTAACTCCCCTCTCACAAAAGATTGACTTATAACTGTACCATCGGTTACAGCTATCAAATCGCCAGCTGGATTCAACCAATAAAAATCGAGATCCGTTGTCGCAATACCACCAACGTTCACATCTACAATTGCACCTGAACCAAATGCTGCAGTATACCCTCCAGGATTAAGCACATCTGGACAAAGCTGACCAGGATCATTCACGGCAGTACTGTATTCTGGTACATCAAAGCCATCTAAAACATCTATGCGAAGGTCACATACTCCTCCTGCAAAACCATCAACTAATATGTAGTATTCATTACCTGCAACTAGATTATTTGCATCTATAGTGGTACTGTTGTTGAACAATCCACCTTGGCCCACTCCTCCGAAACAAGGATTTCCTCCACTCATTGTTCTATACTCATCTATACAATTGGTCTCACAAATAGCAATTTGAATTCCCTGATTTGGTGGGTTCGGAACACAGTTGAAGGTGGTTACTAGTAACTCTATCGTGTTTGACTGGGCTGTGAAACCTATCCAGAAGTTATTATGTGTTCCAGTACCGTTGCCACAAAAGCCATTGGTAATAGTCTGTACGTCATTTGTAAATCCAGAAGTAGTCGTTGTAAAACCATCCAACTCACATAAAGTAGGATTTGGTGCGGATATACAATCATTATCTGAAATCTTACTACCACAAGGGGAGCATTCATTCACGTAACTACCATCGGAAGAAACAAAACCACAGGGAACAGGAGGATTGTCCGTAGACATTTGTCCTTGTTCTAATGGTGGAATAAGGTCAAAAATATTACAGTCCTCAGGATCGTCTTGCGCAACAAGAGGTCCAGCTACGAAAAGGAAAGAAAGTAAGAAGATTAGGTAGTAAATCTTATTCATATATAAACATTTTATCGTTAAAGGTTCGTTAAAAATAGACAAAATTTTGACTATTTAAGCTTTAGATTAACTAAATATAGTGGATCTGAAAATTTTCCAAATAAATTATGGTTAGATTTGGTAGAATCAATATTTTAATAATGCGTAGCTCCAAATATTATTTGCTAAGGAGAATAAATAGAGGGTTCAAGCAAATAAAATAGCCAAGAAATGGCTGCGAGTGTTTGAATTTTGAATAGTGTTGGCCAAAAAGTCATTCTTGACGGATCAGAGAAATCAGTATCCGCTCTTTAATGTTTTGACAGAAATTCAAAATTAAGCTGATTTTATGCCGAAGTCTATACCCTAAACTTAGTATTTTGGAGTGCATCTCCCCTCTTTTGGAGTTCTACACAATATAAGAAGTGCTTGTCTGAAAAAACGCTGCATTCGGTGACGAATATTTTCACATTTTTATTTTTATCATTTGGGGGCTCCACCATCCCGGAAGAAGGGAGGTGGCGGGGCTTCCGTTTGTACCGCAAGATTCCGATCGCTATCGGAATCTTGCGGTATCACTTCAGTCCCTAGCCTCTAGCGCGCTCCACTTGCATTGCTTTAGCTTTCGCTACGCCTTATTATATGCAAGGCTTGGTTTACCATCTTTATAACAAATAAAACAGCATAGGAAGGTAAGCCTGCTGAAGGGCCGATCACGAGTAGTCGCGAGCGCGCTGGAATGCAACGACTACGATTGTATGCGTTAATCTAGTCACAGTAGAGTAGCCCCCAAACATTAAAAAAGTATAATGTATTTATAAAACGATCATTTTTTGACGGTATACACCTTGGAGAAAACGAGCTTCCAATATATAGGTTCCAGCACTGTAGTCTGGGAGAGAAATATTCAACAATGATCCAGAATCCTGATAAAGCAATTGAGTGATCAGCTGACCATAGATATCATAAATGGTAAGCTCCTTTAAGGTTAAGTGGGCACCGAATAAAAACTGAAAATCTCCAGCGTGGGGATTTGGAAAAACTAGGATAGAATCATCGTAGAAATCCGAAGTACCCACAGTGGCAAAAACTTCTGTATGGAAATCTTGGCAACCGTTAGCATCTGTCACAGTTACCTCGTAGGTAAATCCTTCTATAGGTTTCTCTATTACCGAAGTGATCGTACCGTCATTCCATAAGTAAGTATATGGCGGCGTACCTCCAGTGACTTGCGCTTCCAAATCTCCGTTCGCATTGGTTGTAAAATCTACAAATAAAAAGTCCGGCTCAAAAATAATCCTATTAAGCGTAAGGTTACAGTCATTGGCATCCGAAATAGAACAGGAGTAGGAACCAGGGGCTAGATCTTCTCTATAAAGATTCGTATCCCCATCTTGCCACAACACGACATAAGGCGCTGTTCCCGAGAGTAAATCAATTTGAATAATTCCATCGTCCTCACCAAAGCAAGTAACATCCTCTATTGCAATTGTAAAATCCAAGCCTGGCACATTAATAATCTCCGCAGCGTTAACCGCAGTACAACCTTCGTTGTCGGTGAGGGTAAGCGTATAAATACCATCGGCTAACCCAAAACGCATAGTGTCCTGAGACATATCACTCCAATCATAACTATAAGGAGTTTGCCCTCCAGTAACTTGCACGAAAATGCCCCCTCCATGGTTTGAACAAAAAGTATAGTTCGTAGTCAGATTTAAAATGATGGCTTGGGCAGGCGGAACAACAATCTCGAAACTAGCGGTACAAGCTCCTTGGCTAAGCTGAACAATATAGTTTCCTGCTGGCAAGTCGCTTCGCTGTGAGCCCACAAAATTATCGAATAACCATAGCACTTCTATTGCTGAATCTAGCTCAATAAATACCTGTCCCGATGTCTCTCCAGCGCAATTTGGGGCAGATATAACAGGCTCAAAAGATGGATCGAAAGTCATCAAAGTATAGCTGGTAACCACCACGCTGTCACAGCCATCTGCATTGGTAAATATCTCCAGTATTGGCTCGGAAATAAGGTTCTCCTCGCAGCTAGTCTCCATAATAAATGTAGTATCCAAGAGCGTAAACAAGAGCGTTTCTGTAATCACTAATAGTGGACATTCTGAACTATCTATAAACATACTATCCACACCAACTGCCGCTGCATCACAAGTAAACTCCTGCACAAACATTTGTTCCTGCACATCAAAAGTGATCGTCTGTAAGATGATGCTATCGCAGCCTTGAAAAGAACTCAAAGTATCCATCAAAACCCCTACTTCCTCAAGGTTGCAAGTCGTACTTTGTAAACTTGTGATTGGAATAGGTTGAAAGATTTTCTCGGTAATTAGCAAACTATCGCAGCCAAATATATTGATCAAGAAAGTAGTATCAGCATCTACATCTAGCGGATCGCAAGTCTGCAGCTGAACTGCTGTGATATCAGAAGGCTGGAGAATAAATTCCGTGATCTGCAATTGCTCACACAAACCTCCATCTATAAGGATACTATCGGCACCAACCTGCGTAGCATCACAGACAAACTCTACCAAGCGAACGGTATCAATGGCAACTAAAATAGGTGTAAAAATAATGATACTGTCGCACTGTTCACTAGTGATGAGGACAAGGGTGTCTGGAGTCAATTCCGCAGGATCACATGTGAAGATGTCGATTTCCACAGGTATTAGTGGGACAAAAACGAAAGTCGTAATCACTAGACTATCGCAGTCCACACCGGATAAAACCAAGGTGTCATTTGGTACATTTGCTCGGCAAGAAATTTCTTCTACTACTGTTTGAGAAGGCTCGATAGCCTCCGTATTTACTATCGTAGTACTATCGCAACCTAGCGAACTGCTCATCGTCATCGTATCTATACCATATGGACCATCACAAACAGATAAGAAAACAAAAACAGTGTCGACGGACAAGTTGTTGTACGCAGTAATTTGCACTGTAGGGCAATCTTCTCCACTTATATTTATGGTGTCTGAAGGAAGAGACTGACATACATCAATAATATTATAAATCGTATCTATAGTGACAAACTCGTAATCGACGACCACCACGCTATCGCATCCTATATCCGTAGTGAAGAAGATTGTTTCTGTGAGTGCTTGGTTAGGATCACAGGTACTATCCATCAAATAAGTGGTATCAATACTAACGGAAAAAAACTGCGATACGACTGTACTATCGCAGCCAAGCATTGTAAGATAAGTCATGGTGTCAGCAATTGAATTGACATTCTCGCAGGTCTCGATATTGAGATATGTTGTATCGATCGTAAAGAAGACGGGAATAACAATATTGACTTCTCCAGTAGATGTTGTGACGGTGTCCACTAATAAAGAAGGATCACAGGTAGCTATATTGATGTAAACTGTATCCTGCCCAGAACCTTCTAAAAATGTATTGGTAATAAGTAAACTGTCACAGCCAACAGCATTGGTTAAGATGAGTGTATCTAGCCCTACTAAATCAGGGTTTGAAGTTGGGTTTTGAATAAGTGACTCTGTTGCTTGAAGTGGGTAAGTGATGCTAAGCACTACACTATCGCAGCCGATATTAGTTTGAAAAGTTGTCGTATCAGAAACCTGTTCTTCTAATCCACAAACCGAAGATTCTATGAAAAAGGTATCGACGGGCGAAAATAAAACTGCTGAAATGACCACACTATCGCAGGTACTGGTCGCGAAAATGGAGGTATCAATGCCAACTTGTAAAGGATCGCAGGTAAACTGATCTGCTAGAAAGATAGTATCCGCATCTGACAAAATAAAATCTGTAACGACTAGACTATCGCAACCTTCCACATTGCTAAGAAGGAGGGAATCTAGGCCAACTACTTCAGCATCGCAGGTGAAAGCCATTAGCGAGGTAGTTTCTATTTCTATCAGGGTGTTTGTGTTAATAACTAGGCTATCACAGCCAACGGCACTGGTAAGAATAAGCGTATCAATCCTAACCTGATCTTCATTACAGACAGGAGTAGATATATTGGTAGTAACACTCTCTAATAAAGTGAAATTGGTGATAATAATACTATCACAAAATGCGCCTGATAAAGTATCTATTTGTGTGAGCGATTGTGCTGAATCGCAAGTCGCACTGAATAAGATAGTAGGTGGAAATAGACCACTATCATAATTGGTAATCACAAGACTATCACAGCCAAAAAAATTCTGAAAAAGTGAAGTGTCTGGATTGGGCGTTGCTTCACAAGTGATCAGCGTCAAGATAGTCGTATCTGGTGCTGAATAAATATATTCTGTGATTACCACACTATCGCAAGTCTCTGTTGGAAAAGTTTGCGTATTGGATTCTAATTGTGAAATATCACAGGTGCGTTCTTCTAAAAAGGTGGTGTCCGCAGCGGAGAAATTAGTAGTGGTGATCACCAAACTATCACAAGTGTTTTGATTCGTGAGAAAAAGGGTATCCATCCCCACATCATCTTGATTACAACTGAACTGCTGCATTTGAATAGTGTCGGAATTTGCAAAGTCGGTCGTGGTGATCACTAAACTATCACAAGTATTTTGATTGGTAAAAATCAGGGTATCTATTCCGACATCTTCTATATCGCAACTAATCTGTTGTAGGCGAGTAGTATCAGCAGACAGGAATAAGGTAGTGGTAATGACTAGACTATCGCAGTCTGTTTGGTTCGTAAAAAATAAAGTATCCACGCCAGCATTACTAGAATCACAATCTTGTATTTCGAATAAGGTAGTATCTGGTCCAGTGAATGTAGTAATCGTAATTTCTACCCTAGCACAAGAATCGGTGGGAAACAATACTTCACTCTCCCCTGCTAGAGATTCATCGCAGGTGGTCATACTAAAATAAGTGGTATCCGTTTGAAAAAGTATTGTTTCTGTAATCAAAATATCTGGACATTCGCCATCTAAAAGGGTTGGAATTGAATCGACTCCAACTTCCTCGGGAATACAAGTTTTTTCTATAGCAAAAACGGTGTCGGGGATTTCATAAAAGAAGGTTGTGATAATAATAGAATCACAATCTGAAGTAGATATTACAAGTGTGTCCGTTGAGCTATCATCTGCGGAATCACAAGTTTGTAAGTCTACGTAGGTGGTATCAGATGGACTTAAACTAAGTTGAGTAATTACGAGTGAGTCACAATTAAAAATGTTGGTAAAAAAAACGGTGTCCATCCCAAACTCTTCAGGGTTGCAGGTGCTTTCAAAAAAGGTCAAGGTATCAGCGGTAGCAACGAGTAAATCTAAAATGACAATACTATCGCAAGTCGCTGAAATAGCAAATGTATCTCGATAAGTTCCCGTTTCAAAAAGTTCCGCTTCGCCAAAAGGAAATATAGCTCCTATACAAATCGTATCTGTCAGCATGGTTTCTTTGGAACCTTCTAAGATAGTCACTGCGAAAAATGTATCCGAAATGTCTCCGCAGATTATAGGATTGGTACCCGTGAGGTTATTGTTAAACTCTGACAAACTGAGGCCGCTATTCGAGGGTGGGATTAAGCTCTCATCTAGCAAGTCAAATGAGAATCCAAAGATCTCATACATGCCAGGAGCATAAGCTGTAAGATTAGGATTTGTAACGATGTCCAAAATAATATCATTCTGAGTAATGAGGTAAGTATAACCATATACATTCTCGCTGGGAGCATCACTAAGGTATGTGGGTTCAATAATGAGATTTAAAGTGTCTGCACCTGTGCAAGCGATGAGCGGATCCATACCCATGCTTCCAGCATCCGCTTCACAGCACTCAATTCCTTCTTGATCAGAAAAAACAATGGAAAAATCTTCTAAGATCCCCATGTCAAATTGAATAGGATCAATTACTTCTAATAGCCATTGACCGTTGACGGTACCTGTATTAAAATTTAATAAACTACCAGAATTTGGTAGATACGCACCAGTATATTGATTTAGACCAGTGAGGTCAGCATTATCCCAGATGACAGACATACCTGGATCAGGGTTCACAAATGCAATATTCGAAACAAAAGAAACATCGAAACCTCCAAAGAAAACACCAGAAGCAGAAGTTGTTGGACCTATCAGTGTGACCGCTTGTCCAGCTGGCGAGATCAAATTCATAACTAACTCCGCGGGGTAAGAATGATTAAATTTTAATTCTACTACATCAATCTGATTCGTAGTAAGAGAATTGTTCTGTGCACCATCAATGACAAATGTAGCGGTGCTTATCTCTTGGTCTAAGATGGGTACGGGGCAATTGATACATCCACACTCTTGGCTGTAGACCGCAGGAGAAAGAACAAAGCATAGCCACAGCAATGTATATGCAAGTGGATTATATGTTCTTTTCTTGGCCAATCTAAATTACGTTCTGTTCAGGATTTTCTGAGAATAGATGTCCTCAGTCTTCATCATTTTTAAGAATCCATATCAAATTTGTAACGTATAGGTTAAGATATAATTCGTCAAAAACGGCATAACCAAAGATAATAAAAGATAATGACTATCCGCTATTAGGTACTAAAGTAAAAATTAAAGCAAAGTTGAGCTGTGTATTTCGTCCCCCGCAAAAAGCGGGACAAGCTTTACAGGACTTGAAGATCTGATACAGTTTACGAGGGGTTGAAACCCCTCGCTATTACATCTTGTCCCCCGCTCGAAAGGCGGGACAAGCTTTTCAGGACTGCTTTCACGTATCAGTTTTATGGTTTATTTAAGTGAAAATTGACTAATAAGAAATGATATGCTCTATTTCTTATACAATGTCTAATTAGAGATTGGTACTCAAAAGCGGATAGTCATAAATTATTATATAAATATAGTCACAAAGAACTTAAGTCATATGTCCAATAATTTGATATAGAAATGAAATTTAACTAAAAGTCCTTGAACTAAAATAGAATACGGTGTAACTCCATGATGGCGAAAATTTCTATACATGACTACAAACCGTTATGTAAACAATTGCCTTGTCACAATAAAGTGAAAAAATAAATTTTATACATATTCGGTTCATACATATTTGTAAGGAATCCCATTTAACGAATCCCCTCGAGAACATTATTAAATCATGAAGAGGTTATTTACAATTCTAATTTTATTTCTCAGCACACTGAGTTATCAAACCCTATTTGCACAAACTGAAATATGTTGGAATCGCATAGATGACGACGGAGATGGAGCCATTGACTGTGCGGATACTGATTGTGAAGCGTATGACTTTTGTTTTGAATGCGACGAACGTTTTTATCAAGTAATCAATAACAGGTACCTTGCTACACTAGATATAGAAAATCAGTGGTACAAGGATATTTTTGTTCTTAATGGAGTGAGTCTAATAAATGGAGCTGCGATGAATCCAATAGACGGACACGTATATGCAGCTGCCGTTGCCAATGGAAATCATATACTGGTTTTGGTCGGTAACGATGGCTCACTGGGAAACCTAGGTCTGGTACTGCCAGGTGACGATGTATATTTTATGGCGACTATCGATAACGCAGGAAATATGTATCTAGGTAATACGCAATCAAATATTTTAAGAATAGATCTCAACCAAGCAACTTTGAGCTGGACGGATACTGGGATCCCATATCCTGGAGGTACCGATTTTGCTTTTCATTATACTGATAATAATCTGTACGGAATAAGCAACGATAATAAACTTATCCAAACTAATCCTATAACAGGCGTGACTATAACAAGCGATCTGATAGGTTCAATCAATAGTGACGAGGGCTATTATGGTGCCGTTTGGGCGACCCAAAGTGGGACTCTATTTGCAGCCAATGGCACCTCAGGAAAAATATACTCCATAGATATTATTACAAATATCGCTACTGAAGTGATGAACGCAACTGCAAACTTAAATTCTAATGATGGATTTAACTGTGGTAGAGGACCTGCTCCATTCGAAACGGACTGCGGAAATGGGATAGACGATGACGGTGATGGACTGATCGACTGTGAGGATCCAGACTGTGCTAACTCAAATGTATGTGTTGTAGAAATATGTAATAATGGAATAGATGATGATGGTGACGGATTCACTGATTGTGCTGACGTAGAATGTATAGAAATTACTTCTTGTATAGAGATTTGTGGTAATGGAATAGATGATAACGGTAACGGACTGATCGATGATGAGGATCCACAATGTAATATCATTACTGCTGAACAGGGAGGTCTGGAAAGTAACAGAAGATTGGGTGGCGCTATTGCGCAACGCAATTTTATAAAGAAAAAAACGGATGTTGGATTTAGAGACTATCCGATTTTCCAAGAACGATCAATAAATCCTTTAGCGCGTAGTCAATTTGATATGACGATGTTCATACCAACAAATGCATTGTCGGAAACAGTGGCACAGGTGACCTCGCCTGAAGATCTTGTACATATAACCAATGCAACTGAAGTATTCAGTACAGATTTCGTGCAAGGAGAAAGAATATTGGCAACTATATTATTGCTCAAGACTGAAAATGAAACTTACGAGCATTCCAAATATATCTGCGACAGATTGGACGGTGCTCAAATCAAAGACATCTCTACCATGTTCTACAATGATGCTCAACTAATCACGGTAGAAATGAGACAGGCTGATGGAAATATTGAGTACGCATGCTCCTTTGCCGTATACATGGATGAGAAGGGCGCACACATAGAGAATCACTGGTTGAAAGAAAACTACGCGCAAAAAGCGGAGATGTATAATTTCCAAATTTGGGCAAATAGTATGCAGACTTTATCCACATTAGTAGACGCAACTTTTGACAGAATAAATCAAGTAAGTAAAATCAAAACAGTAGAATCTACCAGGCCTCCAAGGGTATTTATAAGTCATGGAAAAATGATAAATGGGGAACTAAAACTTTATCTTATTAATAAAAACCAAAGCGAGGAAGTAATGATCGAGGGTAAGCAAACTGCTACTGAGACAAGTACTACCGAAGATACATATCAAGCGTATAGTTTGAAGAAATCTTACAGAGATGCAATAAGCATTGACATGGAAGGCGCTTACGATATTGGCTGTAGAATATCTACGGAACATGGTGCCATGGATGATCTATTCTTTGCTGATGGACCGTGGGGAACCGAAATAGACGAGCAGATGAACACTATGCTTGACTATGAGATCACTGCATCAGATAACGAAAATATGGAGGGCTATACATTAGATAGAGATGTGTCACTCCATGTGAAATTGAGTACATCTATGAATGTGTTTAGAGGATTGGGACCAAAATTTAGACCTGTGAATCTAGATATGTATAACAACTTCACTTTTACTGCAAAGGGTAATGCAAGCATAAATGTAGTAATGGTAAAAGAAGGAATTACACTTTGGGAAGATCAACCAAGATTTGGTATACAGATTACGGAAGAGTTAGAAAAATATACTGTTTCAAAATCTCAATTCAGTTCAGAAATTGATTGGAAGGATATAAAGATGGTGGTTTTTGAAATAACCAGTCCAACTGGTACTGTTGAGGAAGTAAAGGTGAATTTGAGAAACCTACACTTTAATAATAGTGAAATACCATTGGTAAGACCAGATGTAAACGATGGAGAGATGATTGTACAGCCCAATCCATTTGTAGGTTCTACAGACTACTACGTAAATTCATCGGTAACGACAAGTTATCAAATGAATCTTACGGATAGTACTGGTAAACTAATTCAGCATGAAAAAGGAAACTTGGTAACTGGAATAAATGCCTTTTCATTGAAGGCCCAAAATAGTATGACAACTGGTATCTACATTCTACAAGTGATAGATGGTAACGGTCAAATATATACCAAAAAGATAATAAGAAATGCTCCGTAACAGACCTTGAAAAGGTAAAAGGGTACTCGTGAAAATATTTTGCAAAGGATGTCAATGAGGCGTTTTTCAATAGAGATATTGGAGGCGCCTCATATCCTGTAAAAGGAAGAAAGTGAAAAGAAAGAGAAAAGTAATATCAGGTATAATCCTGTGTCTACTATGTAGAATATTAGTTGCACAAGTAGATATGCAAGAAGGTTTCAGCATGCTCGAGAGCGGGCAATTTGAAGAAGCTACGTCTTATTTTGAAGTCATTCTAGAGTCTTATCCAAACAATAAAACAGCTAAGATATGCTACGCTAGAGGCCTAGGTCTATCTGGATCAAAACCAGCTGCATTAGCGCAATTTCAACATCTCCAAACACATTATCCAGGGGACTTCGAAATTCTTTTAAATTTGGCGGAAGCGTATATGTGGAATGAACGCTACACAGAAGCTGCGCAACTTTATGACGAACTACTAGGATTAAAACCTGATCATTTTGTAGCCAATCTAGGATATGCTAATGCGAATGCTGCTTTGAAAAATAATGATACCGCACTGCAGTATATTGATAAATCTCTGGAAGTAGAGCCCACCAATGAAAGTGCTAAAGTAAGTAAGAAATATATTCTTCTCGCCATTTCATCAGAGTACAGAAACAAACTACTGTACGATACTTCTATGATGCATTTAGATACTATTCTAGCAAAGAATCCTGATGATAGAGAAGCGCTTTTGAATAAAGCGGTAAACTACTTATGGATGGACAAACCGCATAAGGCAAACAAAATATACCAAGAACTAACCGATAGAGACATCGAACCCTTGGAAGGAAATATCGGGCTATCTTATACAAATGTACTATTGCAGCAAAAGAAACAAGCAAGAGATTATGCGGAGATTGCCATGCTTATAGCTGACGATGAAGATGTTTCTGAAAAGGATAAATTGAGAGTAGCTATAAACATGGTGAATGCACTAGGATTTGATAGGAAGTATAATGCTGCACATGACTTAATAGATACTTTAATGCAACAATATGGCACCGAAAGGCAAGAGCTTATTTTGGCCAGAGGTAGAATGCATGTATGGGATAATGAGACTAAGCAAGGATTAAAATATTATAATTTTTTGGATAGCACTTATGCACCTTCATTTGAAGTAAAGATGGGATTGGCGGAAGCTATGCGTGGAGAAAAGAAATATAAAGCAGCAGTGGACTATATAGAACAAGCACTAAAAATAGTCCCTAATCAACCAGATGCGCTACGGCTAAAAGAAGTGGTAAAAGATGAGTATCGTCCTAAGTTGACATTGGATTATATGTACGCAAAAGATATAGGAAATAACTATGCTTATGTAGGACAAGTAAAAATGGAGGTCGGCAATAATGGTAGGTTTAGAAGTTTTATACAATATACGAATAGAAGATTAACTCAAATCACTGCAGAAAACAATGCTACGCAACATAGCATAGCAATTGGTACTAAATTTCAAGCGAATAAGAAATTGAGTTTTATGGCCCAGATGATTCCTACTCAAAGTAGAGATCGAGATGGAACGCTGATACGAAAGGATATACTATTAGACGTAAGTGTACAATATGACATCACAAAAATTCAAACTGCAGGTTATAACTTTGTGCAAGAGGCACATAACTATAATGCAGATTTACTACGATCGGGTATCATTATGAGTCATCATAAATTTTTCTACCACATTCGTACTCCATTCAAGATAGGATTGTACACACAGTTTATTTCTACTACGCAGACTGATGACAATAACAGAAACCTATTGTATGCATCACTGTATTACAACTTGGCCGAAATACCTTATATCAAATTTGGTGTCAATTATAATGTAATGACATATAAAGATCAATATCCTAACCTTTATTTTAGTCCAGATTATTTTAATGGAACTGAAGGTTTTGTAAATATAAATAATATAGAAAGAAGAAAAAATAAAATAATTTATGATTTAACAATTGCCTTAGGAACGCAACAAACAAGAGAAACAAATAGTGAATTTACTCGAAGAGTCGAGGCAAAATTAGGATATAGATTCAAACAAAACAGTTATATCCTAGGGTATTATAGGCACAGTAATGCATCGCAAACTACAGTGACAGGCTTTAGTTATTCAGCTTTTGGGGTACAAGGCGTTTTTACATTCGGGAAAAAAGAACAATAATAGATATGCTATCAATAGAAATTAAAATAGCTGGTGAGCAGCAAGAAATATTGCTTGATGGAGACTTAAAAGGAATAGAAGCATTAGATCTACGAAAGAAAATAAGCAGTATTATAAAAGAATCAGCCACAAGTGTAATCATAAATTTGAGCCAAGTAGTAGAAATGGACTTGACAGGATTTAATGCTATCGTGATATTCAAAAAAGAATTGTATCAGCGTAATAAGAAATTATACTTAGTCGCACCAAAAGACAATATAGTCCATGGGTATATACATCTAAGTAAGCTAGAATTTAATTATTTACAACAAGTAAATAAATAAGATACCATGAAACAATGGATGACCAAGTTGGGAGATGGTGGCTTTTTATTTTTAAGCACCTTAGTGGTTAACATAGGAAATTATGGTCTCAATTTACTCTTAGGGAGATTCTTAGGACCCTCAGAATTTGCGGCAGCAAATATACTAGCCACGCTTGTCTTAGTTCTATCCTTTGTAGCATTGGGCTTTCAGTTAGCAACTGCTAAATTCGTTGCTGAATACCAAGCAGAACAGCAATATGAAAAACAAACTGCGTTCTTGTCATGGATGAAGAAACTCGCATTAATTTTTTCTGTAAGTCTTTCTTTTCTTTTGATACTTTGCCAAGATGCTATTTCTGCATATCTAAATTTCGAATCGAGTACTCCTCTGCTTATACTTTTCGTGGCTATCCCATTGTATATAGACATGAGTGTTTCGCGCGGTCATTTTCAAGGATCTAATCATTTTAAAAAACTGGCGCATACCTATATTGCAGAAATGCTGGCTAGACTAGTAACAACTGTTGCTTTAGTTTACATCTGCTTGCAATACCAACAATCATGGGTAATAGAAGGAATAGCGATAGGTTTCATAGCTGCGTTTTCTTTTGCTGCTTATTTTGGTAGGACACCTATTTCTTTGTATTTCAAAAATTCAAATTTTGCACACTCCCGTCAAGTATTTGTTTTTTTAGGGGTTGTCGCCATGTACGAATTCAGTCAAATAATAATTAACAACAGCGATGTTTTACTGGTGAAACATTTTTTTTTAAATAAAGAAGCAGGCTTGTACGCCTCTTTAGCTTTAATCGGAAGAGTTGTGTTTTTTGCCACTTGGACAATAGTAACTTTACTATTTCCAAAAGTGATAGAGAAGGAGAAAAAAGGAGAATCTCACATTCAGCTATTCTGGTCTTCTGTAGCAGTAGTGGCTATGTTCGGACTGTTAATCATAATGGCTTGTTATTTTCTAGATACATTTATTGTAAGCATTTTATTTGGAAATGCTTATATAACAACTGCACCTTTACTATGGAAATACGCCGTGGCCACCACCCTATTCTCCTGCGCAAATGTGTTTGTCTACTATCATATGTCCTTAGAAAATTACACTCCAGTGATCATTTCATTGATCATCGGGGTGTGCCAAATAATTGGAATATACTTCCTACATCAAAGTATGGAAGAAATTATACTAGTACAGATAGTACTAATGGCAAGCATGTTTATAGCTATGGTAATTTACCAAAGATCATATACTTTGCACAAGAGACGAGTGCGAAAAAAACTTGATGCTAATGCAATATTCAAAATTGATAAAATATAGTTATGAATACTTATAAATATAATGGTAAGGAAGTAGGTACATTGGTTATCAAAAATGATATTATCGGTAGACCAAACCTCAAAAAGAGTGTTGGTTCAAAAACTAAGGGACTTAGAATAGCTATTGTATCACCGTATCCACCAAGTAAGGGAACACTAAACGAGTATGCCTACCACTTAGTTGAACAGTTCAAGATAAAATCTGCTATCAATGAAATTCACTTAATAACAGATATCCTACCTAAGAAGAAGTCCTATCCATCTGAAGGCAGACCCGAAAATGTATTTGTTCATCCTGTATGGTTATTCAACAAACTAGACAGCAGTATCAGTATCAAAAAATGCGTAGATTCCATAAAACCAGATGTCGTTTTGTACAATCTACAATTCCTATCTTTTGGTGATAGTAAGGTTGCTGCAACCCTTGGGCTTTTAAGCCCAATGATTACAAAATGGAGCGGTATCCCTTCCATGGTCTTGCTGCACAATATAATAGAAACTGTAGATTATCAATCTGCTGGTATAACGCAACATCCAATAATGAAAAAAGCCTACGATCTGATCGGTAAGCAGATAACCAAAATGATCTTGGCTGCTAATATAGTTGCTGTGACTATGCCGAAGTATGTGCATATTCTAGAAGATAAATATGGCTGTAAAAATGTAGCCTTACTACCACACGGTAGTTTTGAATCCGTTAAATCTCCTGACTTTAATCACAATCCTCAGAAACGTAGTATCTTAACGTTTGGCAAGTTTGGAACCTACAAAAAGGTTGAGAATTTAATTGAAGCACTAATACTTGTACGTAAACGCGTATCATTTGAAATTGATCTTACGATCGCAGGAACGGATAACCCTAATGTAAAAGGATACCTAAAAGCGGTTCAGAAAAAATATAAAGATGTAGCAGGTTTACATTTTACTGGGTATGTAGAAGAAGACCAAGTAGCTGATTTGTTTACAAACAGTACGATAGTCGCCTTTGATTACACTAGTACTACGGGGAGTTCTGGTGTATTGCATCAGGCGGGAAGTTATGGCAAAGCTGTCATGCTCCCCAATATTGGAGATTTGAAAGAATTGATTAGTGAAGAAGGCTTTCAAGGTGCCTACTTTAGCCCTAATGCTATAAATGAAATGGCGGAGGCAATGAAAAAGTTGTTGGTAGATGATGAACATCGCACAGAACTAGCAAAACAAAATTATGCAGCGGCAAGCGGCTTGCCTATTTCGGATATCGCAGAATGGTACATTATGCACTTTCAGTCTTTAACTAATCAATAAACGCATTAAAGAGTCTTTACTTCTTAGACGGCGCAAAAACATGGTAGGCTGGTTTCTTTTTTCCATTCCGATCTAATAGACCAAAGTATTTTTGCTTAGCATGAAACCATTTTTTGTATCCAAAAACTTCAGTCGGAATATCGTCAAAATCATGTAATGTCCAAAGTAGATATGGAATTTCATTAATTTCCATCTCTCTCTTCATCTTGGATAAGTAATCGCTTTGTTCCTCCTTAGAATATCCCATAGGTTTATACCATTTTTTATTTGAAGGGATACCAAACTCTCCTAAGAGGATAGGTTTATTATTAACTGCTTGCTTTAACTTCAGCATGTCTAAAGTTAGCATTTTAGGATCTCTGTAATAATGAAAACTAACAAAGTCTAAATCCCTAGAGTGATTGACAGCGGCCTCTGGACTTGACCATCCGATAGTTAATAGATGATTTGGATCGTAGACTCTAGCGCGTTCTATTAAGTATTCTAGCCACTGCATTACTTTTTTCTTGCCGTGTCTTTCAAAATCTAAATCTGGTTCATTTTTTAAATCCCATGCGAATATAGCTGGATGTGTTTTAAATCGAGTCAGCAAATCTTCGAGTTGTTTTTCCGAACGAGTGTAGTAATCCAAGTCAAAACTCACTGGAAAATCGAATAAGGTTACTACAGCATCTAACTCCATCTCAACACACTCATTCAACAGACTCTCAAGTTTATCCATCATAACGCTAAACTGAAGTCCAGGAACAACACCATCACTAGGAACAAAAACTCTTACCGTATTCATACCCAATTTTTTAATAGACAACAAATCTTTACGGATAATCTTCGAGTCATATTCCATCCAAAATTCTAACCACGGCGATGCTTGAGGATAGTAGTTGATACCCTTAATATTTTCTATCTTAGATCGGTTAACTTCATTGAGGTCAGGTATACTTATCACCTGACCTGCTTTTAATTTTTGATCTGCGATACCATTTGTCTTTTGCAAAATGGAAGGCTGTATTTTGAGCTCCTTGGCAATTGTAAAAATAGTTTCCCCTTGTTTTACAATTCTATTCTTTTCATTTGGTGATTTCTGTACACGTGCAGTTACCAGTACTATTTTTTTTCTAGCATTTTTAAGAGGCTTGATCCGTAAATGGCTACACACTTTAATGTCTGAGGAGTTCTTGATTTTATTCCACTCTTTCAACTGTTTTACAGAGGTCTGATACTTTTGGGATAGGCTGAAAAGTGTTTCCCCAGCTTTTATTTTATGAAATCCTTTCTCTGCTTTTTGCTTACAATTAACTTTCATCCGTGCAGCTGCACTTTCCGTATTGACAAAAGTGATGGTACTATCTAGTACAAAATGTGGAGTAAATTTCACAAGCGGAGTTGAACTTTCATTTTCAATTTCCTTCATTTGAAGTATCCTCCATTTTCCATCAGCAACAGTCATCACTATTTCGTAGCTTTTGAAAATCTCCTCTTCGTAAACAAATTTTTGATTGTGGAATACTTTACGTTTGATCCTAATGTTTTTATCTTTAAAAGCGATAACTTGTTTATCCAGAGAAAATAAATACAGCTCTATATCGTGATTTAAATCTACCCTTTCTTCCGAATAATTGTTATCTGCTAAGATTATTTTTTTTATTTCTACGATTAAATGATCTGCAAAAAAGTCCTCTAAGCCTACGGCTGACTTATTGCGAAGCGCTTGATTTAAAAAATACCATGCATTACTGTAAGCTCTAGTAATTTGCGAATTATCAAATTTCTCTAACAGGCGACCGTTGGCTATACTGGGTTGATCCCAATCTACTTGAGGAACGTGGTAAGCAGTACTGTATGTAACTTTCTCCACTTTTACTTCACTAAGAATATCGGAGGTACTGAAAAAGGCGAATAAATTAGCCAGTATTGATATAGCAATGGCAATGCCAATCAGGTATACTATCCTGATAGCGATCACTCTAATATGACTATTTTGTAATACCATTAATTAAAAAATCAACTTTACTATTTTTCCACTAATTTTAACTTCACAAATAGTTTCTACTGCATCAATAGCATGCTGCGGAATTTGGATTCTTGCAAACCCATGTTCTATTACGGTGTGCTTTGAAGTTCTAAGATTAAAGGTTACCTCTACCTTCGTGCCATCAGGCACATACTGATCTAGTGAGCCAATGACTGGCCCGACTACTAAATAGTTTTTCTCTACGCGTAATGGTACTGATTCAATATTATCTTTAAAAATCAAATCTAGTTCGTTCGACTTAGTAGTCCCAGCTATGGAAACTTTCCAGTTTACGGCATTCTCCGGATTCTCTAGAAACACATTCGCAATACCACTTACTGTATACGCTTGATATTGGGAACTAATAATTCCTTTTTCCTTGATTACGAAGATGATGCTAGTGCCGTCTGCTACAACGTTTCCTTTTGCATCATAAATAATATCTGTATTTAGATGTACCAATTGTCTCTTATCTCCATACGGATGCATTTCTACAATGTTGATTTTTACGCTTTGCATGGGGCCTTCCACGATGGCAATTTCTTGTTCATCAATATAGGTATCATAGCATTTTGCACCCATCAACACTTTTCCAACTTGTTTGTTATTTAGTATTTTTTGATAGGATAATAGATTTTCGATCCCTTTCACAGAATGCTGTATATTCATATTTCTGTACTTAATATTAAAAGCAACAGAGTCTGTTTCTTCCAGAGTATTACCATATTTATCAGTTGGGATTAAGCATAGCATAGATTTCATATTTTGATCTATTGCAAGTGTTTTTGGCCCGAGGTAAGATTCGATGGTACCTACGGAGTGTAGACTCTTGATATAAGTATCTGCTTGACAAAATACTTTATCGCAGTGTATTATCTTAATCTTTACAAAACCGCTGATGGTACTAATTGAATCTGGAAAGATGAAGAAGAAGTCTTCGCTCAATACATTTTTTTCGAAATACTGTTGACCAAATTTTCCATCCCAAACAATGAGAATGTCTTCATTCAATATGTTTTCTGTACTTAACTTAAATTTTATTTTATCTCCAGCTCGGTAAGTATCCTTTAGGTATGATACTTCCCCCTTGGCATTTGATATACAGATAGTTTCTTCCAATGGTTTCTTTTCACAACCATAGAGTAAGGCTAACAGCCCAAAGCTCCAAAAAAACACAACATACTTACACATCATTTAATTCAAATCATAAACAAATCCATTTACGTAGATCTTCAATTTACTATTATCTACCTTTTCTAATTTTGGTTCTTTCAGTTCACCAATGTGATTTTCTATATCATCGAAATAATCCATTTGGCCTTTTGATGTACCATTAACAAACAAATTATCATTCTTACCGAGCTTTGCTAAGGTAACCTCATCTATCTGAGATTTTATCTCGAACGCCTTCTCCCTTTGTGGTCTGATGCCACTGGCTAAATATTTAGTTTCTAACCATTTTATTTGCCCAACATGGTCATACTCTGCAAGAAAAATCTGTGGAATACTTATTTCGTTTGTCCCATAGTTTACGATATCTCCAGTGACATCGTTACCACTTATAACAAGATCTTTTTCGCCTATCAGCTTATACATCTTCTGACTACTCACCATTGTCCTTATGTAAACATTAAAGTCAACTGGATCAAGGTAATATTCATTTGCGTAATCATTCTTGTTCTCCAAGTAGCTATAATCATAAGAGCTTGTATCTACCTTATTGACAAAATCAATTCTGAAGGGTGTTTTTTCATTTGGTAAAAGCTTGTGGATAACTGCATTTCCTGCATTATATCGAGAAATTAGATTTCCGTTCTCCCCTAATAGAGAACCTTCCACTGTGATATAAGCAGGCACATTATCAATGTTTTGTACTTCTCCTACGATGTGATAATTCCCATCCTTAAGTACAAGATTCGCTTGTAAAATAAATGCTTCTGGTCTATCCAAAACATCCTCTCGACGGGTAGTGCTTATATCGGCTTTTCTTCTACCTTGTTTTTTGAATGATATGTCAGGAATTCCATAAAATTGATCTGCAGGAATATCTTTTGCAAATTCTTTATACTTGATGAACCACCCTTTCGCTCTTTTCACAACTTCAAACTCTTCTGTGGAATAGTAGCTTTTCAATGATGTAGTAGACAGTAGGCCTACTTTACATTTTGCCAAGGAGGCACTTTCATAATCAACTTCAATTATCTTCAATGAATCTAAGATAGAATAAGAAGCAAGGATGCCATCTTCAAGAGATAACTCTAGTCTATATTGATCGATAATAGGCCTATTCTCCTTGTCCAAAAAATCATAAGCTCTATCAAATTTCTTATAGTTTAAGGCATCAAAATATGCGTTCAAAACTCTTTCTGGGCTAGCGTTGTCATCTTGATTATAGATAACAAATGAGCCAAAACCAATGGTTAATATCAATAAAAAGATCATCCAAGCAGACTGGGTCAACCAAACAGATTTCCTCCTCACTTCCAGTCTTGCTTTTTGAGAAAGTAATTCGATATCAAAATTAAGTAATTTCCACTTACGATTTCTCAGGTAATGCAAATACAGCATACTTGCGAAAAATAGACATAGCAGGGGTAATACTCCCCATAAAAATCTTTGTATAGAAGGAATATCTTTTCTTGGTAATAGGTCAGGTAATGGCGGCACATCTGGGCGCTCCCAGACCACAACATTGTTTTCTAACTGACCGATCTTATCCCATCCTAAAAAATAGAGCAAGGGTTCATAAAACTTATCATTGGCAAAGATGAATTTTAAACTGAATTTTTCTGGTACTGTTAAAAATTCTTTGAGCGAACCAATCCCCTCTTCACCTTGATACTTTGCATTTTCCAACCGTTCAACAGCTTTAGAGGTCAATTCAGGTAATCTTCTCGCACTGTGATAATTACCATCTACAGATAATGCATCTGTATTTGCAGACAGCCATGCCATCTGGTCACCAAAGCCTAAGGTCATAAACCGCCAATCGCTATGCTTATCTCGATTCAAGAAATTAACAATAGGTGTAGGATCTATTTCTTTTGGTTGAAAGGCTTGAAAAGACCCTGCATTAACAATTATTACATTAAATACTATAATACCAATTGAGAAGAATAAAAGCGTAAATTTTCTAAATACGGTATTGTATTTAAACTTCTTAAGTTCACCTGAATACAATCGATGCATAAACTCCCCGAAAAACGGAACAGATATCATTGTAGCCCAAAAAGTAAATCTATCTAAGGTGAGTATCTCAAAAGCTGCGTCGCCCAAGATCCATCGTGGTAGAGGTGTAGTACCACCCGTCCCAAGTATAAAAAGTAGAGCCAATGAAAGCCCCATAAATATATGCCGCTTATAAAATGATCTAGCAAATATATAAGGAAGTGCAAAAAGCATAATACCCCACGGAAGGACAAAGAATATCATCCCCAAATTTGGCTCATCAATAAATGACTCTCTAGAACCATGCGGGATGGGAACTTGTGATATAGGATCCGAACTCGTCCAGACCCAATATGGAAAGATCACCGTAATCATTATAAAACCTACAGCTACACCAAAAGGAATCAAGCGTTTTAGATTTGCAAAAATCTTCACTAAAAAGTGCTTTAGTGTAACATCATTGATAGTACCTCGATCTTGGATACACAAATCTATAATAGCTAATCCGATAGTAGGAAAAACAAAGAACACCATACCAAAAATAGTAGTGACATGGTGCGCCGCAGATGTAACACTAAGAAAAGCTATACTGAGCCATAGGTGTGATCGCTTACTCGTAACTATCCATTTGTATATTTCTGGGCAAGCATTGAGTAAGAATGCGATGCCAGTGATACTAGGCACCTGTCCAAAAATATGAAGTGCCTCGGTTAGAGATCCCGTGAATACAATGAGAATAGCTGAAATACCTGCAGCTTCCTTACTTACCCAGAGCTGTGCGAAATAATACATACCACGTACTAACCACAGTACCATTAAGATAGACCATAGAAAAAAAGCCAATTTTAATCCTAAGACATAAGAAAGCAAGGCTACTACTTGATGTACCAAAGGTGGATAAGAAGTAATATTAAAACCCGTATACCAACGATAATCCCAATTGTCGAACCAGTTTTCTGCATAATGATCAGAAAAGAAGATATGCACGTATGCATCATAAGTCTGATCAAACGTGAAAAAGTTGGTTGTAGCGTGGAATACCAAGACTGAGACCAGTGCAACCAAATAATATGTTTTTCCTTTATCCAATTTATGTGAAATAAATTTAAGTACGTTACGATACTAACTATAGTATTACGGATTGATCTCTCGAAAGATATAAATAGGCTATTAAAATATGCGTTTTCTGACTGTTTCACCGTCGCATTTCCGATTATTGGCAATAATCTTGAATATTACATACTGTCCCTTCAAATTATATTAAACCGTTACCCTCCATTACATATCCCAAAATATGGAGAATGCAATAGTTGTACCTTGTTACAATGAAGCTGGAAGGCTTGATTTAAGCTCATTCAATGACTTTCTTAAACAAAATGACAATTACACCATCTGCTTTGTAAACGATGGAAGTTCTGATAATACACTTCAGGTGCTGAAAGAATTTCAAACAGGGCGAGAAACACGTGTACACGTCTACAATGCACCGCTTAACAATGGTAAGGCGGAGGCGATCAGATCAGGCGTGAACTACATGTTAGAAAACACAACGGCAACCAATATTGGTTTTATGGATGCTGACCTAGCAACAGGATTCGACGATTATGAGAATCTAGTTGGTTCACTAACTGATAATATAGATACCGATGGAATGGTGATCGGCTCGCGTACTAGAGTCAATACTGCTAACATTCAACGTACTGCATTTCGGTCAGCAAGCAGTAGTATTTTCAATACAATTATCCAATGGATAATCGGATTAAAAATCAATGATACCCAGTGTGGTGCAAAGGTTTTTACAAGAAATACTGCCGACAATTTATTCCAAAAAGCATTTATTTCAAAATGGCTTTTCGACATCGAACTATTGATGAGAATGCGTAATAAGTATGGTAAGAAAACTATGCTTAAGAAATTTAAAGAAGTTTCATTAAATAAGTGGTCAGAGATTGAAGGGTCTAAAATTACGTTTAGAGATGCTACCCAATTTCCAATTCAACTTTTTAGAATCGCTATCAATTATAATTTTAAACCATTTTTAAATTTTAATCCAGCAAAATTAATTTCGGTCTCATTTAAAACGGTTAAGTCCTTTTTATTCTAAAATTATTCATCGTAAGATCAAAAAAAAAAGCGCTTCATTCGAAAACGAATGAAGCGTTTTTTTTTTATAAATTCACCTATATTTAAGCCTTTTTCTTGATGGAGCATCCAATTGCCTTTGTATAGTCTGGCGTAGGCTCCTCCCCTTTTTCAATAGCTTCAATTGCCATTTCTACATATTTCTTTTTAACGGCTTCAGGATCATTTGCACTATCATCGATAGATCCGATGTACCTAACTGTTCGATCTGCATCCAATAAAAATACATGAGGCGTTTTAGTAGCACCGTACTGAGGATAAACTTTTTGTCCATCATCAAATAAGTAAGCGAATGGAAAAGACTTTTCTTTCGCTCTATTAACCATCGCATCAAAACTATCTCCTTCTTTCACATCTGGATCATTTGGATTAATCGCGATAACTGGATATCCCTTTGCAGCCATGTTGTTGTGTAACTCTATCAACCTATCTTCATACATCACTGCGTAAGGACAAGTGTTACAAGTAAAGGTCACAATATAGCCCTTCGCATCTTTAACATCTGCCAAGGACATCATCTTGCCATCAATACCCTTAAGTTTAAAGTCAGGTGCTTTATCCCCTACTTTTAGATCCTTAATGTTTGCTTTTGCAAGCATATCTTTTTTAACTGTTTTCTCTTTTTCTACTTTACTGCTATCGTCATTTGCAGTAGCAGCTCCTGTATCACAACTGGTAATACTAAACAAACATATGGCTACAAATGCAATACTGAAAAATTGCTTAATCATAATCTTTAATTTTATTGTTTTATTTAATTATTTATTAGAGGTTCTACTTTGTCTTTTAAATTAGCGTAGCTAGGAACCTCACCACCTATGAACAAACGTTTATTCTTATTATAAATTATAGTTGCTGGTATTGCTCCATCCCAATCTTCACTAACCTGTCCTATCCACTCATTGGCGTTGCCGTCTTTAAGCACCATTACCTGCGGAAGCACTTTGTTTTTCAATAAATATGGTTTCAGTTTACTTTCTATTTGTTTTGGAAAATCTAAACTCACCAAAATGATTTTTATTTTTTCGGCCCTATATTCAGTAAACAATTGATCAAAATAAGGCAACTCTTCTACACAAGGCTTACACCAGGTTGCCCAAAAATTTATGACATACGTGGTATCATTCTCGTTATTGAAAATATACTCCATATCTTCAAAGCGCTCGTAAATAAGCAGATCTCCATCTTGCTCATCGACCACTTCAACATTGTTTACCTTTGTTTTGTTTGCTAGGCTCTTTTTTTGATCACAACTCGCTAATAAGCAGCAGACTATAAACAGAGATAAAACATTAATACGCATAGATCATTTTTTTAGTATCGTAAATTTGTCCATCGATAATTAGGCTGTAGGCATATACTCCTGGTGCGAATTTGTGATTGGTATGGCTATACAATATCTCGTTGAGACCAACATTTAATTCTAATGGATATGAAATTATGTCTCGGCCTTGCAAATCATGAATTCGTACTATAGCGGATTCATAGTCAAATTGTTCTTGAATTACTATATTTATCATAGTCGCCTCATCAAATGGATTTGGTGTGTTTTGCATAAGGTAAACCTTGGACTTTTTGATCTCCAAGTCGTGAACAGTAGTCACGGTATTGTCAAATATCTCCTTGCTAAAAAAACTTTCAACGCCCATATCATCTACTGTACAGGCGCTCACCAAATAAAACCCTGTCGTAAGCCCCATGATAGAATCCACCTTATTATCAAAGTCGACTAACTGTAACCACTCGTTGCCATCTATTTCTTTGATCGCTATACGGTATTTGCCATAGTCATTCGGGTCTTCGATCGTAAACTTAAATCCTCCAGAAATTTCTTCTAATTCAAAATCCAGCGGTGCAACTGGGCCACAGGCACCCATCGCTATTGCTATTCCATTGATAGTTGCGTTTCTACCAAGATAGTTGAAATTCACAAAAAAACTATCCAGCACGGTATCACCGTCCGTATCCAAACCTAAGCGATCCGTAGAGCTATGTTGTCTATCATGATACGCTTCGTCCTCATCAGCGCCTCCATCTCCATGTTCATTTGCGGAGGTAAATCTTACCGCATGGAAACCTTTTGAAGGAAATGGAATATGATCTCCTCCTCTACCTGCACGGTCTTCTGGAGTAAGAATATTAATAGTATTCACATTATCTGAAATAGGTATAATCATTTCCTCATATTGCAATTTTATCCATCTTGCCAATTGTTTGTTGGGACTATTCATCACTCCTCGGCTATAGATACGAACGTTTGTACTGTCTATATGATTTAAACTTGGACAACCTGGAGGGGATGCCGTTTCGCCACAGATAACACCACCGACGATATCATTATTGAAAACAGCCTTCAACTTTACCTCATTATTCTGACACCATAAGGACATGGCCTCTGCTCCATGCAAGCCTTGCTCTTCCCCTACCGTAAGCATAAATATAATGGTACGGTTAAAACTATACTTCGATAATATTCTACTCAACTCTAACACCAATGCAGACCCGCTACCATTGTCTTCCATCCCATGTGCCTCGCAATCACCATCGCAGGGCGTATCACATCTACTGTCAAAGTGGGCTTCGACCAACACACTTTCATCGTATTGTGCTCCAATACCAGGTAACACTGCAACTATATTTTTGTGCCTGCTCATAGAGCAAATATTCTGATCAAATTGTAAATACCCAACCTGCATTCTACCGCCTTCTGCATCACTAAAACTTTGAAACTTTTCTCGTGCCCAGCTGCGTGCTGCACCGATACCTCTGGTCGTACTTAAGGTATCTGAACCTGTATTTCTAGTTTCAAAGATGGACATTTCTTCTAAATACAATTTTAATCTAGCAGGATCCATACTCTCTTCTAACGCTGCTGCTATCGTTTCTGGGTTGTCGATAATCTCTCCTGGCATGAAAGAATTAGGATCAAAATCACCCGTTAAAATATCACCTATTACTGGATTCGTCCAGGTGATATTGTCTTGGGCAAAAGTATTTATGCTTAACACTAGTATAATTAATAAAGTAATTGGGTTTTTCATATGTGTAATTTTTACTCAATATAAGCATAGTTACTGAATTCAGTTTAAGGATCAAAAATATTCAAGAACACCAGTGGTTAAGAGATCGGTCGCACTGAGGAAATTTCGGACGAGCGCTGTGGAATGGTGCCCCCTTTTCGGGGGCAGTCCGTGCTAAGGTTGGCGAGCAGGCACGGGACCGAAGCGAACGCGTAGCTATGTAACATAGCGACCTAAAGGAAAGGGCTGCTTGATTGTTATCAAGCAGCCCTTTCCTTTAGGTCGGCCCCAAAAAAATAGTATAATAAACTTAAGTACTCGTCTTATAACTTTTTTTATCAATCACCATCTTGCCTATAATCTCTTTGAGTATCTCTGAAGTACCACCGCCAATAGGCCCCAATCGAGAATCACGCAGCATACGTGCGAGTGGATATTCCTCCATATAGCCATAGCCACCCAGCATCTGAAGACAATCATAGATCGCCTCATCAGCCATCTTAGTGGACATTAATTTAGATATACTTGCCTCTTTCACGACATATTCGCCTTGGTCAAGACGGTATGCTACATTATAATTAAAGACTTTATTGATCTCTACTGCACTTATATGCTCGACCATGGTATGGCGAAGTGCTTGATATTTATTTATCTGTTTTCCAAAAGTCGTACGTTCGGACATGTACTGTAGGGTGTACTCGATCGCATGTTCCGCACGCGCATGAGCATTGATCCCCATGATGAGGCGCTCCAGTGCAAAATGCTGCATTATGTAAAAGAATCCTTTGTTCTCTTCGCCCATCAAATTTGTAACGGGGATTTCCACATCTGCAAATGCAATCTCACCTGTATCACTCGCACGCCATCCTAATTTATCTAACTTGGAGGCGCTTACGCCAGGCATATCTCGATCTACTAAAAATAAACTTATACCTTTATTACCTGCGTCGGTGTCGGTCTTGGCAGCTACTATAATATAGTCGCTGTAGACACCATTGGTAATAAAAGTTTTGCTTCCGTTAATGATATACTTATCTCCTTTCTTGACTGCTGTTGTACGCATTCCAGCTACATCGGAACCTCCAAACGGTTCCGTAATAGCTAGACTCCCAATCATATTTCCTTCAATGCTAGCCGCTAAATATTTTTCCTTAATGGCGTCAGATCCCTCGGCGTTGAGGTGCGTCATTGCCAAATAAGCATGTGCCCACATGGCGGCGGCAAAACCTCCTGAATTAACTTTTTGCAGTTCCTCTAAAAATATAACAGTATAGAAAATATCTAAATCTGTACCGCCATAAGCCTCAGGATATTTGAGTCCAAAGTAACCCATTTCTCCAAATTTAGGCCAAATAGATCTGTCAATGGTGCCCGTTTCTTCCCACTTATCAATGTGTGGTACGACTTCTTTTTTTAAGAAATCAGCAAAACTTTTCCTAAAGAAATCATGCTCTTCTGTTAAATACATAGAAACGATGCTAAGTAAATTGGTTATAAAAATATGTCACAATATACGACAATCTGTACTAGGACTGCATCTATACAACGTCAGAATTTGGAATTGGATGACTAAAAGTCAATTATTTTGAAGCAAATTTGATTTAGTCACTGAAAACAAAAAACCCGTATCCTCCTGGTTCTTGGAGAATGATATTATCCACAGCCCCATCCTTGCTAAAGGCAGTAATTTCTTCAGCGATAGGAATGGATAGCTTTTTGATATTCTCTATTATTTTTAGGTTCTCTACGCCGTTGAAATAGGAGACAGAAGGATTCAAGAATATATGGGGACAAGCAAATGGGGCCATGATACTTATATTGTTTTTTGAGGCATCGGTATAGGTTAACCAGTCCTGTTCTATAGCTCCAGCAGAAAGCTCAAAATTGAGTGCTTCTAATATCCTGCACGAACATTGTATATCCATGGATTCCAAACTTAGCCCTGCATAATTTCCTAATATGCAGGATGTTTTGGTATCTGGTATTTCCACAATTTCTTGCGTAAGCAAGTGAAACCAACAACCACTAGGATCTGCAAAATAGTAATTGCTATCCTGATTAATTACATTTGTATGCTTCCGTAAGTTTGCGACTTCCTCATCCCAATTTTTCTTTATCATGGTCACTCCTGCGCGTGCTGTTCGTTCCGTATTGATCAGGATGGTTAGTGCAGCATCGTAAGCGAGGGTGTAGTTTTCGTATTGTTTTATTTCATAGCCTAGGGCTTTGAAGTATGCGATGGATTTTGCGAGATTGGGCGTTGGGGTTTGGAGGAAGTATTGCATGGTGATTGGTTTGTAGTCGCTTAAAAAAATACCTCTGTATCGTTATTATGACAACAATAAAGCTGTGGGCGATTTGGGGCCTTCCCTGCAGATTCGCGAAAAGGCGAATCTGCAGGGTCGTTATGTTTCGTGACTCGGCGTGCGCCTCGGTCCTCCACCTATCCACTGCACCAAGCTTTCGGACTGCCTCCTCCGTCGGCACCACTGCACAGCACTAGTCCAATTTTCTTAGCCAGATATTTCTAAATTGCATCGGATTGCCATGATCTTGAAGTTTGATAACGTCATTGCCATGGGCTCTGTTTTTCGGCATTCCAATATACTCCGTGGTACCATATATCTCTACATGATTTTGGACAAGCACCCCATTATGGATCACTGTAAAATAGCCAGATGCTACTTTTATTCCGTCTTTATTAAAGCTCGGTGCTTGAAAAATAATATCGTAAGTCTGCCACTGTCCTGGACCACGAGAAGCATTTACAAGCGGTATATGTTGCTTATAAATTGCTGTCGCTTGGCCATTTGGGTACGTTTTGTTTTCGTAGCTATCCAGAATTTGTACTTCGTATCGGTTCTGAAAAAAGACTCCACTATTGCCTCTTTCTTGCCCCTCACCCTCTACTACTTCTGGCGTTCTAAATTCTAAGTGGAGCTGCACGCTACCGAATTTTTCTCTGGTGACAATATCTCCTGTGCCTGCTTTTACTTGCATCGCATTACCAGCAATGAGTGTCCATTCAGCTGGTGCGCCAGATGTCTTCGTGCTAGCCCAAGCACTGAGATCAGTACCATCAAATAAGATAATCGCATCGGATGGTGGTTTTTTCGCATCCACTTTTACTATCCTAGGTACGGGTTCCCAAACTTCTGTATCTTTTGGATCTGTTGATTGAGCGAATAGAAAATTAGTAATAAGTATAAAAAGTAATGCTAGCTTGAACTTCATATTTTTTTAATAAAGGTAAAAAAATCAAGCCATTTTATCCATATTGTTTTAATAATACTATTGTTGTTGGAGCCAATCTCCTTTTAGCAGGCTACAGCTAAGTGTATTATAAAATACCCCCTCATAAAAATAATTCTCCTTAAAAAGACCTTCTTTTATGAATCCATTTTTAAGCAATACGGCTTCTGATTTTAAGTTATTTGGATTTAAGTTTGCCTCTATAGAATGTAATTGGATATTCTCAAATCCAAATCTAAGTACTGACTCTATAGCCTCGGACATATAGCCTTGACCAAAATGTGAAGCTGCTAAATTATATCCAAGCTCTGCTCGAAAGTGCCTATGCATTATTCTCCAAAAACTTAACTTTCCTATCAGTTTTTTATCTGATTTCAAAGCCATAGCCCACTCGATAGAATAATCCCCATTCTTTATATTTCTAGCATTTTTTATATATTGAAGCGCTTCTGCCTCGGACCGCATATGTGGACGACTGATATACTTCATAACTTCAGGATCGCTCCGCATTTTGAACAGCAGTTTCGCATCCGATTCTTCAAATTGGCGGAGAATCATTCTTTCCGTTTGGAGCGTTGGAAAAGGATCAAAAACTAGGTTAAGGTTAGGAATAGAAGTATTCATGGAGGTAAATATAATAGATATGAAGTATATTTAGGTTGTCAGTTGCTTAGCCCTAAGAACATACCAAATAAATATATGTAATTCTTACTCATCAATAAAGGAGCAAAATTTTAACTTTTTAATGATTTAGAAGTATATTGTAAATAATACACAAACTAACAAGACTGAAAACGGTACAAAATCTCTCTCTAATTACGCTATTAGGCGTATTTCTACTTTCGGCACTATGTGTACCGAACAGTGACGTATTTGCGCTTAATTCTGAAACACGAGCTATTGGATCTACAGTATTACTAGTAATATTTTCATTACTCTATTTTTTCTCTGAAAGCAAAAGAATCAGAATCTACACCGTAGACATCTGGTGGTTCATCTTAATTTTCTATACAGGCTTGAGTTCTTTGTGGGCAAGCAACAGCAGTTATGTTTTTGAAGGTATGCTTATCACCATTCTTTTGTACACATGCTACAAAGCCTTTGAAACGATAGATTGGGAGGCTAGCAGCACTAGAGATATTGCATATTATACTGTTCTAGTTTGTTTGTTAATTGCGCTAGTAGTAGAATTCTATGCTGTAAGGAAAGTCATATTTTCTGGCTTCACTCAGTTTAGCGTCATTGATGTTCCTTTTCTAAGAATGTTTGGAAAGAATATTTCTGTCATGGGATGTTTGATTGTGGTATTAATGCCTTTTGCCATAATAAGTGATAAGCCCATTAGCAGAAAAATCGCACCCTTTGTTCTTTTGATCGGAACCGTCACCGTGTATGCCTCAGCATCTATACAGCTCACTATACTGCTCACTTTACTTTCGGTGATATATGTACTCTATATAGTCAAGTACAATCAAGGCTGGAAATATCTTGTATTATTCGGATTCATTTGTATAATGAGTGCAGCGCTTTACGTGAGTATTAAAAAAAGTCCAAAAAATGAAAATGAAACCTTAATTTCTCAAGAGATTTTGGATCAGCAAGACAGGATAAAGTTGCTAGAAGCTAGCTTCAATTTATTTCAAGAATCTCCATTGGTAGGCGTAGGTAAAAATAATTGGGAGTTGGAATATAAAAGATACTATAATGCGTCAGCGAAAGATGCATCCGTTAAAAAATATCGTCATGCTCAAAATTCATTTATGCAGTTGCTCAGTGAGCAAGGAATATTGGGACTGGTTATCTACGCTTATATTTTTATCATTCCTTGTCTAAGACTTATTAACAACAGAGCCACCCTTTCCAAACTGGAGGTAGCAGCCTTAGTGAGTGTATTTTTATACTTCTTAAGCTCTTTAGTATACGGTAGTACTTACAACTACTACGGTAACTTTCAGGGTTTGAGTATGATTGCCGTGATGTCTCTTGGGATTCTCAGTTTGAAAAGTAACGCTCATTTTGATATCCGTCCTATACAAAAGACAAAAAGCACGAAAGCCACTTCACAGTAATTTTTTTCAATTATAGATTCCCTTTCGGACTAGCGCTGAGTAGTAGTGTCTCATTTTTAGGAGACAGTCCCGAGCAAGTTTTGGGTACCGCGATAGCGTACCCAACATGCAGCCGAGGGACCGAGGTGCATACCGAGCTACGGATCACAGCGACCCATGACGATTAGCCTATTTCGGCTAATCGTCATGGGTAGGCCCCTAATCCAAACTATACTGAATACTCATGGATTCTAACTTTTCGATGAGCTTATTATTGACATTGATCTTGAAACTTCGGCTATACATAGGAAGCATCAGACGCTCCTCGATATCGCGGATTTCTAACTTGAGTTTATTTTTACCTTTGTGATTGGTAGCGATATTGGTCAGCTCTTTGACAAACTTATCATCTACTTGATCGAGCATCACTTTAAGGGTAATACTGCTCACGACTTCTTCTTCCATCTGCGCTAATAAATTTGCCTCCTTAATATTGAATGCATAGGTCTCGGCGCCCCTCCAACGCGGTTCATAGACACCACGAATATAGAGACACTGCCCCACCTCAAAAAGGTGCTTAAATTTTTGATAATCATCTCGCCAAAGTGACACTTCTATCCCACTCGAATAATCTTGCAAAGCGAAAAAACCACGACCATTTCCTTTGCTATCAAACCCATGGTTAGCCATGGTCACGATGCCAGCGACCTTTACAGAACGGTGGGGTTGCTCGACGGCCTCTCCTAAAGAACAAGTGGTAAAATTATCGACCACCATGCTGTAATCATCCAGCGGATGTCCACTGATATATATACCTGCGACTTCCCGTTCTTCTGTCAGCTTTTTAATTAAGGGCCACGGTTCATGCGGAGGGGGTGGTGGCTCTTGTATCATAATTTCAGCAGAAGCTCCAAACAGCGAGTTTGCCGTTTCTACGATCTGTTTTTGATAAACATTACCGTATCGCAAAAGATGTTCTATATAGGTATCATATTTGTCAGAGGGCGCAAAATAATTGCCACGTGTCGCCTCAAAATTATCAAGTCCTCCTCCTTTGACTAGGCTTTCCATACACTTCTTATTGATAGTGCGCAGATTGAGTCTACGCATCATATCGAAAACGGATTTAAAGTTACCAGCCTCCTCTCTCTGGTTGATCAACTCCTCTACAGGCCCCTCTCCTACACCCTTTAGTGCAGATAAACCAAAGCGTATATGACCAAATTCATTCACGGTAAAGTTCATTTCACTCTCATTCACATCTGGTCCGAGAACGGTCAACTTCATACGCTTACATTCACGTAAAAAGAAGGTCAGTTTTTCAATATTATTTTTACTGTGGGTAAGTATAGCAGCCATATATTCGGCTGGATAATTGGCTTTGAGGTAGGCTGTGTGAAAGGCTACTACGGAGTAAGCCGCCGCGTGAGATCTGTTGAATCCATAGTTCGCAAACTTAAACATGATATCGTAAATCTCAAGTGCTTTCTCCTCATCTATATCATTCTCCGCTGCTCCTTTGATAAAAAGGCCTTTGTGCCTTTCCATCTCCTTGATCTTCTTCTTACCCATCGCACGGCGCAGCATATCCGCCATACCTAGGGAGTAGTTTCCAACCACCCGAGCCGTCTCCATAATCTGCTCTTGATACACCATGATCCCATTGGTGTTTTCGAGGATTGGTTTCATCGATGGATGCGGATAGACCACCTTTTCTCTACCAAACTTACGCTCAATAAACGATGGTATATTATCCATCGGTCCAGGGCGATACAACGCGTTCATCGCAATCAAATCCTCTATATCCGTAGGCTTGAGATCACGTAGATGCTTCTGCATTCCTTCGGACTCAAACTGAAATATACCTACTGTATCTCCATTCTGAAAAAGCTTATACGTTTTCTCATCGTCGAGTGGAATATCATTAGGGATGATGCGTGCATTTTCACCATAGCGACGTACGATGATTTTTATACACGACTTGATTACAGACAAAGTCTTCAGCCCCAAGAAATCCATCTTCAGCATTCCCGCATCCTCTACTACCGACCCATCAAACTGGGTAACCAGCAAGTCGGTATCCTTCGAGGTACAGACTGGAATATAATTGGTGATTTCATCAGGGGCAATAATAACACCCGCAGCGTGTATCCCAGAGTTGCGCACAGTACCTTCCAACTTGGCAGCATTCGATAAAGTATCGGCGGCTAAGTTATTACCCTTTGTATAACTATGTAGTTTTTCTATTTTTTGAAATTCTTCACTTGGCCAATCCTTCTTTAAATCCGAATAATTTTTACTGACCACTTTGCCCAGAGAAGGACTTTTTCCCTGTCGGTTAGGCACTAACTTAGCCATGCCATCGGCTTCCGAAAGGGGCAACTCTAATACTCTCGCTACATCTCTAATCGCAGAACGCGCTTTCATGGTACCGAAAGTAATAATCTGGGCGACCTGTCGCTTTCCGTATTTATCTACTACATAGTCGATCACTTTCTGACGACCTTCATCATCAAAATCTATATCAATATCCGGCATCGAAATACGCTCTGGATTCAAAAATCTTTCAAAAAGTAGACGGTATTTTATCGGATCTATATCCGTGATGGTGAGGCAATAGGCGACTGCGGATCCAGCAGCAGATCCACGCCCAGGGCCAACAGCCACATCTAGTCGCCGCGCCTCATGGATAAAATCTTGCGTAATCAAAAAATACCCTTCGAAACCCATGTCAGTAATGACACCGAGCTCCATATCTAAGCGTTCACGAACCACTTCTGTAATCTCTCCATATCTAACTTTGGCTCCCTCGTATACGAGGTGTCTCAAATATTCAGATTGCAACTTAAATCCTTCTGGCAATGGAAAGTTAGGTAGGATGACTTCTCTCGCCAGTTCAAGCACCTCTACTTTATCGTAGATTTTCATAGTGGTTTCTATGGACTGTGGCACATCCTTGAACAGGTTGCTCATCTCCGCCTGCGTCTTGAAATAAAAATCACTACTTGAAAATCTAAATCGCTTTTCTTCTGTT
>ENA-ORXT01000521-ORXT01000521.1-marine-metagenome-genome-assembly--contig:-NODE-521-length-60655-cov-13.168229_pt1 | contig 60655 bp, 26 predicted proteins | sample MGYA00237868_ERZ511482 | MGnify/ENA metagenome assembly ERZ511482 | reverse complement strand
GTGATTAGCTCAGTTGGTTCAGAGCACCTGGTTTACACCCAGGGGGTCGGGAGTTCGAGTCTCTCATCGCCCACTTAATATCAGACAGCTATGATGAATCTCATAGCTGTCTTTTTTTTGTGTAGTATTTGTGTAACGTTTTACTAAATCCTAGGTACCTTGATCACAGTAAAAATGTGGGTTTAATCAATGTATGTCTAGCTTTAATCTATCTGCCCTTAGAATTATTATATCGAATAATGATTATATTACAATATAATCTTAACAAAACTAGTGTGCCTAGACTTATGGAATAAGGTAAAAAATACATCCCTTAGTCACGAGTCAAATTCGCTTTTTGTAAGAGAAATAGTTAATAATTCATAAAATCATGAAAGATAAAGGATTGAGATACTTGTGGACGAAGATCAGTTCTATAGGTATACATGGGGATTTATCTCTATACGAAAGTAAGCAAGTTCAACTACTCAATAGAGTCTGTGCGGCTTTCATGATTTTACTTATTCCTAATCTTATAAAAGCTTTTAATACGAGGGGTGTGTTCGGTATAAATATTTTACTTTGCTTTTACGGTTGTTTATTACTGACACTTTATTTAAACTATAAGAGAAAGCAGTGTTTATCTAAAATTTTCTTTTTGTCTTCACTAACTGTTATCTCTTGTGGTATATCGTATATTTTAGGTAAGGGGTTTGTAGTTGAGAGTTGTTACATATCAATAAGTATACTCACACTAATTTTCTTTGATAGCAAAAGAGAGCAGTTTCTTTTATTAGCTTTAATTATAGGTGCTTACTTATTATCGCGGTATTTCTACACCACCATTAATAGTCCATTGGCCAATAGACCTTTCTTGGAAATTACTAGTTCTATGTCACATCTTACTAACGCGTTGCTTGTATATATTTCTGTAACAATGTCAACTAAAGCAAACTATGAATATGCCATTCAGACAAATCACTTACTAAATCAGATACAAACCAAAAGCGATAAATTAGAAAAGCAAAAAATAAGAATCACTAGACAGATTAACTCGTTAGAAAAATCTAATAATAAATTAGAAGATGCCAATAAGGAATTAGAGAATTTTGCCTACGTAGCTTCTCATGATTTAAAGTCTCCTTTGCGTATCACAAACAGCTTTCTACAATTAATCCAACGAACATTACGTACAAATTCAGAGGAAAAATTAAATGAATATCTTGATTACTGTATTGACAGTACTATGCATATGGGGGCAGTAATTGATAACGTGCTATCGCATGCGAAACTGAATAACGAACTCGAGTTAATACCCGTAGACCTTGAGAATGTATTAAAAAAAACAAAAAACATATTGGCCCAGATTATTGATGATAAAAATGTTACCATAAAAGCTGATGCTCTTCCTGTAATCAATGGATATGAATCACAGTTTATATTATTGTTTCAGAACTTGATCGAAAATGGAATTAAGTATAACAAAAATGAAACCATAGAATTGTATATTAAATTAGTAGATAATGATGAGTCAAAAATCACACTTTGCTTTATAGATAATGGTCTTGGTGTAGCGCCAGAAAATCAAGTAAAAATATTCGAAATGTTCAACCGGTTACATAACCAAAAGGAGTATGAAGGGACTGGTATTGGCTTGGCAACATGCCAAAAAATTGTCTCTTTGTTTTCTGGAAAAATATGGGTAGAATCGAATGTAGATGAGGGAAGTTCTTTCTTTGTGCAAATCCCGAAAAAATAATAAATCCCAATTATGTACAAGCTTAGATTTTTACTTGGGGAAATTTATAAACTGACATCAAAGTTTAACTGCAAGATATTTTATTTAATCATCGTTCAGCTATTCCTAATTAGTATAATCACAATTGGCCAATCGGAGTTGGATAAGAATGTAATCCAGGATACCGAACAACTCAAAGTTGCAATGGATTCTTTTTATTCCGACTCTTATGCAAATAAAGATATCAGTGAAGATAGGGTTAAAGATATTTTGCAAGCATCTCTAGCGTTAAAAGATACTGCCAGTTTTTTTAGGGTTGGCAATAAATATATTTTTAAATTTGTTAATGACCAAAAATTTGAAGAAGGAATTATCATTGCAAGAAAGATTCAAAATATAATTGGGTCTGAGGAGAGTTCCTTTGGAGAATTCGATAATGGATTAGGAAATTTATACCTTGGGTTAAAGAGATATGCTGAAGCTTTAAATTATTATTTTAAAAGTGCGGAATGGTATCGAAAGTATAAAGAGAACTACACAGGAATGCCATTAGGTAACATATCACTTGTCTATTACACTAATGAGAATTTCGACAAAGCCTTAGAGTATGCAGAGAAGGCACGTAAATATTCATTGAAACTAACAAACAAAACGGATAGGCTAAATAACCTTATTTATGATTACTTTAATATCGCCAATAGTAATAATGAATTAGGAAATACTGAACAGGCAAGAATTTATTTTGAGAAGTCGTTATCTGCAGCTAGAGAGCTTAATATTAATTATATGATATTAAATGCTACAGGAGAGGTCTTAAAATTCTACAGCCAGATAGGTGCAGATGAAAAATGTATAGAATTAATAAATGAGGCAGATAAAATTTGTGATGAAACAAATGCATGCCAAAGCTTTTGGGGGACTTTTTATTTAATTCAAAAAAACTTGCATTATTTAGAAAGTGGACTTATTGATAAAGCTATTTTACCAGATGATTTAAATGCAGTAAAAGGATCTTTCACGAAGGAGGCCTTAGAATATTCCGCAAAATACTACACAAGACAAAATGATATAAATAATACGGTTAAGTATTATGAGAAATTGATAATGGAAAATAAAAGAATTGAAAGAAAGAATGTAGCAACTGTTTACTCTGATATTGAAGAAAAGCATCTTAACAAAATGTTAGTACAGGAAAATTTCGAGTTGATAGGTGATATTGAGAAGAGGAAAAAAAATACATTCTTAATGTTGACTGCACTTGCATTTATTTTCTGTTTTCTTATTCTTCAATTATTTAATAATCTCCGATATAAGAAAATAAATAGCTTATTAGAAGAAAATAAAAATGACCTAGAATTTACAAATAAAGAATTGGAACAGTCAAACGAGGAATTAGAAAGATTTATATTCATAGCCTCCCATGACCTTAAAACACCACTACTAAATATATTAAATTTTACAAATCTTCTTGAAAGAGAGTTGACCCATCAAGAGGGAAATAAATCTCACCAATATCTTTCTTTTATTAAACAAGGAGGACTGAGATTAAATAATTTGATTACTGACACATTAGAATATTCGCAGCTTGCAAATCAAGAAATCAAATTAGTAGAAATAGATTTAAATAAATTATTTGAAGAGATAGAGCAATCAATATCAAGTTATATTTCAGAGAAGAGGGCTAAAATAATTAAGGAAGGACCATTTCCTACTATAGTAGCTCATCACTCATCATTAGTTGCGCTATTTCAAAATTTATTTGAAAATGGAATAAAATACAATAAGTCAGAAAAACCAGTTATAAAAATTTCATCCTCCCAGGAAGGTGCTTATTATTCAATATTTATAGAGGATAACGGAATCGGAATAAAACAAGATCATAAGGATAAGATTTTTACTATGTATGCTCGGTTGCATAATCACAGTGAATATGAAGGTACGGGTCTAGGCTTAGCTATATCAAAAAAAATTATGAAAAAAATGAATGGGGATATTCTCCTTAGGACTAAAAAAGGTGAAGGCAGTTTATTTGAACTTAAATTCCCTGTAAATCTGGTAAAGACAAGTAAAGATCTTTGAAAGTAAGGGTGGTCGCCCTCGCATGATATAGTTATGATGTTCAAGGTTTTAATACTTCAGCATCTTTACAATCGTGGTGACCAAACGATGAAATTTCTGATAGCAGAGAGAAGTAGTTTTAAAAATTTCCTAGGAATAAAAAGAATCAAAGGAATCCCGATGAAAAAACGATTAGGGCTTATCAAGAAAAGCTTAAGGAATCAGGACAGTTAAAATTATAAGATTATAAAGAAAGCGAAAATAAAAAAGCAGGATATATTTAACAGGATATAGAGGTAAATCAATGAATGAGCAAGAGAGAAAGACCAATAGCTCATGGTCAAGAATACGAGTATTAGTAGAACATGTGTTCGGGCACATGAAAAAATGTATGTCGGAGTTTGAGATTAGATTAATAGAAATGTAAAGAGCAGAAGTACGAATAGGATTAAAGAATGTGGCTTACAACATAATGTGATCTTTATATTTAATGTCTGGAGAACGAAAACAGATTCTAATTTGATAGATCATATTTAGAGAGAATGAATGAAAAAAGCTAATTTAGCATGATTGCATTCACCTAATAAGTCACAGTTTATAAGAAAAATCAAAGATTTTACTAAATGGATTTCTAACACTATAGCCAATAGCTAAAATCTTAAGATAATTTTGGATTTATAGAGGTTTCCTTAAATTAATAAGTATAGGTTCATGCTGAAACTAAGTTGGATTATATTTTTTTCCATTATTCTTTTAACTAGAATATACGGAGCTGTTGATGATACTATAGAAGAATTACAGGCGCAACTAAAAGAAGAGACTTCCGAAATTGCAATTATTGATTTGGTGATTAAATTAAGTGAGGCCTTCAATCGAATTGATATAAATAAATCATACTCATATGCAAAAGATGCATATGATAGATCTGAGAAGATTAATTACAAGAAAGGATTAGTTAATTCGCTCATTTATATGGCTCTATATTACAATAGGACAGGAGATCGTCTAATGTCCATAGAGCATAACAATAGATCATTAGAAATTGCAAAATCAATAAATGAAGATAGATCTATTTTTGCTATTTCGAATAATTTGGGCTACAATTATTATAATTTGGGCTTGTATGATAGAGCATTGGAACTGTATTTTGAGGCCTTGCCATATGCTGAAGAAAATGAACAAGATTATATGAATGTTCTTATTCTTGAGAATATTTCTAATGTTTTTCTTGCCCTTGGTGATGCAGAGAAAGAAGATATATACTATGTAAAATCAGTAGAGTTGGCTAAAAGAAGTAGTGACACTAATTTACATTACATACCTGATCTTTATCTTGCTAATCAAGCTAAAATAGCAGAAAACTACATCCTGGCTGATGAGTATTATACCTCTTCCCTTTCCAAAGCATACAATGCCAGTCATCAGTCCTATGTGTTGAGGCAATTTGCTCTTTCTAAAAAGGCAGAAAAAAAATACTCAGAAGCAGAAGAAAAATTACTGTCAGCTATAGAACTAACTTCTAGTAGTTTAGATGTAGGAAAATTAATTGCCACAAAATTTGAACTTGTACAATTGCTAATCGAAATGTCAAGATATCAGGAGTCACTCGAAATTACAGAAGAACTACTAACAAATTATAGAGAGGAGAATACTCAAAAAAGTCTGTTATTGGACATTCATATTGCTGCTGCAGAAACCTATGAGAAAACGGGCCAATCCAATAAAGCTATTGCAAACTATAAGGCATCAATGATTATCAAAGATTCTATTTTTAGCGAGCAAAAGATTAAGATTATTAATGGACTGGATGTAAAGTACAATCTAAAAGAGAAAGAAAAGGAGAATTATTATCTCCGATCAGAACAAGAGAAAACTGAACTTATATCAAATCAACAAAAAAAAATTGTAGTTATTACAACTCTCTTACTTCTTTTACTATCTACAATAAGTATTCTACTATACAGAGCTAATCGTCAAAAAAGACAGTTTAATAAGAAATTAGGAGAAAAAGTAAATAATAAAACTTTAGAACTACAGAAAACGAATCTTGAACTTAAAGAGTCCAATATGGAGTTAGAACGATTTGCTCATATTGCATCTCATGATTTAAAAGAGCCGCTGAGAAATATATCAAGCTTCTCACAATTGTTAGAGCGAAATCTCGAAAAGCCTAATTCTAAAAATGATCTTAAAGAATATGCTTCCTTAATTCAAAGGAATGCTATGCATATGAATAATTTAATAGAAGATGTCTTAGAAATCTCGCAAGATGGATCTCAGAACATTCCATTTAGGCAAGTTGATACTAAAAAAGTATTGTTGGATGTTGAAGAATTATTGGATTATGAAGTCAAAACTAAAAATGCTCGTATAAATATTTCTACAGCTATACCCAATGTAAATGGTGACAGGACTAAACTCTTACTTGTGTTCAAAAACCTTATCATAAACGGAATAAAGTATAATCGAAATGAAGAACCTCAGGTAGATGTCACTTATAGTGAAGTAGATGGCTTTCATCAGTTTTGTGTAAAAGATAATGGCATAGGTATAGATACCGCATATCACGAGTCAGTTTTTGAAATGTTTAAAAGGCTCCATAATCGGACCGAATACGAAGGTAGCGGACTCGGACTTGCCTTTTGCAAAAAGGTAGTAAACAAAATGGGTGGACAGATTTGGTTAACTAATGCTGACCAAGGAAGCTGTTTTTATTTTACCATACCAATGCGATCTAATGCTCAAGTGTGATAATATAACTTAAGCTTCAAATGCAGGCTTCTTGGCTCCACTTAAAAAAAGCCCACACAAGACTTTTCTTGCACGGGCTCTTAGAGTTTATATCTTTTTTATACTGATGCAGAGGGCTCAGGAGACCTTCTGCTATAATCACTTTACATCAAAAGTCTATAGGCCTGTATGCCGTTGGCAAACCTCATGGCTTCTGATTCATCGTCCAAACAATCCCTGCGTTTCAGTTTGCATCTGGCGTCTTCCAAAGGATATCGATCCTTCGGCGGATAAATCTGGTGTCTATTTAAAGGCCTCTCGGCTTCTGACGTCTAATTAATAGATATCAATTTTATCACCTGACTTTCTTCCAAATAATCCATCTTCAATGTCAACAATCCAGTAGTTCCTCCAATATCATCTTTTGATAAAATCAATTTGTTTAAGCCTCGTTCGTAGTTTCCTTTTCTGGAATAGACCAACTTACCTTGACTGTCAAAGATTGTTATATTCGTTTCGCCATTTTCCGGAAGGGTAAATGACACCAAGGTCGTTCCCGTAAATGGATTTGGTGTATTTTGCTTCAAGACAAATGGTGTGAAACTTGGAACCAATTCATTATTTATAACTGCATTTCCTAGCTTGTCATACGCTTCCGCAAATGTGATTTCCGAATTCATCTTCAAGCGTTCTGCCAATGAACCTGATTCTTGTGCTCTGAAAGTTACCACAAAAGTATTTTCATTTGTCCATGGTAAAGCTTCTGGATCATTCCAACTTATTGTTGACTTTCCATCAAAAATTCCATAGTAATCTTTATCCCAATATGCATTGTCTGATCTTATTTCGAGCACATCTAAACCTGGGTGCTGTAATGTAAATTGAAATCCATCTATCGGAATATCTGAATCGGCACTAAATACCACCTCAAATTCTTCATCTGGATCAAAACTTTGATTATCAAAACTCCATATCAATGCGTCTTTACCCCTTACCTCAGAAACCATCGGACCAACAAGATTTGGAATAGCCGTGAAGTTGACATCACCTATTTTTACCCCTACAAAGTTGACTGCCATATTGCTTGAAGGCAAATCGTAAAGACTGATAATTTCAATAAATGGCCAGACAGTACTCGTAGTCATCTCATCATTGATATCCACAAATCTCCAACTATCATTGTCTGGAAAATCGGCTTCAATCCCTAAGATTAATTTTCTAATCTTGATGATATCCGTACCCGTGATGCGCTCATCATTGGTTGCATCAGCTGCAATCAATTGATAAGGGTTTTCCATTTTCTGAGTTGCAATAATATGTTTCTGTATCAAGATTACATCCAAGGTTGTTATTCCATTAAGATACATACTATCCTTAAATACACCCACCTTATAATCATCACCAAAAGTGATGTCATCAAAAGCATAGCGTCCATCCTCAGTTGTCATTGTTTCATCCATTGGATTGGATGTAATATCCATCAATGTGACTACTGCATTTTCAAGCTCATCTCCAGAAGGAGTGGTAATCCTACCTGCAATCATAGGCACAACATTGCCATCACATGCATCCGAATTATCAATCAAGTTTATCTGAGCTTCACAAATACTAAAGTTTCCAGACTCATCCCAAACGTAGATAGGGACATCAATTAAGCCGTTGTTACTTGCCAGAAAATCATCACAAGTGAATGTTCTAGATGTGCATCCCGACAATGGATTAAAGTCTGGATCTAAACTTGGATGTACATCCGTAAATCCAAACAAGAGATCCTCGGTTGCCGTGCAGTTGTCTGTGCTACTTGCATCAAAATCACATGCCCATAAGGTCAATTCTCCGTTGACCATAAAACCTGAACTCAAGTTTACACAAACAGCAGTTGGTGGTTTTTGATCCGCTACTGTAAAGTAACTGGTCGTCGATGCCGCATTTCCACAACCGTCATCAGCAGTCCACACTACCCTATGCTCTGTTGCAGAAACCATGATAGCTTCTGGCAATGAAATCATAAGCTGTTCGCCACCAGATGTGTTGGCCAAGTATATATCATCAACACCATCGCCATCTGTATCATCAAAATCATCATCGTCAGCTGGAAGATATCCAGAAAACTGATAATCAAATATTCCGTTGTTTTCTACATCAACACGCACAATCCATGATACATTATCCGATGGACAAGCACTTCCTGCATCGTCAGCAGAAGCCATCAACTCAACCATTGCTTCACAACTAACATCGGAAACGAAGTTGGCATCAGCAACTGTAATCACCGGTGGTGTATCATCTACAAATTTCAAGATTTGTTGATCTGTATACTCTTCTCCTGTACACCAGTTTCTAACCTTCCAGTTATTAATTACTTTAAAACAAGCATCATCCTCAAAGTAGAAAGTATCTGACTCCAATTGGATTCCGAGTTGATCACATACTCCAGCACCGACAAACTGCGGTTCAAAATTATCCTGCGGAGTATTACAATCACCTTCCCAATCTGGGGCCCAAACTATATCCGATTCATCAAAAGTATCCGGCGCTGTAATCGTTATTATTTGATTGCATTCGACCGGTCCATCTGCTGTTGGAATAGTCCATTTCCTCACAACCTGTCCGACATTACAATCTTCAAGATTATTTAATTCGTCAACAAAAGTTGCATCAACTGTATTACATACAAATCCTACCGATGGCATTCCCGTCACATCGAGGTCAGTATAATCCTGCCCACATACCAAATCAATATCTGGAGGACACTGCAACTCTGGAATTGTCTTGTCCTGCACCACGACTTCCACCATACACTCACCAAAATGATCTCCTATCGACCCGTAGACTCCATCACCATCTGCATCATCCCAAACTCTCAAGACAACCATAATTGGGCTACGAGCTACATCTTCACAACAAAGAGTCACATAAGGACCAGGAACTAAATCCGCATCATCGACACAGAATTCATTCATCCTATATATTTGGAAGAATACATCTGTGCAATAATCAAACGAGCCATCATCAATTACTTCTGCTTGTAGTTTTGCAGTTCCACTATTTGATAGTGATACAATTATATCGCTTTCGCAAATGACATTCGGTTCGTCAAGATCCTCTACATGTACTGTAAATTCACATGAGCTATAATTACTACATTGATCTTTTGCTCTTATCCTAACTCTATGTTCGCCTGGAACCAGATTTGTCAAATAATAATTTCCACTATTTGCAGGACTCTCATATACTGTTCCGGGATTCACGGTAACAAATAAATCTTCTACTGAGCCACATTCATCATATACGATAGGCATATAATCATTGAGATAAATATCAGCTGCACAATTAGACGTACCCGCATTTACCGTAAGGTCATCAGGACAATCCTCAAAAACAGGAGGCGTTGTATCTAATACCTTGACAATCTGATAATGCTCAATCGGATTCTCGTGGAAATCAACTTCCTCACACATGTCATGAACAACCCATTTTCTCAAAATTTCATAACTTCCATCACAATTATTCAATCTTAGATCATCCCAATTCCAGAAATGAGAACAAAGACCTTCTCCTGTTTCATAAATTGGCACACCTTCAATTGTTGGATAGCCCGTGTAGTCAGGATGCGTTAACGTTGGATCGTTAACCACGTCTTGGCAAGTATGGAATTCTGTAACAACAAAGTCATCAGGCATCACAACATCACCAAGATAAAATTGCTTGATGTGTATATTTTGATCGCAAGTGATTGTATTACCAGACTCATCCGTAATGTACCAAGTCCTAACCAAAGTAGCTGCGGGATCTTGACACATTCCATTTGTAATCAACTCATCTTCATAGTTAAAATAAATTTCCTGCTCGCAAGTTTCTACCACTGGCTCACCTGTTGTTGCAATGTCATAAGCTTGGTTACAACTAATGGTCATATCATCTGGACAGATAACTTCAGGAATAAGTTTATTTTCAACAGTTATATATGCCCAACAACAATTACTTTCTTCACAATTGATACAAATTTCTGCAATAATTGTTTGGCCAATATGATCTTCCGTAAGAACATTGGTTCCAAATTCTGAACTACCAATATCATTTCCATACTCATCTGTCAATCTCACACAGAAATCTTCTGAACATCCATAACTGACAGCATCAGACAAGACCATATCTGGCGTCACTGTCGCTGTACAATCTGCACCTAAACTGAGGTTGATATTCCCAACACATACAATTGCATCACCTGCACCTGTTTCAGTAAACGGTACTACACTTACATTAAATGTACATTCGGATTCGTTGCCAAAACTATCGGTCAATGTCATTGTGAATGTATGGTCACCTACAGGAATTCCTCCTTGGAAATCTGGCGTGATTCTTAGATCAACATCGTTGCAATTATCGTTTGCAGCACTGGTCACAAAGAATAACTCACTCATAGGAATAGCACAACCTCCTGGGCTCAATTGGAATACTCTATCTTGACAATCTTCAGGTCTGAAAGCTGGCGGTTGATTATCTGTAACCGTAACATCAAACGAACATTGAGACTCATTTCCAAATTGATCAACTGAGGTATACATGACTGTTGTCGTTCCGACTCCAAACATGGTTCCTGTCATTGACCCTTGTGCAAAATCACCAATCGACAATGGAGGCATTTCTGCATCCTCTGACTCAAATGCAAAAGACATTTCGCCAAAGCAACAATTATCCGAAAACATTGGGTGAGGCCAACTAAAGAAAGCACCACATTCATCAAGGTCATTTTCTAAGACCATATCCTCTTGTGCAAATGGCACCAGGGTTAATATTTCAAGCGTGGCATCTAGAATAAATCCTTCATCCAAACCTTTGTCACTTAATTCCAAACTCCATGTTCCTTGTGCACTTTCATTAAAGAACGTTTTGAAACTTTGCATCGGTTGATACATATGTCCAGCACCTGGCGGATCACATAATACCGTTCCTATAGTTCCACCTGCGTCATCCGCAAATGAAGCCGTCACACTTGATGTACCAGGACAAGATCCTCCAAATAGCGTAATTGTTGTTCCATCAGGACTAGAAAGGCTTGCAAACAAATCTTCTGCGTTTGTCAAATCCAATTGTAGATCCATCAATCTTACATCACCAACGGCCATGTCATCCGACACGTCAAAATTGATCGTCGTGCAACCATCGACTATTTCTACAGGCACTAAAAGAGTGTAGTATGTAGTATCGTATTGTGCACAGAATGGCGCTTGATTATCTACCACCGTCACTGTTGTGCTACAATAAGCGACGCCAGCTTCTCCTTCTTGCAATCCTACTGTCGTTCCATTTGGAGGACAGATAGGTAAGGCAGGATTTAACTCGCCATAACTTCCTGGCAGACATGGATCTACCAATTCAAAATCAATATCTTCATCGTGATCCCATATATATAATCTGTGGAAACTTCCACCGAATAATCCACCATTGAAATTATAATTCAGACCTTGGTATCCATTGATAGAGACACCATCAATTACTCTACCTACAAAGGAAATATAATATCCTGCAGCAGTTCCTGCCGGTAGGTCAGTAAACAATTGTGTGTACACCTCCCCTGGAGCGATTACTGTTCCGTTTGGAACATTGTATGTTTCCGTTGATGGATTTTCTCTCGTAATATCTAAGCAAGAAATATCAAGATCTGCTGGACCAAAATTTGTAATCTCGATTCCTGTAATAATATCATCTTGTACAATTTCTGTAATCAACAATATAGGCTGATCGATAGCAGCATAAAACAAAGTATTCTCTCCTACTGGGAAGTATTCTCCATTTGCATCTTCCGAACCTGTCGCTACAATGTTTCCGTTTTCATCTAAAACTTGATAGATCACACACATATTATCGGGACAATTCTCCTCTATTGGAGTTGGTGCTAAACCTGTCGCGATTCCACCACAGAGATTAGGGTCCGAGAAGATTGTCTGATCATCAGGGCATGTAATTTCTGGCTCCGTATGGAAATCATTTACAATGATCTTCAATTCGCAAGTAGAAATATTTCCGCAACCATCTTCAGCTTCGTAAGTTAAAATCGAAGTACCAACTGGGAACAAATCTCCAGAATTCAAATCTAGATTATCAGTTCTTCGCACAATCACAGTTCCTTCACAATTATCCTCCGCATTCGGCAATTCAAAATTTGCGTAAGCGCTACACCAAAGATCAGGCGCGTTCACAATAACAGGAGGTCTCGGGCAATTTGTAAATTCAGGTGGAGTAACATCACCTACACCAAATCGGTGGGTGGTGCTATTGAGATTTCCACAATCATCAATTGCCGTAAATATAACATCGATGTAACGAGTGTTTCCACAAGTAAATACCCAATTGTTTGGATTGTAATTATTTATCCATTGGATATCACCACAATCATCTGTCGCAATTGCACCTGCATTGGAATCCAACCAGAAATCAAAATCTGGGAAGTTACCGAGAGGTGGATCGTCACATTCTTCCATAGACATATCCTCACCCGGGGTTATAGCGGGGACTGTCGTATCTTCTATAGTAAATGTTGCTTCTGCTGTACTGCTATTTCCGCATTCATCGGTAGCAGTAAATCTATAGGTACTCACATTGGTGATACCACAATTTTCTTCAAAACTTATCAAATCAAATTCCCAATCAAATGTTTGAGAACAATCATCTTGAGCAAACAAGCCACCGTGATCATCGAGCCATGCTTGTAATTCTGCATCATTGCCGCTGCCATCACATTCTGCCACTGTATCAAAAACACCATTGATCTCAGGATCAGTAGTATCCTCGATTGTAAATATTGCAATGGTGTTGTTGGACACATTGCCACAGGCATCTGTAACATTAAACATATAAGTATAAGCTTCTGTCCCACCACAAGTATCATCTGTATCCATCAATGTGTAGTTCCAATTCAAGACTGGAGAACAAGCATCTGCTGAAGTAGCACCGCCATGATTATCCAACCAAGCTTCTAACTCAGTAAGATTGCCCGCACCGTCACACTCTACTGTTTCATCTTTGGCAGGAGAGGTGATTTCAGGAGCAACATCATCTGTGATGCTTAAGTTTGCCGTCTGAGACGAAGTGTTTCCACAGGCGTCGCTTACAATAAATATAACTTCCACTCCACCCTGCTGATCACACTCCAAATCTATGTCATCAAAATTATTTGAGAATACTACAAAACTACAATCGTCTTCAACATCTGCTCCACCTGCTGTATTCAACCAAGCATTTATTTGTCCCATTGGATCGCTACTTCCATCACATTCTATTTCCAAATCTTGTGGGAGAATCTCCCAGAATGGTGCAGTCGTATCATTAATGGTGAAGATTGCTGAAGTGCTAGAACTGTTTCCACAATCATCACTTGCTGTAAACGTCACTACTATTTCTCCAGTAGATCCACAATCGCCATCAACTGATCCATAATCATTGGACCAAGTAATATCACCACAAGTATCAATTGCTTCTGCATATCCATGGTTGTTTAACCAAGCTAAGATTTCTCCTGAATTACTGCTTCCATCACACTCTGCGGTAAATGGTTCTGCCTCTTTGCTGATGACTGGATCTGTGCTGTCAATAATTTGGTATTCAGCAAGTCCAGTTGTCTGATTTCCACAATCATCCGTGGAAGTAAATAGATATACTTCTGTATCCGTATCTCCACATCCACTTATTGTATTAAAGAGTTGTGACTCGATGGTTACTTCTCCACATTCATCAGACATGGTTACTTCTTCCAACCAATCTTCCAAACTCACATCAATAGCTGCACATTCTTCTACTTGGTTTTCTGGTACATTTAATACTGGTGGTGTTGTATCAGAAATGATGACCGATGCACTTGTGGTATTTGTGTTGCCACAATTATCCGTTACCTGGAATACATAGATAACTTCTGTATTGAGTCCACAGTCTAGTAATTCTGTTGTGGAAAGAATCAACCAAGTCAAGTCTTCATCACTGCAAGAATCAGAGGCATCTGCACCACCAAAATCTACTTCCCAATCAGCAATCAACATTCCATTGTCCGGATCAGCACATTCTAATAATAAATCAGAAGCTTCTATATCAATATTCGGTTGTGTCGTATCTTCTAATGTAACTGTTCGTTCACATGTTGTTTCATTTCCACATTCATCCACTGCCGTAAATGTTATCGTGTATGTTCCTGTCAGACCACATGCTCCGACAAATACATCTGCATAATTATTAGTGACTTCAATTGCACCTTCACATTCGTCAATCGCCGTTGCACTATTTATCCAGTTTAGTATAACCGCTTCATTGAGGTCCATACCACACTCTAGTGTCAGATTTGAAGGACATCCTAAGCTAGGAGCTATCGTATCCTCAATAGTAAATGTCGCTTCTGTTGTCGATACATTACCACAATCATCCGTAGCTGTAAATATTACATCTATTGCTCCATTAGTTCCACAGATCGCATCCAAGTCGCCGACAAAATTATTGGTCCAAGTTACCGGACCACTACAATCATCTGTTGCGCTTGCCCCACCATTATTATTTAGCCAAGCCTGTAATGCTGTACTTTGATTTCCATCGTTGCATTCTAAAGTCAGATTTGCTGCCTCATTAATTATTTCTGGATTGACATTGTCGTCAGTTTCATAAGTCGCTATACAAGTTGCAGTATTTCCATTTTCATCGGTAACCCTAAACAAGTATGTCTGCTCAAATGTATTTCCACAACTGCTAAAGTCTGTCAATAAGGTCGCTATAAAAACCATGTCATCAGGATCACTACAATTGTCTGCAATTGTGGATTGAATTGAATCCATCCATGCTTCTACATCTTCATCTCCACAGGCAATATCCAATTCGTCCGTGCAGGTGATGGTTGGATTTTCACAATCTTCGACAATGACTGCAAAGTCACAACTAAATGTATTTCCTGCTGGATCCGTGATCGTATATGTCACAAAGCTTGTCCCGAGATTGAACACCACTGCATCATCTGCTATGGTGTTATTTCCAGCTGCCAATGTGGATGCATCTGTTGCACCTGTAACTTCATAAGTAACAACTAGACCATCACAATTATCATTAAATATTGGATTTGTCTGATCATCAGCCAACCATGTACAACTACCCAGGTCAGTACAAACTACAACATTGTTACTTGGACAATCAATGCTTGGAATATCACTATCCACAACTGTAATATCAAATGAACAAGTAGCTGTGTTTCCACAATCATCAGTGGCCAAGAAGGTAACCGTTGTGGTACCTAGATCAAAGGCTGTTCCACTTGCCGGACCCTCGATAAGAGTAACGGCCACGTTTTCATCGCAATTATCTAAAGCAACTGGCGTGCTGTACACAACATTGGTTTCACAAAGATCAACATCCACATTTACCGTAAGGTTGGCTGGACAATTGGAGAAGTAAGGGGCTTCTCCATCATCCATCGTAATAGTTGACGTGCAAGTACTTGTGTTTCCACAGGCATCCGTTGCCGTAAAAGTGACAACAATACCCATACCACTTGCGCAGTCGAGAGGGTTTGGTAAGTCTCCAGGCATTGAGGAACTGACAGTGACTTCACTGCAGTCATTCTGATCACTAGCGCTCGCTGTTTTTAACCAAGCAGCTATTATCTGATCATTATTTTCGTTTCCACAAATGAGGGCTAGATCTTCAGGACAAGTGATAATTGGAACAGTAGTATCTTCTGTTCCATAATCTGCCAATCCTGTCGTTTCATTTCCACATTCATCTGTTGCTGTAAATAGGTACGTTTCGGTATTTGTGCCTCCACACCCACTGGTTGTATTCCAAAGGATAACATTAATTTCTGCTGTGCCACATTCATCTGATGCTGTAGCCTCTGCTTGCCAATCTGCAAGGCTCAAAGCAATATCTCCACATTCTTCTATCTGATTATCTGGCACGTTCAATATAGGATTGGTCGTATCTTCTATGATGATAGATGCAGTTGTTACAGCAGTGTTTCCACAATTATCCGTTACTTGGAAAAAGTATAGACTTGAAGTCAAATCCCCACATCCTTCTATTTCAATGATTGTTTGTATACTCCATTCCAAAAGACCCTCACTACAATCGTCTGATGCTTGCGCAAATCCATAAAGCATTTCCCAATCAAAAATTGCAGCATCATTATTAGGATCTGCACATTCTAAAACTAAATCTTGTGCTTCAGAATCTATCGTTGGATCGGTAGTATCAATTGTTGTTATGGTACGTGTACAAGTAGTCTCGTTTCCACAATCATCCACAGTTGTAAACACAACAGTATAGATTCCGGTCAATCCACAAGTCAGAATAAAGTTATTATCATAGTCATTTGTAACCTCAACTGCTCCTTCACAGGCATCAATAGCAGATACATCTGACAACCAACTTTCTATAACAGCATCATTGAGTGCATCAGCACATTCTATTGTGATATTGTCTGGACAATTAAGCACAGGCGCTACTGTATCTTCAATTGTAAATACTGCACTCGTTGTGCTAGCATTTCCACAATCATCTGTTGCTGTAAAAATTACTGTTGTATTTCCGTTTGTTCCACAAATCTCTATTAGGTCTCCAACAAAATTATTGGACCAAGTTACTGGACCACTGCAATCATCTGAAGCAGTTGATCCCGCATTATTATTTAACCAAGCTTGCAAGGCAGAACTTTGGTTACCGCCAGTACATTCTAGTGTTAATTCTGCTGCTTCAACATCAATGCTTGGATTTACTTCATCGTCTGTTTCATAAGTAGCAATACAAGTTGATTGATTACCCGCTGCATCTGTTACTGTAAACAAATAAGTTCTTTCAAAAGTATTTCCACAACTGCTAAAGTCTGTGATTAATCTAGACTCAACAATCAAGTCTGCCAATGGAGAGCAATTATCAGTCACAGTTGCTGCAATAGCTGCTTGCCATGCTGCAACATCTTCATCTCCGCACGCAATGTCCAATTCATCCGTACATGTTATCGTAGGATTTTCGCAGTCTTCGACGATGACTTCAAAACTACATGTAGATTCATTTCCGGAAGGATCGGTTATCGTATAGGTAACCTCACTCGTACCAAGATTAAATACCACTGCATCATCTGCGAGTGCATCATCTCCAATTGCAGTCGTTGCACCCGTTATTGTATAAGTTACTTCTAAGCCAGGGCAATTGTCGTTGAACAATGGATCAGTTTGCGGATCAGACAACCAAGTACAAGTACCAGGGTCTGTACAAACAACTACATTATTACTAGGACAATCAATACTAGGCACGTCGCTATCAATTACTGTGATTACAAAACTACAGGTAGAAGTATTGCCACAATCATCGGTTGCTAAAAATGTTACGGTAGTCATACCCAAATCAAAAGCATTTCCACTTGCTGGCCCTTCTTCCAAAGTAACGGTTACGTTTTCATCACAGTTATCTAAAGCAACAGGAGTGCTGTACACAACATTTGTCTCACAAAGATCAACATCCACATTTACCGTAAGGTTGGTTGGACAATTGACAAAGTATGGATCTTCTTCATCATCCATAGTAATCGTTGCAACGCAAGTACTCGTATTACCACAAGCATCCGTTGCCGTAAATGTAACTACGGTTCCTGTTCCATCATCACAACCCAAAGGAGTTGGAAGACTTCCTGGAAGATCATAGCTAACTGTTACAGCGCTACAATCATTTTCATCGACAGCGGTTGCCGATTCTAACCAAGCAGCGATAATCTGATCATTATTTTCGTTTCCACAAATGAGGGCAAGATCACTAGGACAAGCTAAGATTGGATCTTCCATATCTTCTGTTCCATAATCTGCCAAGCCTGTCGTCTGATTTCCACATTCATCTGTTGCAGTAAATAAATACGTTTCGATATTTGTACCTCCACAAGCACTTGTAGTGTTCCAAAGAACAACATCAATTGATACATCGCCACATTCATCCGTTGCCGTAGCTTCGTCTTGCCAATCTGCTAGACTCACTGCAATATCCCCACATTCTTCCACCTGATCATCTGGCACAGTCAACATTGGATTGGTATTATCTTCTATAATCACAGAAGCACTGCTTGTAGAAGTATTGCCACAATTGTCAGTCACTTGAAACACATAAATGGTCGTTGTCAAATCTCCACATACTCCTTCCAATTCTGTTTCGCTAAGTATTTCCCAATCTAAATCTTCATCGCTACAAGCATCTGAGGCTTCTGCTCCACCAAATATCATTTCCCACGCTGTGATCAACGTCGCATTATTAGGATCGGCACATTCAAGAATTAAGTCTTGAGCTTCTGCTTCTATCGTTGGATCTATTGTATCAATTATGGTAATCGTGCGAGAACAAGTAGTCTCATTACCACAATCGTCGGCTGTTGTAAATATCACAGTGTACACACCTGTCAATCCACATCCATCCACAAAAGTATCCGCATAATCATTTGTCACTTCGACCGCACCTTCACAAGCATCAATGGCAGATACATCTGACAACCAACTCTCTATTACAGCATCATTGAGAGCATCTGCACATTCTATTGTGATGTTTTCTGGACAAGTAAGCACAGGTGCTACTGTATCTTCTATTGTAAATACTGCGCTTGTTGTGCTTGTATTTCCACAGTCATCTGTTGCCGTAAATATTACTGTCGTGCTTCCATTGGTTCCACAAACTTCTACAATGTCACCAACAAAATTGTTTGACCATGTAACTGGTTCGCTGCATGCGTCTGTTGCTGTTGCTCCAGCATTATTATTTAACCAAGCTTGTAGAGCAGTACTTTGATTTCCACCATTACATTCAAGGGTGAGATCGGAAGCATCTGTTACAACTGGTGGTACTTCATCATCAGTTTCATATGTTGCAATGCAAGTAGCTTCATTTCCTGCGGCATCGGTAACAGTAAATAGATACGTTTGCTCAAAAGTATTTCCGCAACTGCTTATATCTGTAATTAAGGTCGACACAACAGTAAGATTTATCAGATCACTACAGTTGTCCGTTACTGTTGCAGCGATAGCTGCCTGCCAAGCTGCAACGTCCTCTGCACCACAAGCAATATCCAATTCATCTGTACAAGTGATAGTAGGATCTTCGCAATCCTCAACAACTACTACAAAGCTACAAGTAGATTCATTTCCGGAAGGGTCAGTAATTGTATAGGTAACCAAACTCAATCCTATATTAAAGACTACCGCATCATCCGAAAGTGCATTATCACCACTGTCCGTTGTTGCTCCTGTAATCGTATAAGTTACTTCTATCCCATCACAATTATCATTGAACAATGGATCTGTTTGTTGATCAGACAACCAAGTACAAGAACCTGGATCTGTGCAAACTACAACATTGTTACTTGGACAATCGATGCTTGGCACATCACTATCGATGACCGTTATATCAAAACTACAAGTTGATGTATTTCCACAATCATCTGTAGCCATAAAAGTTACCGTCGTTGTTCCTAGATCAAAAGCTGATCCACTAGCAGGACCTTCTACCAAATTCACTGCCACATTTTCATCACAATTATCCAATGCAACTGGCGTGCTGTACACAACATTTGTTTCACAAAGATCTACATCGACATTTACCGTCAGGTTGGTTGGGCAATTGGAAAAATAAGGAGCTTCCTCATCATCCATTGTTATCGTCGCAACACAAGTACTAGTATTACCACACTCATCCGTTGCCGTAAAGGTGATAATAGTTCCGGTTCCATCATCACAACCCAATGGAGTTGGAAGGCTACCTGGAAGATCATAAGTCACTATAATAGTACTGCAATCATTTTCATCCACAGCTGTTGCTGACTCCAACCAAGCAGCTATTATCTGATCATTATTCTCGTTTCCACAAATGAGGGCTAGATCTCCAGGACAAGTTATAATCGGATCAGAAGTATCTTCTGTTCCATAATCGGCAAGTCCTGTCGATTCATTTCCACACTCATCGGTAGCAGTAAATAAATACGTTTCAGTATTCGTACCGCCACATCCACTTATTGTATTCCATAAAACTACTTCGATCTCAACATCACCACACTCATCTGTCGAAGTCGCTAGAGCTTGCCAATCTTCAAGACTCAATGCAATATCTCCACATTCCTCTACCTGATTATCTGGAACCGTAAGGTCTGGATTAGTATTATCTTCTATAATTACTGAAGCAGAACTTGTATTCGTATTACCACAAGCATCTGTTACCGTAAATATGTATGGTGTAGTCTCCAAATCTCCACATCCCGCGATTGGATCTAAGGCTTCAAAAGTCCACGTCAAATCATCACCACACAAATCTGTTGCATTGGCGCCTCCAAAGTCATCCTCCCACAACATGATTAAATCAGCATTGTTGGGATCGGCACATTCTAGCAATAGGTCACTCGCCTGACTTATTATGGCTGGACTTGTTGTATCTTCTATTGTTATCGTTGGTGCGCAAGTTGTTTCATTTCCACATTCATCTGTTGCTGTGAAAGTTACTGTAAATACTCCCGTCAATCCGCAGTCTACCGCGAATGCTGTCGGATAATCATTTGTAATACTTAATTCAGAACAAGCATCGCTTGCTGATACAGAGGCAAGCCAATTTTCAATGACAGTTTCATTGATTGGATCAGCACACTCTAATGTGATATCGACTGGACAACTTAGAACTGGATCAATAGTATCCTCGATTGCAAATGTCGCTTCTGTTGTCGAAGTATTTCCACATCTATCCGTAGCTGTGAAAACAACATCAACTGAGGCTGTTGCACCACAATCGGGAGTCAATCCTCCAAAATAGTTATGTGTCCAACTGATAGGTCCACTACAAAAATCCGTTGAGCTTGCGCCAGCATTATTATTCAACCATGCCGTAAGTGCAGCAGAGTTTGTAGAACCGTCACATTCAACTGTGAGATCTTCTGCAGATACATCAATCGTTGGTGGTGTTGTATCTTCAATAGTAAAAGTAGAGACACAACTTGAACTGTTGCCAGCATCATCTGTTGCTGTAAATGTATATTCAAAAATTGCTCCACCACCACATGCACTAATCGTATTACTCACAAAGGAGTCAAAGACAGTAAGGTCATCACAACTATCATTGCTATCAATCAATGCACGCCATGCTGCTAGTTCAGAAAGATTGCCAGCACCATCACACTCAACTGTTATAGGATCTGGACATTCAATCATAGGATCTTCACAATCCTCTACAATGATCTTGAAACAGCAAGTTGATTCGTTGCCACTGCTGTCTTCAATAGTATAACAAACCGTTGAGGTTCCCAACTCGAATATTTCTCCACTCGCATCATCCGTTCCGGTTGCAGATGTTGCACCCGTTATCGTATAATCAACTGTATAGTCCGGACAATTTTCGACACCTAAGCTTGGTCCAATATCACTCGATATCCATTCGCATGAACCAAAATCTATGCATGCTAAAATTGTAGTAGATGGACATAAAATAAGTGGAACATCAGAGTCAATTACTATGATATTAAATTCACAAGTTGCGGTATTTCCACATTCATCTGTTGCTAAAAAAGCCACTAAATTAGTTCCTAAATCGTAGGTAGAACCACTTGCGGGACCAGCAGTCTGCGTGACTGTGACTCCACAATTATCTTCTGCAAAAGGAGTAGAAAAAATTGGATTTGAATCACAGTTGTCTGGATCCACATTGATGGTCAGATCAGCAGGTGGGCAACTTACAAAGCTCGGAGGAGTCGTGTCATCCAGTGTAATATTTGCTACACAAGATTCTGTATTGCCACATCCATCCATTGCCGTAAATGTCACTGCAAGGCTTCCACCACAATTTGCTGGTAGCAATCCAGTATAGTTATTCGTTATTGATACGCTTCCGCAAATGTCTATTCCTGCTGCAGAATTAAGCCAGTTTATTATCTGTAAATCATTGTCTATTGCACCACATTCTAAACTCAAGTCCGCTGGACAAGCAATAGATGGTGAACTAGTGTCTTCAATCGTAAATGAAGCTTGACCAGTTGTTTGATTTCCACATTCATCCGTGACAATAAATAAGAACACTTCAGTGTCTGTATCTCCACATCCTGAGATTGTATTTTCCAATGAAAAATCAGTTGTTACATCTCCGCATTCATCTGTACCAGAAATACTTGCCAACCAAGCAGTTCTTGCAGCAGAGTTTCCTGCGCCGTCACATTCTACAACCAGATCAGCAGGTAGCTCAATGATAGGCGGAGTTGTATCCTCAGTAAATACTGTTGCTATAGCTGTTGATGTATTTCCACAATCATCAGTCACTGTAAAAATATGTGTAATGTTTTCATTTGCTCCGCATCCTGGAATGGGATCTTGAGCATCAATTTCCCATGTAACTTCACCACATACATCTGATGCAGATCCTTGACCATTTTCATCAATCCATGCATCATAGATATCTGCATAGTTTGGATCACTACATTCAATTGTTATATCCTGTGGCAAGGCGCCAATAACAGGATCTGTATTATCTTCTATAATTATTTGGCTATCGCAGGATGATGTATTTCCACAATCATCGGTGGCTGTGAATGTAACTGTGTACACACCGGCATCTCCACAATCAGGAGCAAAGGTAGCGTCGTAATCATTTGTCACAACAACATCACCACAATCATCAGTAGCAGAAGTCGTTGCCAACCAACTTTCAATCACTGCCCCATTGACTGGATCAGCACATTCCAAAAATATTTCTTGTGTACAAATAATGATTGGATTTGTTGTATCTTCTATGGTAAAGGTTGCTGAACTTGTTTCCTCATTACCACATTCATCAGTGGCTGTAAAAACAACCGTCACCTCACCCGTTATTCCACAAAGATCGGATAGCGATCCAGTATAATTATTTGACCAGTTAATATCAGAACAAAGATCAGAAGCAACTGCACTTCCGTTATTATTTAACCAACCCGCCAAGTCGTCGCTCTCATCTCCTGTGCATTCCACAGTGATATCTACTGCATCTGCATCGATGGTAGGTTTGGTTGTATCTTCTATGGTAAAACTTGCATAACAAAGGCTAATATTTCCTTGATCATCTGTTGCAGTAAATTCGAAAACTTGAGTGCTTGAACCACCGCATCCACTTATATCACTAAAGATTTGATTTTCTAGTGTTGCTGTATCATTACAGTTGTCTGTTGCATCAACAAGAGCCAACCAAGCAGTCAAATCACCAGTATTTCCTAGACCATCGCATTCGACAGTGATATCTGTCGGACAAATTATTTCTGGTGCTTCGCAATCGGAAACGACTACATCGAAACAGCACATTGATTCGTTTCCAGAACTGTCTTCTATCGTGTAACAAACAGTACTAGTTCCAAGCATCAAAATGGTTCCAGATGCATCATCTGTTCCTGTGCTATTAGAAGCACCTGTAATCGTATATGTAATCGTGTAATCTGGACAATTTTCAAGACCTAAATTTGGACCAATGTCAGTTGAAGTCCACATACATGTTCCTGCATCAGCACAAACATTTACGGAAGTGGAAGGACATAATATCAAAGGCTCATCAGAATCCACAACGGTAATAGTAAAATCACAAGTTATAGTATTGCCGCACTCATCAGTTGCTGTAAACTGAATAGCGGTATCACCAAGATCAAAACTCGTACCACTTGCTGGGCCAATTGTCTGCGCCACAGTAACATCACAATTATCGACTGCAATAGGCGTTGAAAAAATTGGGTTACTACCACACTCATCAACATCTACATTGATCGTAATATCTTCTGGGCAATTGACAAAATCAGGAATAATATTATCTTCCAAAACAATCATTGCGGTACAAGTTGCTGTGTTTCCACATTCATCTTCGCCAGTAAAAGTTACTGTTAAAGTTCCGCCACAATTGCTTGGCAAAAGTCCTGAATAATTATTGGTAAAAGTAACTTCACCACACTCATCTGTACCACTAACTGTCTCCAACCAAGCAGCAATTGTTTGAGGATTATTTTCAGCTCCACATTCCAATGTCAAAGTTGGAGGACAATTCAATGTTGGAGAGACAGCGTCAACCGTTCCAAAGCTGGCAAGACCCGTAGATTCGTTTCCACAAAGATCTGTAGCAATAAATAAATATACCTCACTATTAGTTGTACCACATCCAGAAATACTATTATATAATTCTGTTGTGATTGTAACATCATCAGAGCAATCATCTTCTGCAACTGCCGAGGCCAACCATGCATCTTTTGCGGCATCAACACTAGCAGTACAAGAAACCTCACTATCTGTCGGAACTCTCATTTTTGGCCCCGTTGTATCTTCTATAGTAAATATTGCAGTTGCTACATTTTCATTTCCACAGTCATCAATTATTGTAAATTCAAATTCTAGTGCGCTACTGTTTCCGCAGTCCCCACTTGAACCCGTTTGATCTACAGACCAAGTTAGTGTACCATCACAAGCATCTTCTGCTACGCCCCCTGCGTTAGCGGAAGCCCATAATTTTATATCTGCTTCATTTCCTGTACCATCACACTCTACTGTGATGTCTTGAGGTAGGACAACAAAGCTTGGAATTGTCTCGTCAATAATTGTAATATTCCCTTCACAGGTAGCAACATTTCCACATCCATCTGTTGCAGTGAAAGTAATCACATACTCACCTGCACCTGCACAATCAACCGAATAAACATCAGGGAAAGTATTGATGATTGTAGGTGTAGTGCAATTGTCAGTTGCCGTTGCTGATAGAACCCATAAATTAATGACTGCGTCATTTGCAGCATCACCACATTCAAGTGTAATATCATCGGGGCAATTTATTTCTGGTGCAACCGTATCATCGACATTAAAGGATGCAGTCGTTTCTGCAGAATTACCACATTTGTCTGTAGCAATGAATGTAACTGTCAGTGAAGTTACTCCAGAGCAACCAGTAGCTGCACCATCACCAAAATCACTTGACCAAGTCACCTCTCCACATGTATCTGTTGCCTCTGCTCCTCCATTTGTATTTAACCAATCCAATAAATCAGCATTGGCATCATCACAGTTTGATGCGCCATCCATTGCTGCAGTAGTTATCGTAGGTGCAGTTGTATCTTCTATTGTAAATGTTGCATAACAATAAGATTCATTTCCAGCGCCGTCCGTAGCAATAAATTGATACATGATAGACTCTCCTCCACCACAGGCAGAAATATTATTAAATGGGCTTTGAGTAATTGTTGGTGTATCACAATTGTCTGAAGCGCCTACCAGCGCAATCCAGCTAGTAACATCCCCTGTATTTCCTGAGCCATCACACTCTACTGTCATATCGATTGGGCAAGTAATGATAGGATTTTCACAATCCTCAACTATGACATCAAAACAACAACTTACCATATTACCTTCGTCATCTTCAACTTCATAACAAACTTCGGAAAGTCCAAGTTGGAAAACAACACCGGATGCATCATTGGCTCCAGAAGCAGAAGTTGCTCCTGTAACTGTATAGCTTATATCCAAATCGCCACAATTATCATTGCTGATTGGGGCAATTCCATCATCAGATGCCCAAGTGCAAGAACCTGTATCAGCACATACGACCACACTATTACTTGGACAATTAATACTTGGCAATTGAGAGTCAACTACAGTGACAGTAAATTCGCATCTTCCCAAACGATTACAATCATCCCTTGCATCAAATCTTATGGTGGTAGTTCCGACTGGAAATGAAGAACCAGAAGCCAAACCTAGAGTCTGCGTAACTGTTAAATCATTATCGCAATCATCACGAAATGTAGGAGTTGAAAAAATTACATTAGATCCACAATTGTCAACATCTACATTGACAGTCAGATCTGATGGACATGAAACAACAATTGGGTTTACATTATCTCTTATTCTAATAAATCTTGTACAAGTATTTACATTTCCGCAATCATCAGTCACCGTAAATATAACCGTATGACCTACAGAACAAGACTCATCTAAGTTTCCATCAAAATTATGAGTTACTGTTACGCCATGACAAACATCACTACCCATATTGTTAACAGCATTAGTCAACCAAGCAGAAACAAGAGTTGGGTTATCTGCATCGCCACATTCTAATGTTAAAGAAGCGGGACAATCAGTAACTTGAGGAAGGTTATCATCGTCTGTTGTAAAATTGAACAGAGCTGTGGTTTGATTTCCACATTCATCTGTAGCTGTAAACAAGTATATTTCTGTACCTGTCAAACCGCAATCATCTATTGATCCAATCAAATCGTACTCAACAGTAACCAAAGAGTTATCAGAACAAACATCTGAGCCACTAGCACCATCCAAGGAACTTTGTAATTGAGTTTGATGAACACCTTGATTACAGTTTACGGTCCTATCGGGTGGCACATTCAGTACCGGAGGAGTTTCATCTATTGTCGCAAAAAATGCTGTTGCCGTAGTAGTATTACCGCAATCATCCGTGGCAGTAAAAAGATATTCTTCAGTCCAAGTGGATCCACAATTTTCTACTCGCTCTACTAATACTGATGTGATGACTACGTTGTTGTCACAATCATCCATCGCCATGGCACCACCAAAATTTTTTCTCCAAGTATTTCTTGCTGCTGCTGCTCCATTAGCGTTTACACACTCCCCCTCTGCATCTTGTGGCTTCATGATAAATTCGGGATCAGTTGTATCAACCATGGTAATTACTGCAGTACAGAATGAGGTATTTCCACAACCATCGTCTGCATCAAATCTTACAGTACGTGTACCAGTTGGCCCACATCCTGCTAGAAAATTATCTACAAAATTGTTTGTTATTGTTATATCATCTGAGCAATTATCTGTTGCGCTTGCACTGTTTAACCATAGGTTGATAATTGCATCATTGTTTGGAGCACCACACTCGATGGTAATATCTTCTGGACATGAAATTACAGGGTCAGTCGTATCGACAACTCTAATAGTCGCTTGGCATGAAGAGGTGTTTCCACATAAGTCTGTAGCAATAAAGGTTACCACTTGATCTCCTTTCGTATCACCAGTCATAGCTGGCATACTTGATAATTTAAAATAAAAATCTTGCGGTTCTGTCGGCATTGATTGCTTGCCCGAAGTGCTTACTGGTTCCCTTAACCAAGATTCAATCTCATTCATGATAGCGAAAGCATCGGGGTCAAAATCGTTGGTAATATCTAGAATATCATCAGAATCTGAGGCAGCAGTATCCAACCAATCTTCTATATCATCTATGGGAAGTTCTTCATCACAATTAAAAGTAAAATCTTCTGGGCAGGTGATGGAAGGCTCATCGTTATTTAAGAAAACAGTAATTTGACATTCATCTTCATTGCCATACTCATCTTCAATTTTTAAGTCGACTAAAACATTTCTATTTTGTTGGGAACAATCGTAATCGGTGCACCCAGAGCATTTTATATCAACTGGATTTGGACAATCATAATCAATCGTGTAACCCAAATCTGCTAGTTCTACAGTTGCCATGTCTCCTGTAAAATCAATGGTAACATTTGCAGGACACACAAGAGTCGGAACATTTTCTAATCCAACTTCTGTAACAATTATTTGTTCGCAATCATCGCCATCTGTAATGGTCACAGTGTAAGAACCTTCTACCAATCCCGAAACATCTTCGGTCGTAGCACCGTTGGACCAATTGTAGCTAAAAGGTGCTGTCCCAAATGGACTTACGTCGATTGATCCATCAGCTGCATTTGGACAAGTCTCATCAGAAGCAACTGCATCGCTATTATTTGGACAACATGCTGGCTGTGAATCACCGCATGAAATTCTTATCGGATCAGTAAAGTTTCCAAATGAATTAAATATGGGCGCACCTGTGGACCCGCTAACCCATTTCATATCTGTAATTCCAGATACAATTTCTGGAAAAAAATCAAAAGTATTATCGCAACCTACATTTCCAATAATAGCTCCATCGGTACAACAATTTGCCCAACGCCAAAAAGCAGTAACCGTAGGAAATAATCCTGTAATTTCTCCAGGGTCGTCGGATAAAACTAAGGTTGCATCATCTGGTAAACAATAAAAATCGATTCCAGCTCGACCACCCTGGCCTCCTCCAGCAGCATCAATCAATACAAACAAGCTAATCTCACCTGTTAGCGTATTTTCATATAAGAATAACACCAAAGCATTATTCATTTCAAATCCTGTATTGGATGATGCTCCATTTGGCACCCCGTAAGAATAAAAGGAAAGATCATCTTCTGCGCCTTGAATAGCAGAAATATCAAAAGTTACTCCATTTTGAGTTGCAGTACAATTACAATCCATTCTCATTATTGGATTTTGACTTGCCGTTTCTTCAGGAATTATTTCTTCAATTCCATCAAATATGGTTTTGCTTTTTTGAACTTTCGGAAACTTATATGCCATGGCACAAGTTTCTGGAGTTATCTCTTCTGAAAAAATATCTTCATAAGTAAAATTAATTCCTTCGCATTCACCTGACATTAATATAAACTGCGAACTAGTGCTTGCTTTTAACTCTGGAATTTTTACCCATATATTTTTGTAGTTATCATCGACGCTTTCAACCCAAGCAGGAATTATTCTCTCTTGATCATCTATGAGCATAAAAGATTGACCGACAATGGCATCTGAAGAAATCTTCAACTTTAATCGAAAATCATATAAATCATTTCCTGAAATTTCTTCTATTTGGAAAGTATCTCTATTCAGGCATTCAGAATTTAATACGAATCCATCTTCACTTAGTGAACTTAATATATCTCTTCCAAAAAGTTGAGAAATAGAATAATTACCAAGGTTTGAAAATGATCCAAAATTACTTTTCAATGATTCTATTTCATGATAAGAAAAACCTGACTTATCGTAATTATTGTCGATACTAGCTATCCCACAAAAGTCGGTTGCACTTATCGAACTTAACCAATCACTGATGGCAACATTGTTACCTGCATCCCCGCATTCTAAAATTAATTCGGATGGACAGGTCATAATAGGACCATTGTTGTCCTCTACCGTAATTTGAAATGAACAAGTAGACGTTTTCCCCGTATTGTCTGTGGCCGAATATTCAATAAGGGAAATTCCTTTTTCAAAAATTCCGTCAGCTGCACCGGTTCCTGACCTAGTAGTTGCACCTGTAATTTCATAAGTTAAAACTATTTCATCGAGGGGTGTGCAATCGTCAAAAAGAACTTCTGGTTCGATACCAGTTATGTTAGCTGTACAGTTGGTTGTATTTACCCCTGCAACTATGTCATCAGGGCAATTAATCTCTGGCGGAACACAATCAACAAAACTATCTACGAAAGAAACTGGATATAAATTTCCACAAGCTTCATCAAAATAAAATGATTGAGATCCAGTAACTCTCTCTACTTCAATTTCCAAATTTACGAAACATGCTGGTGGAGTGAAATCCCAATATACCCAATCATTATATACATTTGCCCGACCTGGACAAGAAGAAACTACCGTTAATGGTGTCTTGCAATCTGGAAGATTTCCAACCGTCGTATCCCAAACTACACCATTTGGTATTGTCTGCGATGTCGTGGTTATTCCAGTGGAAGAATCTGTCACATTGATGACGACCAATGCATTTACAACGTCATTGGGAGAAATATTCCCATGCCATTGCTCTATATAAACTCGTATTTTTCCTGAGTTAGTGATGCAGTACCCTACCTGAGTTCCATGTGCAAAGATGCCTTGCGAAAATAAAATCAGCAAAGTAGAAATTACAAGCGTGCGCAATCTCATAGCACTAGAAAGATTCCTTCTAGATAAAATGTTCATTTGATTAGAATTATAAACGTTATAAACTCCAATCGATTTTCGGGAAAAAACAATAGAGGAATTAATAGCTCTAAGGGTTTAGGCTATTATCATTTAGGTAGGTAGGTATAACTATAAGTATTTCGCTGGGGTACGAGCGTAAAGATAAACACATTAAATATATTTATATGTGTAATATCTAAAAAATCTAATCTGCGGCTGTGATTAAGTTGTTCTTGTCCTAGACATTTGGCTTCAATTTGACAAGAACAATCAAGAAGAAAAGAGTGATAGATCCATATATAAGGGCCTTTATGCCATTTCCGTATATGATCATGCCGGTGGTAAAAAGAGTCCCATAGACCAAGCCACATCCAACCAACATTAACATAATACCACGAGGAAGTGCCCAGCCTTCTGTTGATAATTCAGCAATTTCCATACGATTAGTCACTTTAGCCCAGCCTGGACCTCCCGGCTGAATCTTTCGCACGAAACTTCTCAATACTTCCTCAGATTCTGGTTTGCTTATGAATGTAACTAAGACCCAAATAATGGTTGAACAGAGAACGATAGCTGGAAACTTTGCATAACTTGGAAATGTACCTATAATCTCAGGTAGACCAGCCTCAACATCTGCTGCCGCACCAAATAATGCACCTCCAACTCCACGTGTCATAAATAATATAGAAATTACTCCTGAGGCAATCATTGCAGAAATTTCACTCCAAGCATTAATCCTCCACCAAAACCATCTCAATATGAATATCAATCCTGTTCCTGCGCCAAAGGCAAGAATAAAATCAAAAAGCTGTAAAGCATCTTGCATTTCTAAAGCAATGAGCGCACTGATCGCCATCAACAAAACAGTAGTAGCTCTCCCAATATTAACCAACTTCTTTTCAGAAGCATTCTTATCTACAAACTCTCTATAAAAATCATGAACGATGTATGAGGCACCCCAGTTAAGGTGTGTACTGATGGTGGACATGTAAGCACTTACTAATGAAGCAATAACTATCCCGGTAAGACCAACTGGCAACATGGTCAACATAGCCGAATATCCCAAATCGTGACCCAATTTATCAGCGGAAATATCTGGAAAGGCTTGTTTGATATCATTCAATTCTGGAAACATGACCAAAGAAGCCAAAGCAACCAAAATCCAAGGCCAAGGTCTCAAAGCATAATGCAATGCATTGAAAAAGAAGGTCGCTCCTACCGCATGGTTTTGAGTTTTTGCTGCCAACATTCGTTGAGCAACATATCCTCCCCCTCCTGGCTCAGCACCTGGATACCAACTACTCCACCATTGTACTGCAATAGGAATAATCAATAATTTTATCGTCAGATCTCTATTGTCAAAATCTGGAAGGATAGAAAGTTTTCCTGCCACATTTGGATGTTCCAACATCGCAGTCAAACCACCAATCTGATCTAAGTTTACTATATAATAAGCAGCACCTACTGCTCCAATCATCGCAAGGAAAAACAAAAATAAATCGGTATAAACCACCCCACGAAAACCACCCAGAGCACTGAAAATTACCGTTATCGTAGACGCAACCGCCACCGTCACAATTGGCTCCATGCCCAACATCACCTCTCCAATTTTTATAGCAGCCAAGGTTACACCGGCCATCGCCAAAACATTAAACGCTATTCCTAAATACAAAGCTCTGAATCCCCTCAAAAATCTTGCAGGCTTACCGCCATATCGCAATGCATAAAATTCTAAATCTGTCGAGACATTCGATTTTCTCCAAAGTCTTGCATACACAAATACTGTCAACATTCCAGTAAGCAAAAAAGCCCACCATACCCAGTTACCCGAAACTCCATCTTGCCGCACAATACTCGCAACCAAATTAGGCGTATCTGTAGAAAAGGTCGTTGCAACCATAGACATACCCAATAACCACCACGGCATTCTTCTACCAGACAAAAAATACTCGGTCGTATTTTGACCTGATTTCCTCGCTACCATGATACCAATAGTCATAGTGATGGCCATTACTCCAAATATTATTATCCAATCAATCGTGTCAATCAGCATGTTTTATAGGTTTTTCGCTTCGATTATATTCTAAGATTAAAAATTAGGACAATAATTCCGCTTTTTATAGCTATTAGAAGAATAAAAATTTAAACCTTTTTACTTTGCAGCTATTATTTATGTAGACAATGTATAAAAGCCTAAAACAAGCATTACAAGATCTAGAAAAATCAGGTCAATTACTTCGTATTAAATATGAGGTTGATCCAGATTTAGAAATGGCAGAAATTCACCGTCGTGTTTTTGATGCAAAAGGACCTGCCTTACTTTTTGAAAAAGTAAAAGGCAGCCCCTTTCAAGCTTGCTCCAACCTTTACGGCACGCTCGATCGTACAGATTTCCTATTCCGTAAGACCTTAGGGAAAGTAAAACACGTTACCAAATTTAAGGCCGACCCTGCAAGAGCACTTCGTCATCCTTTTGATGCCATCAAAGCAGGCTTTACAGCCATCAAGGGTTTGCCTTCAAAATCTTTTGGAGCAGCAAATTTTTCAAAAACCACCATAGATCAATTGCCACTTATAAAATGTTGGCCAATGGATGGCGGCGCTTTCGTTACTTGTCCGCAAGTAGCTACACTTCCTCCCAACAGCAAAAAAATAATGGAGTCCAATATTGGGATGTACAGAATCCAATTATCTGGCAATGACTACATCCTCAATGAAGAAATTGGCCTACACTATCAGCTGCATCGAGGAATAGGAGTACACCACACACTCTACAATAATTCTGAAGAAGAATTTAAATGCAGTATTTTTATTGGAGGACCACCCTCTCATACCTTTGCCGCCATCATGCCGATGCCTGAAGGATTGAGCGAACTAACCTTTGCTGGTATGTTAAATGGGAATAGATTTAAATATTCGTTTGATGAAGATGGTTTTTTACTTTCCAACGATGCCGATTTTGTCATCACCGGAGTCATCAAAAAGAATTTTAAAAAACCAGAAGGGCCATTTGGAGACCACCTAGGTTATTATAGTTTGACACACGACTTTCCAGTCATGGAAGTAAAAAATGTGTACCACAAAAAAGATGCAATCTGGCAATTTACAGTGGTTGGTAGACCACCACAAGAAGACTCTAGTTTTGGATACCTAATTCACGAATTGGTAGAAGAGTTGACACCTGGAGAATTTCCGGGTCTGGTAGAAATCAATGCAGTCGACGCAGCTGGTGTACACCCTTTACTGCTTGCCATCGGAAAAGAAAGATACATGCCGTTCCGAGATAAAAAACCTGAAGAGATTTTGACCATCGCAAATCGTATTCTTGGTTCGGGACAAACATCATTGGCGAAGTTTTTAATCATTGCTGCCAAAGACGAAACAACTCCAGACTTAAACTGTCACGACATAGGTTCTTTCTTCACCCATGTACTCGAACGAATAGATTGGAAAAGAGATTTACATTTTCAAACCAAAACAACCATTGACACTTTAGATTATTCTGGTGATGGATGGAATGCTGGATCAAAAGTTGTCATGGCGTGCTGCGGAGATAAATTAAGAACACTCGCCGACACCGTTCCAAACAACTTAAGTGATTTGGACTCGATAAAAAATGTAAATCTCGCACAAGCTGGAATATTAGCAATCGAACTAAATCCCTTCACCGATTACCAAACTGCTACAGAAGAAGTAAACACATTTGCGGAAGCGTTACAATCAAAAAACCTAGAAGGCTATCCCTTGATAGTCATTGTAGATGATAGTGCATTCCTTGCCGAAACATTGAATAACTTTTTATGGGTTACTTTCACGAGAGCCAATCCCTCACATGATATATATGGAGTCAATGCAACCACACAATTCAAACACTGGGGTTGTTCTGGATCACTCATTATCGATGCGCGTATCAAACCTCATCATGCCCCAGGATTAATAGTACCCAAAGAAGTTATTGAGAAGGTGGACTCGATAGTAGAAAATGATAACCAACTACAACATATTCTCTCGGCATAATTCATATTATCCTTAATTTTAAAGCATCCTTTTTTGTCTTCTAATCGTTACCAATGCATATCAATTTTGTTTAACAACCTTATCATGAAACGAGTATTACTCCTTACTAGCTTTACCATTCTTTTTGCTCTAAATCTAAACGCACAATGGGACAAATATCCAATTGTCAACAATGAATTTAAAGATACCGAAATTCCCAAATGGGCAGATCTCAATGGAGATGATCAAGCCGACTTGATTGGCTATGATAAGGACAGCCAAAGTTTATTTTGGAGAGAAAATAATGGCACAAATATGGAAGAGCCAAAAGTAATTCTAGATTCTAATCCAATTAAAGAAGGAAACTACCAAGTTTTAGATTGGGAAGACGATGGTGATATAGACATTGTCGCCCATCTTGAGAAAGGAATTGGAAATGATGTGGTATTCTTACTCTTACTAAACAATGGAAATGGAACATTTGTCGATTCAGAAATCGAAGTTGCTTCCAATCAATTTATTCCAGACTTTATACTCTTTTCGGACCTAAATCATGATGCATCAAAAGACCTCGTCCTCCAAAAAAATGGAGACTATTATATCTATTTAAATAATGCCGGAGTTTATACATTCAACAGTCAAATTGATGGCTCATTGCGATCTCAAATCTATTCTCAAGATTTGAATCAAAATGGTGAAAACCAAATTGTTGTTGCCAAAGATGACTTTGCGATTGAGGTTTATGATCTAAGTTCTAGTGTATTATCGCTACAACAAACAATACCTACATCCTATCCTGGTGATGACAATACCTCAATCATGGATCCACTAGAATTTAGAGACATTGATAACGATGGAGATATTGATATCACAAGAAACATCCAAGATCTTGAAATACAAATTATTATGGATGTTGGACAAGTCATTCCAAAGAAAAATTACTTTTATCAATACACGCAGAATCCAGATGGAAGCTTTGATTCCTTCAGATTTTATACCTCTATACTCGATGGAACCATAAGTTATGTTCTATCAAAAGACAAAAGCGACAATAGTTTTAGCTATTATATTTATGATGATGCGCTGAAGATTTTCTCCTTCAATAATGGAAAATTTGAGCTTACTGAAACCAATAATGAAACGATACCTCAGAACTTAGTAGGAGTACTTGGTGCTCATTGTGTATTTCCAACCCAAGGGGAACAAATTTATTCAATCATCAGAACTGGGCTTTTCTATGAAGTGGGTATTGCAAATATAAGTCTTGTGCCGGAAGAAGTTTTTGCTTGGCAAGGTTGTCTCAACTGTTCACCGATTGAATTTTACGATGACTTTGAGTTTGCAGATTTAGATGGAGATGGGGATTTAGATATCATAGTCTCATCTGTAAAAAATGACAATCAAGTGCTATGGTTTGAAAATTTTAGAGAAGGATGTCACTTTGATAATATAAATTCAATACCAGGCGTATTCTTTGATGAAGAAACTGAGATACTAACAGTTGAATCCGCAGATTTTGACAATGACGGCGATATGGATATTGTCATCATGGCCAATGTAGATAATGCTGACCTATACATTTTGAAAAATGATGGTGCTGGAAATTTCAGCGCACCAGTATACCTCACAAGCTTGGAACATGCAATTGACCTCCACGCAGAGGATTTGTACAATGATGGCTACGCTGAGATAATTGTACACACCGGTGAATTTAGCTTTATTACCCAGGACTCCACTACATATTCTACCACGATTTTGGGCAACCAAAACGGAATTGAAAACTTTACAAGCACGAGAATACAAAACTCTACAGACGCTGGTCAAATTGTGTTTGCAGATATGGACAATGATGGCGACTTAGACATGATTGTCTACAATGAAGATTCGCTTTTTGACAACATTGTTATCTATGATAATGATGGCACTCAGATGGTACAATCTCAAATTCATGAGGATTTTATAGACATGTTTGCTATGGATGTTTTTGACTACAACCAGGACAATTTTCCAGACATCATTGCCTATCACGATGGACTATCCAGCAACAACATTTCGACCGCTTATAATTACAATAACAACCAAGGTATTGTTGATTGGACAAGCCCAACTTTTCTTTTTGAAAGCATTGACCGCTTCAGACATTATGGAATTCACAATCAAGATAATACGATTGGTTTTGTTGGAGCAACTGGCATCGGGTCTGTAAGTAACTTGACCTATTATAATCAGAGTGGCATAGCGGACACCTTAGATATATTCACACCCTTATTATACAAAACTGCCGATCTCAACAATGATGGTTTTGACGACATCATCAATGCCAATGATCGCGGCGCATTGGATTTTTATACACGAGGGTCTATCAATTGTGATCCACCTTGCGTCCCAGATACTGATGGTTATCTATTTTTCCAAGACTGTGACGGCGTCGAGTTTTTTGTCATCGAAACAGCAGAAGGCGAGTTGCTTGATCCCTACTTTGCCGATGGCGTTCAGTTTGTGTATTACGATGGTATGTACATAAGATTTAGTTTTACCGATTTGGGAATTGCAACACCATGTGAAGGTGCAAGAACCGTGGAGATACAATGTATTGAGGAAGTCTTACACATTCCAGAATTTACAGATTATGATTGGTTACCAGCTTTGATTGATGATGCCGATGGTTGTTGTGAAATTGAAAAAATTGAATCTTTCTACAACATCAATACGAGATATATTTATGTCACCCCACGATCTGACTGCCCTCAATTTAGAGAAACTTTATATGCAGAGGACAATGTCATTCTATGTGTTGAGCCCGATGTATTCGCTGGACAATGTATTGCAAACTTTGGTCTTGATACGCTTACTAGAAAATTGATTTGGGAGTGTGATCCAGTTTCCAATGAGGATACTTTCTTGGAGAACGACATCAAGCTATACCCCAACCCAGTTTCTGATTTACTTACTATAGAAACTAACTTTCAGGGTAAGCTTAAGATTTATAACGCTCAAGGCAAATGTCTGAAGTCGTACCAAGATATTCCTACCTCAATAAATCTCATTGGATTTAATGATGGTGTTTATATCCTATCTTTCGGGCACAAAGATCATGTGGTCACCAAAAGGGTGGTAAAAATGTAAAAGCTTAACTTGTGGCTTTAATCATACATTGGCAATCAGCCCTAGATAAGAATGGACATAAACTGGGAAGAACTTACGAAAGAATTTAAATATGCAACTGCTCGTTCTGGCGGCAGTGGAGGTCAACATGTCAACAAGGTCGAGACAAAAGTCATTGTCAAGTTTGATATAGATGCCTCTATCGTATTAAATAAAGAGGAAAAATCCTTACTTAAGTCAAGACTAAAAAAGCGATTGACAAAAGGCAATGAAATTTCCATGTATTGCCAAGCAACGAGATCTCAACTTAAAAATAAAGAGAAAGTAAGGCAGAACTTTATACGGTTGATCAAAAAATCTTTGGTCGTACAAAAGAAAAGAAAGCCTACTAAAATCAACAAGGCAGAGAAAGAGAAAAAATTAGAAAATAAAAGAAGACGATCTGCCATCAAAAAATCCCGGCAAAAACCTCGACTGGATCATTAATATCTTGTGTCTTTGTATCCAACCAATCAAATCCTTGTTCTTCTGCTTTTTGCTCAATGGCCCTTCCTATTATCTGAATGCCAGTTTTGAGCATTTTTATTTCTTGTTCTTTTTGAGCTAGTCTTTTTTGGTTGATGGTATAACCTTTAACCATTAACTCTTTTAACTTTGAAGTGGCCCATATTCTGAATTGGGTTCCTTGTTTTGATTTTACACGATAACCTACTGAGATTATGACATCAAGATTGTAGTTTTTTCTTGATTGTTGTTGAGTTTTGCCTTCAATAGCTCCATGTCTAGTGGTATGTGCAAAATTTGCACATACCTCAGCTTCAATGAGTTCTTCTTCTTTAAAGATATTCTTAATGTGCCTGCCTATAACAGTTCTATCTCTTTCAAAAAGAGCTGCCATTTGTTCTTGACTTAACCACACAGATTCATTCTCAAAATTGACTTCTATTTGAACTTCTTTATTTTCAGACTGATATATTTCTATGTTTCCTTTCATGTTAAGCTAAACTAACCTCTAAAGCTAGTTATATCCAAAAAAGCACCCTCCTACGGATTCCATCCTATGGCGGGTATAATCTGGCGTCTCCCTTTCTACATCTTCACAATCTTCCCACTACCCAAAAACTCACTACCATCTACAATCTCATAAAGGTATGTTCCAGCAATCAAACCTGTAAGATCAACCATACATTCCTGATACACTCTAGCCGAAAATACCTTTTGCCCCGATGCATCATAAAGTACAATCTTGGCTTGCTCTGGTAAATAATCATGAAATACCAATCGAGTAAAATCGTCTACTGGATTTGGGAAGATATTGATATCGTATTCTCTTTGAATATTTTGATTGGCAACTGGGCCAATTTGTAATTCTTGGCATGAAGTGTTGCTACTATTTTCGTTGCTCACTGTCAAGCATACTTCATAAATACCATTGTTTTGAAAGTCGTGTATTGGATTTCTCTCAGTAGAGCTATTTCCATCTCCAAAAGTCCAAGACCATTCTTCTGGCCTGTAATATGAAACATCTCTAAACTGTATTTCTTGATGGTTGCTGCTGTCTTGCTCGTACCAGAATCTTGAGATGGGGTTGTTGTCTATGTTTAGGGTGTCGCAAGGACTGCCATCTATCGGGCCTAGTCGGTAAGCCACAGGTGAAGGCATAGTACCTAGGTGATAGGTAGGTAATTTTATACCCCTTTGTTCTGGTCTTGATTCAGCACCTTTTTTGTTTGGTTTATGAATTACATCTAAGTAAAAACATTGGTGTTGCCCAGAAATGTATATTTTATTGTCTTGTCCTAAAAGTGAGATTCCAAATTTTCGTTCAAATGATCCAGATATTTCGCAAAAAGTACTATCCCATGTCATAATCTCCTCAAGGTTTTCAAAGGGTTGATTTTCTTCTAAATCAATTTGATAGACATTGTCAGTATCATTTATATATATAAATTGACCATTAGGAGAAAATTCTAGCCCGATGTTGAATAATGAATTCGGAGCTCTGTTATATTCATGAAATTGAGGATTGATGATATCACCAGAACATCTATCAAATTTGCTATAAAATAATTGATAAAAATCATTATCAGTATAACCACTCAGTCCATAAAAAGCAAATGCGGTTCCTTGTTGATTAAATTTCGATTGGCCACCTGAGTCATAAACTTTAAAAGGTAAGATTTGCGTATGGGATAAATTAACACCTAATGGGTCTACTAAATAAGTGTAGACTGTATCCTTGTTGAATTGTAAAAACCACCAATCTCTTCCATTTGCATGCCTTGTAGCAGTTAGACAACCATTCTTTAATATTTTATCATTTATAGTTACATCCTTTTCTACTATTTCAAACTTATTATTTTGGTTGAGTTCAATCTGGCATTTCTTTAATTCAAAGAAATCCGTATCAGGCCACAATAAATTGAAATCTCTATTTTCGTAATTGTGAGAAAGAAGAAGCCAATTATTTTCATCTTCAGGAATGGGCAAAATTAAAGCATTCTGTATTTGTTTAAATCCTTGGGAAAGAGATATTGTTACTAGATTTTCTGGAAAAGTAAGTAGCTCCCATTTTTCTCCATAATTAATTTGTTCTCCATTAATAATTGAGGAATGATCTGGTCCATACACCGACATGCCATTACTGTATAATAGAATCTGTCCAAGTGAATCACATATAATGGTATTTGTCTTTGAAAAATCTAAAACAATATCATTATCCCTATAATATAAAGGAGGTAGTTTATTAAAATCTAAAACAGTTGGACCCCAAATAGAACTTGTATCATCAATTAAATCTTGACTGGTATAATTAAAAATCCATTTTTGGTCTTCTTTTTGGGAGAAGCCGACAGTGCACAAGTCTAGTAGTAATATGAGGAGTAGAAGTTTTTTCATTCTACTTACAAGTTAATGAAAAATGGTATAATCGTGAACATCTTAATTATCTTAAACACCTGTCCGCCCACTGGCGGATCCTACCAAGACATTATTTACAATCAACTATTTATAGAATCAAGGAATTAGATACCCACTTCATTCTGGCAATTGAGGCAAATCTACACAAATAACCACCCTCCTATGGATTCCATCCTACGGCGGGTAAATCCGGCCACCTGCCATCACCATCAGCCATCAGGCTTCCGACTTCCCGCTTCCCGCCTCCGTCTTCCACCCCCTCCCTTTAATCGTCCATATTATTGAATTAATTTCCATTAAATTAAATACATTTGCGCAAGCTAAAACAAACAACCTTGAGCAAAAAAATCACCTCCGCCCTAATCTCTGTTTTTGACAAAGATGGCCTAGACAATATCATTCCTCTTCTCGACAAACACAACATTCATGTTTACTCCACAGGAGGTACCTATAAGTTCTTAGAAGGAAAGATCAAACATTTGACGAAAGTCGAAGACATCACTGGCTACCCTTCTATATTAGGAGGTAGAGTAAAAACACTACACCCTGCTGTGTTCGGAGGAATTCTAGCCATGAGAACTGACGATCATCTTGCAGAAATTAAAAAATTCAATATTCCTGAATTGGATTTGGTGGTCGTAGATCTTTATCCATTCGAAAAAACGGTAGCAAGCTCAGATGACGAAGGAACCATTATTGAAAAAATAGATATTGGTGGCATCTCACTTATTAGAGCAGCCGCAAAAAATTTCAAGGACGTCGTGGTGATTCCTTCTAAAGATCAATACGCTGATCTTGAAAAAATATTATCAGAAGATGCTGCTATCACGAGCAAGGAGCAAAGAAAAAAATTAGCTTCTCAAGCATTCGATATTTCTTCTCATTACGATACTGCTATATTTAACTACATGGCAAAAGATGACGAGGATGTCAAGCCGTTGAAAATTAGTTTTAAAGATCCAAAAGTTTTGAGGTATGGTGAAAATCCACATCAACAAGGAATCTACTTTGGTGAGATGAATGCCATGTTTAATAAGAGAACAGGAAAAGCGCTTTCTTTCAATAACTTGGTGGATGTCGATGCGGCTGTTCAACTCATGGCAGAATTTGAAAACGAAAAATGCACTTTTGCCATATTAAAACACACCAACGCTTGTGGTCTTGCAACCAGACCAACTGTAATGGAAGCTTGGACCGATGCTTTGGCAGGAGATCCAATTTCTGCATTCGGTGGCATCCTTATTTGTAATAGTCCGATAGACTTGGATACAGCAAAAGAAATAGATAAGATATTTTATGAAGTCCTCATCGCACCTTCTTTTGATCAAGCAGCCTATGATCTTCTTTCTAAGAAAGAAAAAAGAGTATTGATGGAAATCAATCATTATCAACGCCAACCAAAAAGTATCAAGTCAATTCTAAATGGTGTCATTGTACAGGACACTGATATGAAAGTTGATGAATCAAGCAACATGAGTGTTGTGACAAAATCAAGCCCTTCTGAGGCGCAACTTACAGACTTAGAATTTGCTAGCAAACTTGCAAAACATCTCAAGTCAAATACAATTGTGCTTGCAAGAAACAAACAGTTACTAGGAATGGGTTGTGGACAAACATCAAGAGTTGATGCTTGCAATCAAGCAATTGACAAAGCAAAAAGAATGGGATTTGATCTGACCGGTTGCGTGATGGCATCTGATGCATTCTTTCCATTTCCAGATTGTGTGGAGTTGGGACACAATGCAGGAGTTGCTGCGGTCATCCAACCAGGTGGATCAATCAAGGATAAGAAAAGCATCGAATATTGCGACAACAATAATCTACCAATGGTGTTTACAGGAACCAGACATTTCAAACATTGAATCTTTGTATCGACATAGGAAACACATTTACGAAAGTGGCCATCTTCCAAAAAAAAGAAATGGTCTTTTTCAAATCCAAGGCAAAATGGTTGGTCTCTGACTTCAAAAGGCTTGACAAAAAGCTTCCTACTGATTGCTGTGTAATTTCAACTGTAAAAAAATCCTCGCCGAGATATTTCTCATTCCTGCAACGAACAAGAAAAACAATTGAGCTTACTCATAAAACAAAAATTCCAATTACCAATAAATATGCAACTCCAAAAACGCTTGGAAGAGATAGATTGGCAGCAGCCATTGGTGCCTTTGCTACTTACCCCAAGAAAAACAATGCCATTATAGACATCGGTACCTGTGTAAAGTTTGATTTCATAGATAAAGAAGGCAATTATTTTGGCGGCAATATCGCACCTGGAGTCGAATTAAGATTGAAGGCCATGCACCATTTTACGGCTGCTTTGCCATCTATAAAACAGAAGGAGTCTAAAAATCTATTAGGAAGAACCACAGCCGAGGCGATGAATAATGGCGCAGTTTTGGGAGTTCTTTTTGAGATTGAGTCCTTTATACGTCATTTAAAGGATGAAAAGGGACCTATTAACGTTATTTTAACCGGAGGAGCATCATCATTCTTTGGAGAAATCGTTAATTCTAAGATATTTGTGGACTCCTACATCGTATTGAAAGGATTGAATAAAATAGCCGACTATCAAAAAGAACATTCTTAACTTATTTCTCTTGTTTTTGCCTCTATTTTCAATAGGGCAAATAAGCAATCCATTTGCACGGTTAGAGAGCCCATCTGACAATTCACCATATTCAAGATTTGGTCTTGGTGATTTGGCTGAAGCAAACCATGCTCCACTGTCTATTATGGGCAATCTTACGGCAGCTTACCACGATAAATACAATGTAAATATTCAAAATCCAGCTTCTTTGCCGCATCTAAAAGCAACAAGTTTTGAGGTTGGATTAAACGCAAAGTATAGCAGACTTGCTGAAGGTGCTGTCCAGTACAATGGTTGGACAGGAAATCTATCCTACTTCAGTTTGGCATTTCCATTGTCAAATCCAATCAACGATCTCCTCGATCGCGTAGATAGAAAATATCAGCTTGGAATGAGTTTTTCTCTCAATCCTTACACATCGGTAGGTTACGACATTCTTACAACTGGTGCGGAAACTGGAGTTGGTAATTTTGAAAGAAACTATATTGGTGCAGGAGGAACTTACACGGCACTTTGGGGAACTGGCTTAAAGGTAAAAGACTTTTCTGTTGGAGTAAATCTTGGTTACCTATTTGGGAAAATAGGAACTAATAGAACCATTCGGTTTTTCAACCTTCCAACTGCCTTCAATAATTTTGAAAGAATAAATACACACATCACTGGATTTGTATATAATCTAGGATTACAATATGATTTTGTTTTAAACAAAGAAGAATTGCTTGAAAATCCAAGTCTTCCTAAAAAACAAATCACCATAGGAATGTATGGCAATCCAAGTACAAGTTTCAACACTTCTACCGATGAACTATTTCTAATCATCAGGGATGTGGTGCCTTCTTTGCCAACAGATACGATTGTAAATGTGCTTGATGCCGAAGGCAAAGGAAAATTACCTGGGAAATTTGGTGTTGGAGTCATGTATAACAATGGAGATATCTGGGGAATAGGCATAAATTTTGAAACACAAAATTGGAGTGCTTTTGAAAATGATCAAAATCCTATAGAGTTGATTAATTCTTATAAAGTATCAATGGGTGGATTCTACAGTCCAAACCCAACTGCCTTTAATTACTTTAAAAGAATACAATATAAAGCAGGAATCTTTTACTCAAAAGAACCGTTTGAGGTTTTAGGACAAGAAGTTGATACCTATGGAATTACTGCTGGCTTTGGCTTACCATTTGTCAACGTAAGAAAAATTTCCAATGCAAACATTGGTGTCGGCTTAGGAGTAAGAGGAAGAAACACTGCCATATCAGAAGAATTTGTAAAACTAAATTTTGGATTTACTTTCAATTCTACAGATTGGTTCTTAAAGAGAAAATATAATTAATAATAAACCTACTAACAATGAGTTTTACTTCAAAAATCGGAACAACTACAATAGCCTTATTACTAATGTTTTTTGGTATCAATGCTTTTGGACAATGTGATTCATGGGAAGGAAGCCCAAAACAAGAACAAGGTGAGGAAGCTCACTCTATCTACCGTCAAGCATTAAAAGGAAAAGACTATGCAACTGCTTTTGAGTATTGGCAAATAGCATATGACATCGCACCATCTGCAGATGGAAAGAGAGATTACCATTATACGGATGGTGTTGCTCTTTATGTCAATATGTACAAGAACGAAGCAGACGAGGCTAAAAAAGCTGAGTACATCGAAAAAATTGATGCCTTGTACGATCAAGCAATTGCTTGTTATGAAAGCAAAAGCATCAGCCTTAAATGTGGCGACACCGATGAATGCTATCAAAAAAGAATTGGATACCTCCAAGGAAGAAGAGCTTATGAAATGTTCTACTCCCTAAATGCTCCTTACACTAAGAATCTTAAAGTTCTTGACGACGCAATGGCATCTTCAGGAACGGATTCAGAGTATATTGTTTTTGACCCACTTTCAAGAATTGTTGTTTGGCAATTCCAGAAAGGGAAAATGGACAAAGACCAAGCTTTGGCTTACTATCAAAAGATGGAAGAAATTGCTCAACACAATATCATCAATAATGAAACTTTGAGTGAGTCTTACGAACAAGCATGGCAAGCTGCCCAATCTCAATTTAGAGCTATTGAAAAAGACATTTTTGATTGTGAATACTTCAAGCCAATCTTAAATGAAGAATATCAAGATGATCCATCAAACCCCGATGTGATCAAGTCAGTCTTAGTTAGACTTAAAAGAAGAGGATGTCCAGATGATGATCCGATGGTGCAAGAAGTAGATGCTGTATGGCAGACATATGCTACCAAAATAAATGCTCAAAAGAAAGCAGAATTTGAAGCAAACAACCCAGGTGTGCTTGCAAAGAAAATGTACGATGAGGGAGACTTTGAAGGAGCAGCTAATAAGTATCAAGAAGCAATTGCTGCAGAATCTGACCCGAATGTAAAAGCAAAGTATCTTTTAGGCCTTGCTTCTATCAAATTCAGAAAATTGGCTCAATATGGAGAAGCTCGCAGACTGGCTAAAGAAGCTGCAAGCCTTAAACCAGATTGGGGAAGACCATATATGTTGATTGGTGATATGTATGCCAAATCAGCAAAAAATTGTGGTGACTCTTGGAATCAACGATTGGCCATTATCGCTGCTATGGACAAATATTCATATGCCAAAAGCATAGATTCATCAGTTTCAAGTGAAGCTTCTTCAAGAATTTCAAGATATACGGCCTCACTTCCTGCTCAAGATGAAGGGTTTATGAGGGGCGTAAAAGCTGGACAATCAGTCTCTGTAGGCTGCTGGATCGGTGAAACTGTGAAAGTTAGATATAACTAAAAAAACATATAACTAAAATCTAGATATAATAGCATTATATATGTGTTAATTGAAGAGCCTTGTTATCTATAACAAGGCTCTTTTTATAATTTTGAGCATCCTATTTTGATTTGCGCCAAAATGCAAATGAATACAACCAACCGACAAACCCTGACTACCCTTTTTACCTTGCTCGCGCTTGCATGCATGCCCCTATTCCTATTCGCAGGCAATAACTCCTCAGAAAATAATCCATCCGTCAGTACGATAGTAGTAGATTCAATTACTCAAGTTCAACCTAGATGTGGATTAGATAATGGCTCAGTAACCGTATTTGCACAAGGAAGTGATCATATATTCTATTCTATCGATAATGGACTGACATTTCAAGAAGATAGCATTTTTGTAGGTATGGGCATTGGTGATTACGCCATCATAGTAACCGATGGTCTAGCTTGTATTCTGCCATATACCGTTCAGCTTACCAACGGTCCGCAGGTACGTATTGACGAAGTTGAAGTTACCTGCCACGAACAAAACATATCTGCCGATATCCAAATAAATGTCATCGACGGCATTCCTCCATTTCACTACCAATGGGAAGGACCATCAAATTTTACTTCAACAGACGAAGATCTACTCAATGTAGCGCCAGGAGATTATCGAGTGACCATTACAGATGATGTCGGTTGTGAAATAGAAGAGCTTGTAGAAATTCCAATTTGCTGTGGTTTAAGTCAAGGACTAGATTTATACTGCCCCAATGACCTTTATTTAGAATGCGGAAATCCAAACAACGATATATTGATTCAAAATTGGTTGGCTTCTGCCCAAGGATATGATGGTATTTCAAATGAACTAATTGTAACAAACGACTACAATAATACAGGCGACGTATTTTGTGAGGATATTGTAACCATTAATTTCTATACAAAGGATCAATGCGACAATGAAACTTTTTGCTCTGCAGATATTCTTATTGCAGATATAAATATTCCTACAATAATTTGTCCTCAGAATATTACAATCGATTTTGTTCCTGGACAAAATTTTAACAACATAGATGATTGGTTACAAACAGCTTCTGCAAGTGACAACTGCAGTGGAGCATTTGTAAACAACAATTTTGATATTGCAAATATTAATTTTGATTGTAAATCAGTAACAATCTTAGAAGTAGACTTTGTTGCCATGGATCAATGTTCTAACTCGGATTTTTGTACAGCTGAAATCACCATTGCACCTGCACCAGAAGTCAACTTGGTTTGTTTGGAAAATCTAGAATTACAATGCAATCAAACTGATATCAACCAAGCAATCACTGATTGGATTTCTACTATCAAAGCAGAAGATACAAATGGAAATACGCTTCCCGTAAGCCACGATTACCAATTTCAAACAGACTACGTTTGTGGTGATGTATATGAAGTTACTTTCACGGCATTTAATTATTGTGACGAACCACTCTATTGTAATGGATTTGTGAGTATTGTTGACTCAGAAGCACCAGTCATTAATTGCGATAACCATTTAAATATTTCCGCTTACGCAAATGATAAAATTGAATTGATAGAAGAATGGCTTACAACCATACAAGCCAGTGATAATTGTAGTGAAGCTGAACTAAGTCATAACTTTGATCCTTCTTCGTTAAATTATAGCTGTGGTGTGGCAAATAATGCCATTGTCAAATTTGAAGCAACAGATGCCTGCGGAAACAAAGAGGTTTGCCTACTGAGTATCAATATAATTGCCAATCAAATTGAATTAAATATTCCTGAATCAATTGAATTGATCTGTGATGTCAATAATCCAGTAGAGATTCAATCTTGGATAAATGCAGCCAAAGCCGTCAATCAATTTGGAGAAGAATTTGAACTAATAAACGATTTGAATCCTTTTGATATTAGTTGCCTAGAACCGACTATTGTAAACTTCAGATACGAAGATGGCTGTGGTGAAATTTTCGAAGCAACATCTTCAATCATTTTGATTGATATAGAGGCTCCACTTATTAGTTGTCCTGATGAATTTTCAATCATGTCATTTGAGCTTCCCAACTTTGACTTTGATGCATGGCTCAATGAATTTACGGCTGATGACATTTGCAGTGAAGTGATGATCAGAAATGACTTTAACTATGCAGAATTTGATGGATCTTGTAAGGAACAACAGATTGTACACTTTCAAGCAGAAGATCAATGTGGAAATATCTCTGAATGTTTTGTAGAAGTAAGAATATCTGATTACGCATTGCCTGAGATTATGTGCCCAGATGATATCTCTTTAGATACCTCTGATCCATTTGCGAAAGAAGATTTAGATCTCCACTTGGAAAAAATTGTAAGCAATACAAACTCAACTTTGAGTTTTGAATATAGTGAGCAAGTAGATTTTGATAGACTAGACCTACTACATGAGTCAAAAGAAATAGAAGTATCAATTACAGCTACAAATGAATGTGATGAATATGATGAATGCTCATTTATGATTATCATAAACTCTGAAGCACAAATCTTTGCTCCATCTATTTTCTCTCCAAATGGGGATGGTGAAAACGACAAATTCTCATTATTTGGAAACAGTCATCTTGTTTCCATCATAGAGTTATCAATATTTGATCGATTTGGAAACAGAATCGAATTTCTAACAAACGTACCAATAAATCACCCTTCAATGGGTTGGGATGGCACCTTTAGAGGGCGCCCTTGCGAAGTAGGCGTATATTCCTATTATGCTCGAATCGAAGACCTAAATGCGAAAGAAATTGAATATTTCGGAACAATTACACTTGTTAGATAAGCCATAAAGGGCGCTATACATTCCATATAATACAGATTTGCATCATTCATTTAAGAATTTAAGTTTCCATTAACTTACTTTGTGTTTTAATCTGCGTATTACATATTAACAAAAGATGTAACCATGAAAAATATAATCAGATTTACTTTTATCGGTTTGGTTCTAATTTCAGCAGCCTGTACTCCTAAAACTGTTGAGAAAGTAACAGAAGTTGAAAAACCAAAGGTAGAAACCCCAAAAGAAACACTGGCAGACAATCCATGTACAACCTTAAATGATCTTTCAGGTGCTGCCAAAGAAGAGGCAGAAACTGCTTATGTTCTTTATAGAGATTACATCAAATCCAAAGAATACGACACAGCATTAACGCTTTGGAAAAAAGCTTACTATGCCGCACCAGCTGCAAATGGCAGAATCAAATATCAATTTGATGATGGAATTAAAATTTATAAATACATGTATGAGCAGACAACAGACAATACGCTCAAACAAACTTACTATGATACCATCATGGCAATCTATGACAAACGTGCCGAATGCTACCCAGATCCAGGATATGTAGAGGGAAGAAAGGCTTTTGACAATTACTATTACTACACTGCTCAAGCCAAACCCGGCGAAGCATATGAATTATTTAAAAAGGCCTTAGATGCAAAAGGTAAAAAAGCAGATTACTTTGTCATCAACCCTATGACTGGGATGATATCTGAAAAATTAATCAATGAAGAAATCTCCATCGAAGAAGGAAAAAAATATGTCAACATACTATTGGAAGCCATCGAATATGGAAATGCTAATTGTGGAACAAAATGTCAAGCATGGGAAGTGATCAACAGTTATGCTCCAGCAAGACTTGAAAACCTAGAAGGAATAAAAGGATTGTACGATTGCAATTACTATGAAAAAAAATACCTTCCTCTTCTAAATGCTAGTCCTACAGACTGTGAAGTAATAGGTAAGGTATACGGTAGACTTTTGTGGGGAGAATGTAGCCCTGAAAGCGCAGCCATTGCACAAGCAAAAACCGCTAAGGAAACGCATTGCTACACACCGCCGCCACCACCCGGTCCTCTAAGACAAGCTTTTGATGCATACGAACAAGGACAGTATGTTGAGTCTGTCAAATTGTTTGAGGATTTTGTAAACCTCACAGACGATGTTGAGAAAAAAGCAAAATACACCTTGCTCATCGCCAAGATATATTACGGCGATCTCAAGAAGTTTTCGAAGGCTAGAAAATATGCGCTCGATGCCGCAAAGCATAAAGCAAACTGGGGTGAGCCATATCTACTTATTGGAAAATTATACGCCTCAAGCGGACCGCTTTGTGGACCAGGAACTGGCTTTGATAGCCAGATAGTAACTTGGCCTGCAATCGACAAGTTTGAATATGCCAAAAAAATCGATCCAGCAACTGCAGCGGAAGCAAACAAGCTTATTACAAGCTACAAGCAATATATGCCCACAAAAGAAGATATTTTCTTTAGAGGCTTGAAAGTAGGCGCTACCTTTACAGTACCTTGTTGGATACAAGAAAAAACCGTTATCAGAACGGTAGATTGATATAAAATTCATTAATTTAACATTATGGACTTTAGAACGGAATGGAGTAGTTGGGTGCTAGTTTTACTTATGATGCTGATATCATATTTTGCTAGCCCATGGCCTGCTGGCGACGCTTTGATGATCATTACCAAGGTGATAGGACTGCCATTATTGATTATTGCACTATCCTCAATCCCTGTGGTTATATACTGCTATTTTGCAAAAGTGATTCCAGATATAGACTACTCTATCAGATTGGCTTTTCTCTACTTTGTTTATTTATTTATAATGCATTTTATATAGGCATTTTAACGAACTATTTGATAAAATTTTAGGTTGATATAATTATGTATAGAAATAGACCTCAGCAAGGAAGATATTACGGTGGCACAGGCGACCCATATAGCCGACAAGGACGAGGAATGGGTACTGGGAGATTCAAGCTCATGCTCATCATTGGCTTGGCCATGTTTGCCTTCCAAGCATTCAAGTTTTTTACCAACACACAGTTAAATCCTGTTACGGGTGAAAATCAAAGAGTACAATGGTCTCCAGAAGAAGAAGTGCAGTTGGGTTTACAGTCCGCACCACAGATGGCTCAACAACATGGAGGATTACATCCCGACCAAAGAGCACAACAATTTTTAGATAACATTGGAAGAAAATTAGTTCAGTCAAGTGTCGCAGAGGAATCTGGATATCCATATGATTTTCACTTATTGCGCGATGATCAAACTGTAAATGCTTTTGCATTGCCAGGTGGTCAGTGTTTTATTACTGCAGCGCTTTTTGAGAAATTAGATGAAGATCAATTAGCTGGTGTGATGGGTCATGAAATTGGTCATGTCATTGAGAGACATGGAGCTGAAAGAATGGCTAAGTCTGGTTTTATTCAAGGCATCATCCAGAGTGTTATGATTGGCTCAGGTGGAGATCACTCGATTGCTCAAGTTGCAAATGTGGTCGGTAACTATGCCAACATGAAATATGGAAGAGATCAAGAACTTGAATCTGATAAATGGGGAGTGCAACTTATGATTGAAGCAGGATATGATCCCGAAGCACTTATTGGAGTGATGGACATATTGGAAGAAGCATCTGGAGGATCTGGAGCACCAGAATGGCAGAGTTCGCACCCTAGCCCAGATAATAGAAGAGAAAATATTAGAAATTTAATTAAACAGTATAAAAAATAATTATGGGACTATTTAATTCAAAATCGTCAAACCCACTTCTAAACGATAAGGCGATAGACAAAGTTGGCTCCGTTGATAGCTTGGCTGGTGATCAATTGATCACAAGAGAAAGTTCAGGAGTAACAACAATATCAGGAGCAATCAATAAGACATTAATCTTATTTGCTCTTTTGATGGTTACAACGGTTTTCAGCTACACAATGCCTAGTCAGATGCTTATGTATGTAGGATTGTTTGGAGGAATTGCTGCGCTTCTTGTTGCAATGTGGAAGCCACATTTAGCACCTATTGTTGCACCAATCTATGCATTGGTAGAAGGCCTTTTTGTTGGGTCAATTTCAGCAATGTATGCTATGCAATTTGATGGCATTGTTCTGCAAGCAGTAACACTTACTTTTGGAACACTTCTTTCCATGCTTGTTCTATATCGATCAGGCTTAATCAAAGTAACTAAGAAATTTAGAGCAGGTGTCATGATGGCGACAGGGGCAATTATGTTTGTTTATGTCATTAGTATCATAGGTCACTTTACAGGCTTTGAAGTTCCGTTTTTACATGAAACAGGACCATTAGGAATTGGTATATCAGTTGTCATTATAGCAGTTGCTGCAATGAACCTATTACTTGATTTTGACACATTCGAAAGAGCAGAAAAAAATCGTGCACCAAAATACATGGAATGGCTAGTTGGTATGGGATTATTAGTTACCTTAGTGTGGTTATATATAGAGTTTCTAAGATTGCTTTCTAAATTGCAATCAGATTAATTCTTAAAGAAATATTTTGAGCCTCTTATTTTTGATTGAGTTATCGGAGGTTCAGCTTATAAGGGGAGTAAATACATGTCTTACTCCTCTTTTTTTATGCCCTATATTGAAGTCTTTGTATATTTAAGAATAATCTTAAGTTATGAAGCAATATATATCAATACTTACTTTCCTTTTCTTATCCATATCTCTACTCTCCCAAGACACAGTAACTGTCCAAACTTTTACCTGGGATTCGACAAGTAGATCTGCGATATTTAGTTTCCCTGACAACCCAGGAGAATCATACCGCAAAATTTTAATGGAGTACAACATGCGATGCCATGATGATTTGGTTGGAAACGGCGCGGTAGGATGTCGCGAGTGGGATTACCATTGCAACACAGTCATCACTGATCCTTCAGCTCAAGATTCTATCAAGGCAACACACCCTTCGCACGTTATTGGTGATTTCGATGGAGATGAATACGAATATACTAGCATTCCAACTTACAGTTACATCGAATACCTACAGCAAGATGTTCAATATACAAGCAGTGATAATGAAGCAGAATATACCTTCAATGACGATGGTTCTAACTCGGAGATTGGTGCACAGTCTGCTAATTCAAAGTATCAAGTAGTAATACCAGCAGCAGCACTACTAGCAAGTGGCATAAGTAATGGAGATATCGATGGGATAAAGTTCTACTTTATGCAAGACGTATCTATACCCTTCTACAGAATACGAATGAAGCATCTCGATGACGCTCAAGAATATACAGCTCAACGCGATGGCTTCTCAGAACACTATTTCAAATCAACAGATGTATCGGAAGGCGAAAACCATTTTGCATTTCATACTCCCTTCCAATGGGATGGAAGTTCTTCGATCATGGTGGAAATGAGCCATACTTCGGATCAAGCCATCAACATCAGATACAATGCAATGCCTGTCACCGAAGCAGTAAGTTTCAGTACCAACAGAGACGACTATTTTGTTAACTTTCAAGGAACTGATTATTTTGACATCGATGCCAATATATTCAGCGAGACTGATAGCATCTTGACAATCAGCATGTGGACAAGAGGAGACAGAAGCTTACCTGCAGAAACATTTTTATTTCTAGGAAATGATGATGAAGGGAGAAGAAATGCAAGTTCACATCTTCCTTGGACAAACGCACAAATATTTTGGGACAGCGGAAACGATGGATCAAATTATGACAGAATCAGCAAAGCTGCTCTTGAAACGGATTTTGAATCTGTCTGGACAAACTGGACTTTTATAAAAAATGTAAATCAACTGAGCATGTCCATCCTAAAAAATGGGGAGGTGTGGCATACCGAAGCTGGTAAAAATAAAACCATAAGCATCACTGATTTTATTCTTGGTAATAATGCAGCAAAGGCAAAAGGCTACTTAGGAGACATCGATGATCTGAGAATCTGGAATCAAGATGTCGATCCATTTACGATTAGACAATGGCTATACAGACCTCTTGATGATACTCACCCCTATAGTGATTTTCTTATTGGAGAATTTTCATTCAATGAAGGTCAGGGTCAAGATATTTCATCAAGCATCACAGATGCACAAGGATTTAGCGACAAAGCTCCAAATTGGAGAAAGGTTCGTGGAAAAGATTTATGGAAATACTTTGAGCAAAGAGATTTGGCCCCCAAAGTATCATTTGTGCAAGGAGATTATACAATCGAAATTGAGGAGCTAGCAGTTTTAGATTCTACGATCAATGCAACCAACAGGGTTATTAGCTATTTTGTAGATCAGAATAAACTTGAAGTTCAAGATACCAGTTTTTACTACTCTGCTGCACCATCTCCGGTCTACAACGAATCTGGAGATCTTATTCGCTCCATAGATAATTCGATCGAAGGGAGCATTGAAATCACAACACTTAATTTTTATAATTTTCAAGAAGCTCGTTATGAGATTTTATCATTCATCACCCCTTACGGAAATGGATTGGACTTAGGTCCAAATGGAGTTACATACACCATTGACATGACCGACTATACACCAATCCTAAAAGGTGATAAAATGATGAGTATCGAAGGCCGAGGAAACAATCAAGAAGAGCTAGATATTAAATTCCATTTTATAAAAGGAACACCTCATGCTGAGATCAGAGAATTAAAACAAATCTGGCCTATTCGCAATGCCAATCAAGTCTGGTCAGGACATTCCATCGGCAACATAATCAATGATGTCGCTTTTGAGCCCAGAGATATCTTTATTCAAGATGATGTAGGATATGTAAAATTGCGATCCGCCATCACTGGGCATGGTTCAGCAGGTGAATTTACGAGCAGGCAACATTTTGTGAATGTCAATGGTGGCTTTCAAGAGGCCTTATACAACGTCTGGAAAGAATGTGGCGATAATCCAGTCTATCCACAAGGAGGAACTTGGATTTTTGATAGAGCAGGTTGGTGCCCCGGCATGGAAACGGATGTTCATACTTTTGAAATTGGACCTTTCCTTAACAAAGGAGAATTCAATGAGTTTGATTACGGTATCACGGGCAGCACGGGAACCAACATGGATTATAGAATAAACAATCAATTGGTGATTTTCGAAGAAGCAAATTTTAGCAATGATGTTGAAATTTTGGATATCCTAAACCCAAGCACTAAAACAGAACACCAAAGGTTTAACCCATCGTGCAATCTGCCACATATAATAATCAGGAACGGAGGTTCAGAGTTATTACAATCTATTGATATCACCTACGGGATGGAAGAAGGCGATTCTTTAACCACAAGCTGGACTGGAAATGTGAGATACCTCGATACAAAGCAGATCGAATTAGAAGTTCTAAATGATAGATTTTGGAAATCAGGTAATGGAAATTTCTTTGTACGTGTTAGCAATCCCAATGGACAATCTGATGAAAACACAGACAATAGCTACATGAGCTCTAAGTACACTACTCCATTTACTTCTGGCAAGGACCTTCGCGTGGATATAAGAACAGACAACAAACCACAAGATTCAAGAATAAATATTTTTGATGCTTCTGGCGACCTAGCTTTAGATTTATTTGGCTTTGGTTCTAACTCTACATATTCCTTAGATCTTGATTTACCAGATGGTTGCTATACCATGGTTTTGCAAGATGCATCTGATGATGGATTGGAGTTTTGGTTTTTCCCAAACAATGGTGTCGGTTGGGCAAGAATTGCTGAAGACAATCTGCCTGTACAAACATTTGATCCAGACTTTGGTGGTGATTTGATTTTTGACTTTATCGTTGACAAAGTTGTTAGCACCGAAGAAAATCAAATTGCACAGGCCATTGGTATTTCACCAAATCCTGCATACGAAGAGCTCTCCGTACTTTGGAGTTCGACCAATACTTTGGGTGGAAAGATGAGGATTATAGATCAGAATGGAAAGGTATTAGCAGAGCAAGCAACTCGTTCAAATCAAGAAACGATTTTAGATGTTGATTTTTTAATGCCAGGATTCTACTTTATTTCTATAGAGTCAGATGCTGGCTTGACAACTAAAAAGTTTATAAAGATGTAAGATCTATTTTGTAGCCTTGTACATTATTGGGAAGATATTGTAGACCTTGTTTTACAAGTTCAAGAAGTCTGACATTCATTTCATTGTCTTGTTTGGGTGTAGTCTTAAAATTGGCAACAGCCGAATCGACTATATCAAATTCAATAACAAGGTCCTTTTTTAGATTCCTTAGTTCTTTGGCAGTAAAGGCAACATTCAATGATGAGGCATAATAGGCTTCAAATTTTTGAGTCACCGCTACATTATCAGTAACTGCTCCCCCATTGTCAAAACTCTTAGATTGTTCCGATCGTTTTGCTTTGGCCTCTCCCATTTTCATCGCATCCTTTGGCGCAGCTGCGACCACTGCCTCAGCTATAAGCTCAGCTTCTTCTTCTTCCGCCACAGCATCTTCAGCTTGTGCAATTTCGGCGTCAATTTTAGGAGCAGGTGAGTTTTTGGCCATGATAGAGTCTACTGAACTACCAGCTGGAGCTGATGGTATTGGTGTAGGAACGACCGCAATTTCATCTAATATGCTTTGATTATAATTTCCTCTTTCAGATTGTCCACTTTCAGATTGCGCACTTTCTGCTTTTTTCCTTGTTTGATCTTTAACAGGATTTTTAAGCTTCTTTTCCACCTTGCTTACATTATCAACGTTAGGAGATTCTTCATAAGATATCATCTCTTCCGATATTTCTGCAATGGGAGCTTCCATTTCATTTTCAACAACTGCTCCGTTCGTTTCTATGGTTTGGCTTTTTGCTTTAGCATTATTGGGCTTACTTTCTTTCGCTTCCGCAAATGTTTTGTTGGCTGCCATATCTGACTTTGATCCAAGAGTCCAAACTGATATGCTTACGAGAAGTAATAAAGATGCTGCAATTCCAAATGGTATCAATCTCCTTTTTTTCTTATCTTTTACTTCAAGTTTTTTTGATTTGATTCTTTTCAGGTCTGATTGATGTTCTCCCTCCACTTCCGTAAATCCCTGTAATGCTTCAAATAAAAACGGATCATCTAGAGCTAACTTCTCTAGCTCATGGCGTTCTTCTTTACCCAAGTTCTTTTGAAAGAACTTCTCAAGTAAAATCTTCTTATATTTTTCCTGATCCATCATTTACCCATACAATTTTTAAGATTCCTTCTACCGTTTTGAATGTTTGATCGAATCTTATTCCAATTTATATCCAACAAAGCAGAAATTTCTTCATAACTCTGTTTGTCAAAATAAAAGGCTTGGATACATTTGGCTTGAACTTCACTTAGCTTCTTTATACATTCTTCCAATTTCAATAACTCAAGCTCTTTTTCATCTCCAACTATAGGATGATATTTTTCCTCAGAATACATAACTGCAAATTGATCAAATTTCTCTGTATCCCTCTTATTCTTCCTTAACACCCCTAAACAATGATTTTTAGTCAACACATAGAGCCATGATTTAACATTTTCAACATCATGTTTTTTGATCTTCTTAACAAACAGCTCATACACATGCATCAACTCATCTTCAGCATCTGTTTTGTTTCCCATATACTTGAGACACACACCATACACCAACTCTATGTACCTTGAAAAAAGCTCAGATGCAGCAATAGGATCAGCCTCAGCAATTGCATGTGTTAGCAAATCCTGGTCTTCCAATGCCCGCATCTTATTAATCGAAGAATTCATTTCTAATTTAAAAGTAATTTTTTTCTTTCAGACAATTGCATTCTACTCTAATAACGATTGATAAAATGCCTTTGTTGGAAAACAAGCCCAACATTTATAAAGAAGATATAAACTTAGTAATTAGTTAAAGAGATAAGCATCAAGCATCAAAAAAGAAGTGAGTGTTTATATATAGATAAACTTTAATCCAAATAACTTACAACATTAAAAAATAATTTCGGTCCAATGTCCCCCATCGTTTCCTTCTTTTAGTCTTCCATCTATTTGTCTAGTAAGAAGAGTTACGAGTTGAGTGCCAAAATTTTCTTTAACATTCGCAGGTTTTCCGACTCCATTATCCGAGACTTTAAGAACATTCAAGTTTTTGATTTGAGAAAATTCTATTTTAATCTGACCTTCATCTCTATTGACAAAAGCATATTTTAGCGAATTTGTTACCAATTCGTTTACTATTAATCCCAAGGGTATAGCTATATCAACATCCAATTCATGCTTATCCATTTCTACAAGAATAACAATGTCTTTATCGGTACGATATGCATTGATTAGATTTTCTGAAAGTTTGTCCAAATAGTCATTAAGTTCTATAGCAGAGAGATTTTCTTTTTGGTATAAGTTTTTATGAATCAGTGCCATTGACTCTACCCGTTGTTGACTTATATTAATCTTGCCTTTTAGTTCTTCATCATCAATGCTATAAGATTGCAGATAAAGAAGACTAGAGACAGTCTGGAGATTATTCTTTACGCGGTGATGGATTTCCTTTAGCAATATTTCATTTTGTTGATTCTTTTTATCCAAAAGTTCGTACGCAGTTCCAAGCTCACTATTTATTTTCTTTCGTTTTTTTGCATTCCTAAAAGATTGAAAAAAGAGGATAGCTAGTATACCTGCAAGTGTTAAACTTAAAAATTGTATGGTCCTGACCTGATTGATTTGTTCTTGTTGTGCTTTGATCTTCTTCTCTTTTTCTTCTGTCTCATATTGCGTTTTGAGATTTTCCATTTGAATTTTTGATTCATGTAAATTTCTACCACCTTCAAGTTCATGATATTTCATGTGGTAGTAATAAGCAGAATCAAATCTTTCTTCTTGTTCATAGATCATCGATAAATAAGCCAAGGCATCTATTGCCCACCTATTGTATTTAAAATCAGGACGATTGATGATTTCCAAGTGAACAGCTTTACTCTTTTTCAGGTCTCTTTGGCGCCAAGTATATGTTCCGATTTTATGACTATTAAAAAAGTAAAAATCCAAACTATCGACACCCCTTGTCATTTTATCTACGTAATTCAGATCTTCAAGTGCTTTTTCGAAATCCCCAGAGTCACCATTGATCTGTGCACGGTTTTGAATTAATTCAAAATGTCTTCTGTATCCCCAATCAGGATTTCGATTTGCAATAGCAATCGCCGTATCGATATCTGGCAATGCTTTATAAAAACGTTTTCGTCGCATGTGAGCAATGGCAGTTTGTTCATAATTGTCTGCCAATTCTTTTTGCATATCCAACTTTTCATAAATCTTTCTTGCCTGTAATGCTTTTTCAATCCCTTCATCCTCTTTTACCAAAGAGGTCAAAATTGAAGCAAATACCGTTAACACTTCTGCCTTTCTTTTTTCGCCTAAACCTTTTGTCATCTCCTCCAATTCGTATGCTTCAGCTAGTGCAAGTTCTTTCGCTTTATTCGCAGAATAATGACCAGCTAGCTTCATTTTCGTATTTATAATTTCATTAAAATTTTCAGCCTCTGTAAAATTCTGAATTGCACTTAGATATGCTTTTTCAGCTTGGTCTAAATCTCTTATTTCCACAAAAAGTTTGGCCAAGACAACATCAAGTTTGCCATGCCAATATTTATCATTAAGCTTATTAGCTATTGCTTTCCCTTCTTTGTAATAAAGCGTTGGTAGTTCAGATTCTGTTGAACTAACATCATGAATATGATTAACTAAATACCGTAATTTTAAACTGTCTTCCCTTTGGCTGGCAAAGACTTGGTTACATTCCTTTTGGTATTCTATGATTTTTGAGGATTCACTTTGAGTATAGACCAGAATAGTATTGAAAAGAAAATATAGTAAGACAAAAATACGCCTAACAATGATAGTATACCATATATTATATTTTCTCTTCATATAAACTTTACAAAAATTTCAAATTGTCATTAAGACCTTGCTTATATGTTTTACTAACAGGAATTGCATTCCCTTTTATAAAAACATAATAATCATCCATTTCATCAATCGCATCAAGGTTAATCATGTAAGATCTGTGAACACGCATTAATTTTGCTGAATTAATTTTTTTCTCCACCACCTTTAATGGAGAGGAAATTAAAAATGTTTTATTCTCAGTATATACCTTAGAGTAATTTCTATCTGCTTGAATGTATTGAATATCCGAAAACTCAACCTTTACCAATTTCTCTTTATCCCTAATAAATATAGAATTTGTAGTTTGTACGGCAGTCTCACTATCTGTATGATTAGAATTCAATTCATAAAAATTTTCTGTTCTCTCTAAAACAAGCTCTATTGTTCTTAGTAATTCTTCAATTTTAAAAGGTTTACCTAAAAAAGCATATGGAAAAGCTTCTTTAGATTTTTCAAAGGTTTGATCATCTACATTAGCAGTAAGAAAAATAACTGGAATATTATCTGTCTCTGAAATTATTTTTGCGGTCTCTATACCATCGAGTTGACCGGCCAAATTGACATCCATGATGATTAAATCAGGTCTCGATTTTAAGATAAAACCAGGGACTCTTTCACCCTTAGTTATAATATCTAATATTTTATAACCATGGGTTTGTAATTCTCGTGAAATATGTTCTCCTATAAGGAGTTCATCTTCGACAAGAAGAATATTCTTTTGTTCAGCAATCATGTAACTTGAAATTATAGATTATTAAGAAAGGAATTATTATAAGGTATTTATTTCATTCCAATTATTAGTGCAATTGGTCCATTAATTTATATAATTTAAAATTTCTGAGGGTAGGAATGGCTTTTCAATAAAAAATACACTATCTGATGACTTGAGTACTTCCAAATCATCTGATAAATCTGAAATATTTAAATTGATCATTTTACACTCCTTTTTCTCAAGCTTTTCTCTAAACAATTCTACAACAGATAATATCGATACATTATCTACAATCAGATAATCCACATCTCGATGTAAGTAAATATCAGATTGGTTTTTACTCGTATACACATGGATATGTACATCAAAACCCTCCTTTGTGAGAAAATTTTTAATATGCTCACCCACAATTAAATTCGTCGCTATTATTAATACTTTGTTTGTCATACGATTAATACTAAATTGCAAAAATCTAAGCTAAGAATCTATCAATATTGTCCTAAAGAGTACATATATATTCCCTAGGTATGTTTATGCACCCCCAAGCAATTTGTTATAATCAGTTTGTGACAATCACATATAAAACCACTAGTAGAAAATAAAAAATCCCCTAAACTTACATTTAGGAGATTTTTATCTTAATTCAACTTACTCACTTAT
>ENA-ORXT01000519-ORXT01000519.1-marine-metagenome-genome-assembly--contig:-NODE-519-length-60773-cov-14.298290_pt1 | contig 60773 bp, 48 predicted proteins | sample MGYA00237868_ERZ511482 | MGnify/ENA metagenome assembly ERZ511482 | reverse complement strand
CCTGAACTGCACGGTGTGCTGCGTATTCCACTGGCTGAATTTCATGGCGTCACATCGCGACCTGCAGGCAAGGATCGGTGGTTCCCAACCTCTAAAGGCGATGTGATCCTGTTTCCTGATCTATCCCTACTTGAGGTTGTCAGCCAGAACCCCGATACAGTGGAGCTGCGGCAACGTGGCGGCCAGATGCTTAGCCTGCCTACCGCAGACTTCTACACGCGTGAGATGATCAACCTCACCCGTAGCGGTACGTTTGGTGTGTCCTGCACGTTCGGTATTGACTACCAGCATCAAGACATCAGCATGAGCGAAGTACCGAAGTTGTTGCGAGACGGCATTCAACAGGCATTTCAGCAAAGTGATCTGACCGACTTCATCAAAGACGTCTCAGTTGAAATCAAGGAAGCAAATTCTTCATCACTCGACTACTGGCTGTTTATTACCTGCGACAGCAAAGCTGCCAAGTCCTACCTACGCATTCAGCGAATTGTGCAGGGTGCGTGTATTGATGTGTGTACTCGCGAATCCTTGAACATCCCGTTCCCGCACTTGTCTGTGGTGCAAAAGCTGCCTGCTACGCCAGTGTAATTGTGGCTGCGTTATTAGCCTGTATGACCTTGGCACTTGCGTGACTTGCGTGACTTGCGTGACTTGCGTGACTTGCGTGACTTGCGTCTAACAAAGCCTGTTTAAAAAAAGGAGCGACACATCTCCACGTGTCGCTCCTTGATTCTGCACGTTCAGATCAACGGTTAACCATCGCGTCGCCTATCATGAATTTCAAGACCAACGCGCACACCGAACAACAACACCAGCAATCCGAGAATCCAGAAACCAACTGACCCACCTCCACTACCCGTCTGGGCTCTGTTAGATGGAAATGCCGGCGCCTGTGTATCCTGGCGTGTTTGCTGGATGGGTTGATTCAATCGTTCATTGCGAGCCAACCGCTCGCGCTCAACCCGACTGGCGTTGACTCGCTGAATACCCGCACTCTCATAGACCTCATCAGGCACTGCAATGAGCGAGGTATACGGTGTTACCAGTCCATGTGCCAGCGCCAGATCAGTAATACCCTGCTTGCTGTCAGACGTCTCGCCTACAATGTCCTGTTGATACTGCAACTCCTGTATACCTGCAAATGCCCATAGACGCTCTAGCTCAGGATTCTTTGTATCCACCTCAGGGAATAGCAAATCCGAACTGTACCGTGTCTTTTGGCCCGATATTTCCGCATTCAACGTCAGACGTGCAGATCCGTCACCTTGATATTTACCCATGACAATCAGCTGCTCACCCTGATAAACGCGACTGAATCGATCAGGTGTCAGATCACGTGTTCGCACCCCATCAATAGAAATGTCGATGTTGTGCATTGCCTCGTGCGTAACTTTACCCACGATTTGCATCATCAAACCAATCACATCATCATCGTTGGACACATTCACGGCAAAGCCTTCGGAGTGTCGTGTCAGCCCTTCCAGTAATGGACGATTGGCGTTGTTGCCCATGACAGCAGTAAACAATCGCACATCAACCTTTTCCATCAGCTTCAAAAAGCCTGTCATCTGAGTTTCACCAACATTGGCTACACCATCAGTGACTAACACAACAGCGCTTGTTCTGTCATCTTCCAGCGATTTGACCGCTGTTTTCAAACCATCGAACAAGTTCGTACTACCACCTGCCTTGAGAGAGTCGAGTTGCTTCAGGGTCTGGGCGATAGTGTCTGGTGCCACTGGCAACATACCACTCGACAGGCTTGTCGCACGGTCGCTGAACAAGATGATCTTAAAACGATCTTGCGATTGAAGTGCGTTCAGTCCACGCTGCACACCATCGATCAGTGCACCGAACTTGCTGGTCATGGATCCCGATGTATCCAGTACGAACAACCAGTCACGCCCTTCGGTAATGGGTGCAAGATCGATCCCCGGTGTAACCGTAAGCATGAACGTACCTGATGACTCACCCGGCTCCTTGTACGTAATCAGGTCTATGGCACCTGGCAGGTTCTCAGCTAGCCTCCAGTAAACAACGATGTCGTGATCCAGTGTGTGCGCCGAGCTTTGTGCACGCCCCGTTACCGGTGAAACGGTAGCGGGCATCAAGACTCCTTCAGGACTCAAAGCAGGCTCCGCATCCAGTGCCAGCGTCTGTGTAATCTGATCATCACTCAACGTGTGACCCAGATGCGCACCTGTCCCGGATTTACTCGATATGTTCAATTCCCATTCACCACTATCCAGTTGATTGATGGTGGCCTGTCCTCGAGTCACGCGTATGGCGTCCACAGGGTAGGCTGAACGTAACCGCAAGTTAAATGAAAAGGCTTCAGTAACCTGTTCGTTGCGCGACCAGAAAATTTTCTTTGTTTCATCAACTTCACCACCCTGTAGTGGATAGACGTATCGACCCATTGAATGATCGACAGCTGCCTGTTGCATGTAAACCAACCGGACCCGTACGTCCTGCCCTGCTCTTACCGGCGCAACTTCCATGTCAAACGTTCGGTACTCATCTTGTTCAACCAGCGCAGATTCGCCACCCGCAGCCTGCTGTGATTCGTGTAGCTGGCGAGCCGCCTCTTTTTCCAGCACCTCTGCATGCACGGGCTGACCATCAAACCAGAATGTGAATTCACCGACCGCAGCACCGTCGGGAACCGGAAAGCTATACAAGGCGGACCTGTCCCGCGTATGGGGATTACGAAAAACCTGGTCTATCTCTGTGATTGCATAGCCGTTTTCCACCACAACCGATACATGTTGCTCTACCAGCTCAAGTGGCTGGCTACCATCGTTTGGCGTCAGAAGTCCAGCTGCCAAAGCACCTTGAGACACCCACAGAAATAGCCCACTACACACCAGTAGAAGACGATACTGGAGAAAGTTTTTAGATGTTATTGGTAGTAATTTCAATAATCTACAGAATATGTTCATAGTTAATCCTTTATTAAACAATGTTCAATTAAAAAACTGACCGAGTCGTTTTTGACCGCCAGCTACCTTATATTGAACATCGTTTAATTATTTTGCAAGTGATAATTGAACATTGTTCATTTTCTACGGCTACAACTCTCATAATTAGCCGACATTGGTCGTTATACTCCGACAACACTCCCACTCAAGTATCCCCATGGGTCGACGTAGCGATCACAGTCGAGAAGAGCTTCAGGCACTGATAGTCGATGCCACTCTAATGCTGGTTCAGGAACATGGCGCAGAACGCGTCACAGCGCGCAAAATAGCTCAGGCCGTCGGATACACGCCTGGCATGCTGTATTCCGTATTCATCAACCTGCAGGATATCCTGCTGCATGTGAATCAGCTGGGGCTCAAAACCCTTTACTCTACATGCGCATCTGCCATCCAGAGCAATCCGGCTCCCGATGCGGCAATAAGGGCAATGGGTATGGCCTACCTGTCGTTCGCTGAAGAGCATACTCACCAGTTTGATCTGATGTTCACTCGCTCAGAGGTCCGGCACGACGACGCAGCATCGTCCCTCCAACATCAGATTCACGCACTTTTTAGCCTGATAGAAAAACAGTTGCACTTACTGGCACCCGAGGCTACGCGAGCCGACGTGAACCTTGCAGCAAGAGCACTGTGGTCTGGTGTGCATGGTGTCGCCGCGTTACGATTATCCGATCAACTGTATCTTGATGAATCTCGTACGGATAGAGATGTAGTGAATTTACTCGTTAACAATTTCCTGATGACGTGGCAAAGCGCTGCAAAGCTACCCCAGTCATCCGCAACCGTCCGCTTACGCTAATGAATATCTCTCCACTGTTGTCAATTGGAACATCGTTATTGCTCCCCCGCCTAATGTCGCCCTATGAATACGTCCATGCTGCCAGCAACACGGCGCTACCTACTACCTTGACTTAACCGTCATGGATCCGTCGAGAACAACTGCAGGGGTCAAGCGAACACAAACAGGTTTTACGCCAGCCGACGAGTGGGGCCGTATTGGCGTCATGACCTCAGGTTTTCAGTCGCCGTACTATGGGCAGATCGCTGAAGGTATAATCAACCTTTTAACCACCAGAAAATACCAGACGCTGGTTCTATCCGACTTTCACTCGCGTCTGTACAAAAAACAGGATTGGACCTCACTAGCAGACTTGCATTGTGACGGCTTGATCATCCATGCAGATAAGTTGTCAAACAGTGACATCGGCGATCTGATGGATCGCTATGAAAAGGTTGTTCTTCTAAACCGGTATATCGAACAGTATTCAGGTCAATGCATTCATATTGACAATATTACTGGCGGCATGCTCGCAGCACGCTGCCTGCTTGATCATGGTCATCAGGTAATAGGCATGATTGCAGGGCCTGAAGCCTTCCACGAAACTTACGACCGTACGTCAGGCTTCGAAGCTGAACTTGCTGCGAATGATCTCAAAGTAGCCATCACTGTGGAGGGTGACTTCCATGAACCGCTAGGCGCTAAGGGTATGGATGACATTCTGGACTCTGGCAAAGAGGTGACCGCGGTTTTCGTACATAACGACGAGATGGCGTTCGGGGCAATGACGACTTGCTGGCGTCGTGGGGTTCGCATACCCGAGGACTTGTCGGTTATCGGCTACGATGGCCTGGCCATGTGCGATTACGTCAAACCAAAGTTGACGTCAATACAGCAGCCATTGCGACTCATGGGCGAGCAAGCCGCCAGATTGATTTGCGATATGCTTGATCCATCCATTACCGACCTGCCCGACGTTTCAATTCTGCATACCCCCGTGCTCGCAGAAAGAGAATCTGTAGCTCCACCATCCGATTATCGTTCCGGCGAAGTCATGCTTACCGAACGCGAAGCAGAGTGCCTGACATGGACGGCCATGGGCAAGACGTCATGGGAAATTTCAGTCATCCTGGGTGTCTCTGAAAGTACCGCAACCTTCCACTTGCGCAACGCGGTTATCAAATTGAAAGCGAGTAATCGTACTCACGCAGTGGCCAAGGCACTACAAGCCGGATTAATTGATTTTTGACATGCTGCGCACTCAACACGTGCCTGCGCATGCTGCCTTTCATCGGCAATTATCCCCCAACTGAGTTCAACTCCCATGCATGCCGACGATATCTGGTTCGACCCTTCCCTGTGTTTCATTGCAAACCAATGGATAGCACCAGCTGACGCGCAGTATCTTGATTTGTATAACCCGTCCACCGGTGCTGCGATAGGAAAAATTGCGAGCGGCAACGCACTGGATATCGACAGCGCTGTCGATGCCGCATCGGTGGCACTCAAAGGAGATTGGGGGCGTATGACAGCGCTTGACAGAGGGCGGGTTCTCTATCGCATGAGCCAATTGGTACTGGAAAGAACAGACCAGCTGGCAGCACTTGAATCTCTGGATGTCGGCAAACCACTGACCCAGGCTCGTGCAGATGCTGTGGCCCTTGCCCGCTATCTGGAATTCTACGCCGGAGCAGTCGACAAAATACACGGTCACACTATTCCCTTTCTGGATGGCTATACGGTTTATACCTTACGAGAACCGCATGGCATAACGGGCCATATAATCCCGTGGAACTATCCCATGCAGATAATCGGTCGCTCCGTAGGCGCTGCACTGGCCATGGGCAACGCTACCATTCTCAAACCCGCAGAGGAAGCCTGCCTGAGTGCTTTGGCATTCGCAGATATTGCGCAACAGGCTGGCCTGCCATCCGGGGCGCTCAATGTAATTCCCGGACTCGGTAGCGAGGCAGGCGCATCGTTAAGCGCACATGTCGCCATTCAGCACCTGTCTTTTACCGGTTCGCTGGCAACCGGCAAACTGATTCAGACAAGTGCTGCACAAAACGTCGTGCCAGTCACCCTTGAGCTCGGGGGCAAGTCGCCTCAGCTCGTATTTTCGGATGCCGACATCAACACCGCACTGCCGTTTCTGGTTAACGCCGGTATTCAGAATGCCGGTCAGACTTGCTCAGCGTCATCACGCATTCTTGTCCACCGTAGCGTTTACGATGAAGTTGTCGAGAAAATGGCTAACCGTTATTCTGCATTGCGCGTCGGCCCTGCACTTGACGACCCTGACGTCGGTCCTCTCATCTCGTGCCGACAACAATCGATTGTGCAAGGCTTTATCGATAAGGGTGCTGACCTGACCATAGCGGCGCGTGCCTCACTGGGCAATGATCTACCAGAGGGAGGAAGTTACGTTGCACCTACTCTGTTCAGTGATGTTCAACCCGATCATTGTCTGGCGCAGGATGAGATATTCGGCCCCGTACAGGTTGTAATAGCTTTCGACGATGATGATGAAGCTGTGGCCATTGCCAACGGAACACGTTACGGACTAGTTGCCTCTATCTGGAGCCAGAACGGTGCACGACAGATGCGACTGGCAAAACAGCTTCGCTCGGGTCAGGTTTTTATCAATAATTACGGTGCCGGAGGTGGCGTTGAGCTACCGTTCGGGGGAACCGGGCATTCCGGCCATGGCAGAGAAAAAGGCTTTGAAGCCTTGTACGGGTTCTCGACGTTGAAAACAGTGGCCGCTAAACACGACTAAGGATAACTGCATCATGAACAAGCACGTTTCTGCCGGGACACAACAACGACTCACTGGCAAATGCACCATAGTGACCGGTGGCGCATCAGGCTTTGGTGCAGGCATCGTCAGAAAATTTGCCTCTGAGGGCGCCTCTGTCATGATTGCCGATATCAATGGCGATGCCGCACTGGCAATGGCAGAGTCTTTATCCAGTGAATATGGAGCTGCCATAGTCGGACATCATACCGACGTCAGCCTGGCAGGTGATATCCAGTCACTGGCTGATGCCACGCTGTCGGCATTCGGCCGTATAGATATCGTGGTCAACAATGCCGGGGTAACGCATGTCCCCTCCCCCCTTGAAGACATCAGTGAAGAGGATTTTGATCGCGTGTTCTCCGTGAATGCAAAATCAGTGTTCCTGACTGCGAAATATCTCGTTCCGCTCATGAAAGCACAACGCAGTGGTGTCATCCTGAACGTTGCATCCACTGGCGGTGTCAGTCCAAGGCCAAACCTGAGTTGGTACAACGCCTCAAAGGGCTGGATGATTACCGCTACTCGAACCATGGCCGTCGAACTTGCCGCCTCTGGAATTCGTGTAAACGCGATTAATCCGGTTGCGGGAGAAACACCTTTACTTAAATCTTTTATGGGCGAAGACACTCCCGAGATACGCACCAAGTTCCTGTCAACCATTCCCATCGGACGGTTTTCGACGCCAGAGGACATGGGTAACGCTGCTTGCTACCTCTGTTCAGATGAAGCCAGCATGGTCACTGGCGTCTGCCTGGAAGTGGACGGCGGTCGCTGCATCTGAAAACGAATGGGTTATCAGTATCGAACCACGTTGCGCGCGGTAAGCTCAAGACTACCCTCGGCATTGTCGCGTAACTCGTCCGACGCTTTCTGCACATCGGCTTCAAACATTATCTGTTTGCCGGTTACCTTCAGGTTAAGCTGGTTACCAGACGCTCGAACACCGCAGGCAGTTCATCAAAGGAATCAATAACAGCATCCGAGTGGTCAGCTGCACCGACATCCCGAATGGAGTAACCGTGGTTGTAACCGTAACTAACGGCGATCATGGCAAAGCCTGCAGCATTCGCAGCTTTGATGTCCGAGATGGAATCGCCTATCATCACACTGCGGCGCGGCACTGCAACGCAACGTCGGGCAGCAAGAAACAGTGCAGCAGGATCAGGTTTCTTCACGTCCACATCATCGCCACAGATTTGATGCTCGAAATAGTGACCGATACCCAGACTACCCAGTAGTGGCCGTGCGAACTGACCGGCCTTGTTGGTTACCACCACCAAGGGTGTATTGAGCGAGGCCAGCCAATCGAGACCGTCGCGTACACCAGGATACAAACAGGAACAGGAACCGTTGACACCCTCGTAGGCTGTAACAAAATGAGCAAGACCCTGCTGATGTAGCTCGTCAGGTGCGTCACCATGCATGCTATTGGTTAATGCACGATGCACCAGTCGTTCTATGCCATTGCCCACCCAGCTACGTACTTGCTCTATCGATGCGTGATCCATTTGCATGGCTCGCTGCATACGAACCACTGCTTCATGCAAATCACCAACGGAATCCACCAGAGTACCGTCCAGATCTATGGCGATCAGATCAAACACGCTGATTTCACCAAGCCTGTCTCATTGCCCATGACGGTTTTGATCACACATTATCGGTCATTTTCCTACGCATCACATCAATGACTTCACGGTAGTCGGGCGTATTGAATATGGCGCTGCCTGCTACAAACGTGTCAGCACCAGCTGCAGCTACGCGAGCGATGTTATCTATCTTGATACCACCATCCACTTCCAGTCGAATGTCACGACCTGTTGCATCTATTATTTTTCGTGCAGCTTCAATTTTCCGGTAAGTGGACTCGATAAAACTCTGGCCACCAAATCCGGGATTTACACCCATGATCAATACGATATCAACCTTGTCTATTACCCACTCAAGCACGTCGAGAGGGGTAGCCGGATTGAATACCAGCCCCGCCTGGCAGCCCGCATCACGTATCAACTGCAAGGTTCGGTCGACGTGACGTTCAGCGTCCGGATGAAAGGTGATCAGATCTGCTCCGGCATTGGCAAAAGCCATCGCCAGCTCATCCACCGGCTGCACCATCAAATGCACGTCTAGCGGAACGGCCTTTCCGTCAGGCGTAACGCAATGTGGCTTGATGGCTGCGGCCACTGCAGGACCGATCGTCAGATTGGGCACATAATGATTGTCCATGACATCGAAGTGAATCCAGTCAGCGCCCGCGGCGATGACATCTCTGACCTCCTTACCCAGACAGGCAAAATCAGCCGACAAAATGGAAGGGGCAATTCTGTGCATCATAGTGACTGTAGTTTGTTTTAAAGGCGTAAGACCACTCTATCCTGATGTCGTTACAGGCCAGAGTGTCGGGGGGCCAGCATAACCGAGTCTGTAGCCACACGACCAGTCTCTGGACACCAGATAGAGCTCACTGTAAGGATTCCGTGTTGAACCATACTCTCAGCGAGCAAAAATCAAAATAGCGCACAAACAGCATAGATAACAGACACCATTTGCTCCGCGGCTGCATCTGTCTGGTTGGTGTACTGCGTATAAAGATTTCCAGTCGAGAAAACAGAGGTGTGCGCGTGTTTACCAAAACAAGCTTTTTTTTGGCAGCCATGCTCGTCAATCAGATCGCCATCGCTGATATCAAGGTTGCGCAACAGCACGTCGAGGATGCAGAGCTGGTCGGCAACGCGCGGTTGAAAGTCATGTTCTGGAGCGTCTTCGACGCCCGGCTTTATGCACGAGGGGGAGAATTTGAACGGCTAGAGCCTTTCGCGCTGTCCCTGTCCTATCTGCGTGATCTCAAGGGCGAACAGATTATCAGTAAGACGATAGAAGAAATGACGGATCAGAAAAAATTCGACAAGCAAGAGCTGACTGGTTGGTCAGAGCAGCTGTTCGGCATCATAAAAGACGTGGATGCGAGCACCACGATTACAGGCGTGCGTGACGAGCGAGGGCATACGATCTTCTACCGTAACGGGAATCTGGCAGGGACAATTGAAAACACACGATTTACCGAAGGATTTTTCGATATATGGCTTGGAGAAAACACATCAGAGCCACAACTTCGCAGAGACTTGCTGAGTGGCGGTAAATCCTGAACACACACTACAAGACTAGCCCATGATTTACACCAGAGAGGTCAAACCGCTTCTTTGAACAGCGTCGAATACGGCGCTATAGCGATCAATCATTATCGACTTGTCAAAATGCTTCACCGCGTAGGACTGAGCGAATTCGGACATCTTCTCCAATCGCTTGGGCTGATTGAACAGCTCTATCAGACAGGCCGCCAACGCAGCTGCACTGCGCTCCACCAGAATGCCTCCACAACCTTCACTATTCTGTGAAATCGCATCAGCACTGCCACCTGCATCGGTAAGCACTACGGGTGTACCCGCCGCCTGCGCTTCGAGTGCCGATAACGGGTGACCCTCTCTATCACTGGACAGAACGAAAACATCCAGAGCGGCTAACACATCAGGAACATCACTGCGAGCACCCAGTAAGGTGACTTGTTGTTGCAGATTCAATTCGGCTATCCTGTTTTCGGTCTTGCCGCGTTCCGGACCTTCTCCTGCAATGACAACTCTCACAGGTACGCCTGCGTCGCGCAACAACCCAGCCACTTCGACCAGTCGTGGATGGTTCTTGGCGATGGCCAGTCTACCCACAGTACCTACCAGAAATTCGTCTTTTTCTGCAAAAGTTGCGCGTAATGATGCCCCACTGCCGCCGCCATAGCGCGACGTATCAATTCCGTTGTTCACAACGGTAACAAGATGGTCGGCAACCCCGACTTCCTGGCGATAGAAATTCGCGGTGTCCTCAGACACGGCAATCATGCGAGCAGTGGTGCGACTCAGAAGACGGTCTATTATCCGGTTATGGAGCCCCTTCCAGATATCCCTGTTGTGTTCGGTAACGACAACGGGAATACCGCTACGTACCAGTGCAATTCGCGTCCAGAGGTTTGCCGTCCACAAATGAGAATTGACCACATCAATGGAGTACTTTTGTACCAGCTTGCGCAGCTTGACTGGCAGTACAGGATCGAAACCCGGTTTTTTATTCAGCAGGTGCACAGCGACGTCCGGGGACAATTTGTGCGACAGTTCACCTAAAACAGACAGGCACGCAACGTGTACAACGTCGCCTCGACTGACCAGCTCATTAGCCAGATCTATCACCATGTGCTCAGCACCGCCCACGGTCAGGCCCTCGATCACGAACATCACTTTACGGCGTGTGTGAGCAGGGTTATCGGCCTTTGCAGATGATTCCGACATATCGTGGTCGGTCTCCGTCGTAGCAGGAGACTGGACGCTCTCTGCCGATGCACGCATCGACACAACGTTCGTGTCTTGCCAATATCGGTTTTGAGTCACGGGTAAAGTCCTGCCTGTTTTGCGTTTGAACATCAGAAGCCGGAGCTTAGCACCGGACTTCAGGCTCGCCAACAATCATTGGCAAGAGTGAGATGCAGACCGGTAGTTTGCCTCAAGGTTCCCAAGATAATACCCGAATCTGACGTGTGCCCCTCAGTTACAACGCTCCACCAGTACCGATCAGATCTGACCAACACACCGCTTTTCATCACCGGTTTTATGCCCGCCAGTCAAAGACACTCGTCAAGATCTTGTATTGTTCAATGTCGGATAACGATCAAACGATGCCAGACCTACGGCAAATCCCTAATAACGCAACGAATATTACTTTTCTAGTCACAATCATTAACACTCCCGTGACACTCCCGACGGCCAGATCAAGTCACTGTTTTTACCTGTTAACAAAAGCATTGGCTGTTTGCACAATGAGTCACGAAAAACTTTACCTGTCAAAAATGATAGGTATAGAAAGCCTATAGAAACGATTCCCTGCTTTCCAGCAACCGCACAGTAGAGCCAGTTCAGATCAACAGTTGAAATGGAGCAGTCAACCTGCCGATCTGCCCACGGACTCTATAGTTTCCTTTCGGTAACCACGCCATGTTGCCTGCAAAGGTGAACAAAGGATTCTTTGCAAACGCCATCAGCATGTTTTATAACAAGTGTTTTACTGCATCCCGTCTTGCCAGGACCATCAATGAAAACACCGAACTCAATCAAACTCGACAAGCTGGTTGCCGATGCCAGAAAAAGCTATGCGACACGCGAGAACGGCTATCGACAAAGAGCATTGAAACTATACCCTTGGGTCTGTGGGCGATGCATGCGCGAATTCGAGCAGAAAAATCTGCAGGAATTAACCGTGCATCATCGCGACCATGACCATGACAACAATCCCAATGACGGTAGCAACTGGGAACTACTCTGTGTTTACTGTCATGACAATGAACATCAGAGATACGTTGAGCAGGTTACCTATGGAAAAGAGGATGTTGCCGAGGTTGCAACACACAATCCATTTGCAGACCTGAAGTCATTGCTCGGAAAATCAGACTGACTATCAGGGAATCAATGCCATGACCAGCATCAGCACGGTTGCTACCAACCCGATAGCCCAGATGATGGATCGGTAAGGTACCCAGCCAAACACATAAGCCGGGATATAAAGAATTCGAGCAACTAGATACGCCCAGGCACACAGGGCGGTAACACTACTCGACTGACCGGATAGGCTGACAACGATTGCGGCAATAGCGAACAGCAATAGCGCTTCAAAATGGTTGTTCAATGCTCGCATCAAACGAGCAGTGCGAGTGCTTACCTGAGACTGCAGGGATCCACCCAGTTTCTCCGAGTCGCGCGGTGACAGCGTCTTGCCGGTTCCCAGTTCAAGGTTAGCGGGAATAGCCATCAGCATCAGTTGAATGACCTGAAGTATGCCGGCCAATGCCAGCACGGTAAGTTCTGTTGTCATCATCGCGCTGTCCATCCACCATCCACAGGCACGGCAGTACCTGTGATGGAATCAGCACCACTGGAACTCAGAAATTGCGCTACTGCGGCTACCTGATCAATAGTGACGAACGCCTTGTTCGGGTGCGCAGACAAAATGACATCGTTGATGACTTGCTCGGGAGTCAAGCCTCTTGCCGCTGCCGTCTCAGGAATCTGTTTCTCCACCAGTGGCGTCCAGACATAGCCCGGGCATATGGCGTTAACCGTAATACCCTGTTCCGCAACCTCAAGGGCCAGCGTCTTTGTAAATCCGAGCAAGCCGTGTTTGGCTGCCACGTAGGCTGACTTCAATGGCGAGGCAACCAGTGCGTGAGCAGAGGCGATGTTGATAACGCGGCCCCAGCCCTGTTGTTTCATCATCGGCAATACAGCCTTACAGGTATAAAAAGCTGCCGACAGGTTCAGCGCCATGATGGCTTCCCATTTCTCATCGGGGAATTCATCGACAGGTGCGACATGCTGGATACCGGCATTGTTAACAAGTACATGGACACATCCGAAAGAGGCCTGAGCAGCCTGAATGAGATCGCGTGCACCGGCGGCGCTGGACAGATCACATCGCACATACTTCACACTCACGCCGTGATCTTTTTCGAGCCGCGCTCGAAGCGGTTCGATCTGCTGATCATCCTCTATTCCGCTCAGCACTATGTTCAGTCCATCTTGAGCAAATCTGGTTGCTATACCCAGCCCGATGCCGCTGGTGGACCCGGTAACTACCGCTGTTTTTCTGTCAGTCATAGTGGCAAGCTTGATCGATTGATTGAGTGGAAATCGCGGCATTGTAAGCGATAGATACGTGCCACGACGTACAATCGGCCATTCCTGATTTATCCAATCCAGTCATAGATAGAGATTTTTCAGACCGTAACACCGTTACCCTTTAATCGATTCATCACGTAGTACAACCGCCAGCATAACAAGAGAGAGGCAATAGTGAGACCGGTTATCAGCCCGACCCAGAGCCCATGTGCCCCCCAACCCAGAACATAGGTACAAAACAAGCCGAATCCGAATGCGATGACCCAATAGGAAAATGCATTGATAAGCATGGGTACCCTCGTGTCCTGTAACCCTCTCAGTACACCGATGAGCATGATTTGCGCACCATCAGATAACTGGAACACAGCGCCAAGTAGCAGCAGGCTCCCAGCGAATAACTGCAATTGCGGATCATCTGTATAGATAGCAGCGATATCAAACCGAAAGACGACAAGCAGAGTTGCCGTGCAGATGGCCATGAAAATCAGCAGCAGTGCTCCACTGGCAATGCGTAGCCGTATCGGTGCCAAGCCCGCTTGAGCGCTCACACGACCAATACGCGCGGTTAGTGCAAAGGACATCCCCAACGGAAGCATGTAGCAAAATGCGGAAGCTGTTATGGCTATCTGATGCGCACCCGATTCAACGACACCAATCGTACCCATTTGTAACGAGGTAGCAGCGAACAGCCCGGCTTCGAACAACATGCCAAGAAAAATGGGGATGGACAATGCCAACATCGGTTCAAGATGTTCCCATCGGGGTGCATCCAGCGAAGCGAACAACTGAAAACGCGCAAATCGTTTGCCACGAAGCAGCATCAGCAAGACTATCGCCATGCTGATATTGACCAACGTGGTCGCCAGACCGATACCAAACAGCTCCAGTTTGGGAAACCCGAACCAGCCCAGCCCCAAAGCCAGATTAGCCACGATATTTATTAGCAGGCCAAAGGCGGTGACCAGTAGAACGGGTCGCGTCAGACCGGTAGCCTCACAGACGTTACGGGCAGCCATTACCAGCGCAAAAAACGGCAGACTCCAGCAGGCTCCCATGAGGTACTGCCTGATCAGAGGGGGTAGTTCCGGTGCGAAAGATAACCGATGTACGTTGCTTGCAATGACCAGCAACAACGCCAACGCAAGCAAGCCTGTAATCAGGCCAAGCCAGACACCTTGTCGAAAAATTGTGCCCACAAAAACCTTACGTTTCTGACCGATAAGACGTGACAGCGTTGGCGACAATCCAGCCATCAGGCCGATACACGATAATGAGACCGTGAACCACAACGTGGCACCAATGCCACCGGCAGCCAGCTCGGTACCGCCAAGACGCCCGGCGATGATGGCATCAACCAACCCATTCCCCATTTGAAGCAACTGTGCTCCGATCAGCGGAACGCCCAGCGTCAAAGTACGCTTGAGATCAGCGCGCAGTGCAGGCTTGCGTATGCAGTCAGAAAACCATGCACGCTGTTCAGATTGGGAAGACGACAAGACCGTAAAAACCTATAGCGATGGCAAGCCAGCTCTGCAAGCATCAGCCGCACTTTGTAAGACAGAGTCAATTAGTTGCATCTTGACGCACTACTGCCGACAATTGTTGGAAAATACAGCAATACCGCCTCACTAGGAAGGCGGGCATCTAATCAAAATTAAAATGCAACACTATCCAGCGCTGTTTCTGCTCCTGCTACTAACAGCTTGCGGCACCACGAACAATCCTCCCAGACCGCCTTCCACAGCGCAGGCACATATCGGACAGGTTCTCAGAGCCTCCTCATCCCTTGCTCAAGGTCGTTCGTTGATACAGCACGCCCGTATCATTCTCGAACACATGCAGCGAATGAATTCTGAGGTCATTAACCGCACCGAGTTACAGGATTTCAGCGGAGCAAAACGCCGGTTGCTTGACGTGGCAAGCATCAGAGATCTGCGTCAACAGTCCACAACTGCTGATCAACCCGGCTTACACGAAACCATAGAGAAAGCGCTTTTCCACATCCGTCGAGCGTCTCGAACCCTGGATGCGTCGGAGACCATAAAAGGCAAGACTCCAGAGATCTGGCGTAAGGCCAATCGTATTCTTGAGGACTCAGACCAACTCGCTGGATACATCTCACGTGGACTGCAGGCAACGTCGCCAGAGTCTCTCGGAGAAGCCGCCAACGCTATTGATATCGTCGTGTTGCAGATTAGCGGTGAACAACCGGTGCCGGGAGGCTATAGCCTTGATGACCTTGAGCGAGATCTTGAGCTGATGCTTGCCACTAACAACGAGCAACTGTCGAGCACAGACAGATGGTTTCTAGAAAACTTCACCGCTATTGCCGGCACTGACGACTGGGCATATCCGAAAAAGTGAATAGCAGGCTGATCAGTCGTTCTGCTCACTTTGTGCGTTCAGTTCGGCCTTAATGCTGTCTCTTATGATGTCGTCTTCAACTTCACTCATCAGGGAGTCCCGCGAATCTTCCCAGCCAGCTGTATCCAGCAACAGGATAATAGGATGTAGCGCACTGGACTTGAAAAACGTATCCGAAATTCCACGCGCTGTTGCCATGCAGCTCTCCACGATATTCTTGAACTGACCACGCTCGTAGTCATCATCAAGCTGCTCGATATAAAACTCGGCATAGCGACACCGCGCCATGACCAGCTGAACTCTCTTGGCTTCTTCTATATTCACATCTGACTCACCGCCGGGCATTGCAAGCAGCTCATCATTGAGCTCGGTGGAGCTGGCAGCTACCTGCGAAACTGTGTGACCTGGCGCTTGTCCCGCTGCAGCACTAACGGTGGCGTTAGCCGCTGGACTTGCAGTAGCATCGCGACCCGTATGCTGACTGGACGTCGATAGCAATTGCTCGAATTTCTGGTAATGCTTAAGCTTGCTCGCCAGCCAGATAATGGCGATTGCCTCAAACACGATGATGAATACTAAAGCGCCGTTGTCCATGCCTGTCGTCCTGTGAATGCGTATGTGCCGCCACATATTGAATCACATCTGCGGCCAGTTGTCGGAGCTGTAAACTGAGTGCTACTTTTCGTAGCCTTCCCTGGCCACGAATGATTACTCAGAGCAAGAACCCGGGGTAGATCAGGTCAACTCGTGCCGTTCAGTCTTTCATTCTGAGGAAACATGAAGCGTTTTGCATCATCGTCCATCTCAGTCTTGAAGCTATGCGCCTTGCTTAGTGCTATCACTTTTTCTACGGCAGGCCGCGCGTTCACGACATCCAGCAAGCGCTTGATGTTGGGGTACTGATCCCAGGGATTTTCTGCACCGAGTATGAATGGCAACATACGCGCCCAACCCCAAAAGGCCATATCGGCGATGCTGTAATCATCTCCCAGAAAGTACTCACTGGAAGCCAGATGATTTTCAGCAACAGTCCAGTGGCGATGAGCCTCGTAATCAAAGCGGTTGAGTGCATATTCCTTGGGATCTGGTGCCATGTGCCTGAAATGCACCGATTGCCCCGAAAAGGGACCGATACCACTGGCTACAAACATGAGCCAGGACAACAGTCTCGCCCTGTCAGCAGAATCTGCAATAGCAGGAACGAACTGACCCGTTTTGTCACCCAGATACAGGAGTATGGCGTTACTGTCGAAGACTACTGCATCGCCATCTACCAGCGAAGGCGCTTTGGCATTAGGATTGATTTTCAGGTACTGGGCATCGAACTGATCGCCTTTGCGCGTATCTACCGGTATTGCCTCGTATTCCAGACCGGTTTCCGCCAGCATCAGCGCGACTTTCATGGGGTTGGGAGCCGGGTTGTAGTAGAACTTGATCATAGAGGCCTTCAGGTACAGAGTTTGCCAGTGAGACCCTAATCGTACCTGATTGACGCCTGGACATGCGTATCACACTCATTGCCCACTTGATAGTGAGTGAACTGGAACCCTACGTTGACTGGGCTCTCAACGAACAATGCTAAGCCTGAGCATTGACGCTGTTCTCGACATCGTCGAGGCTGTGCTCGCGTATCAGTTACCCAGATTTATACCGATACCGAATGTCACACCGGATCTGGGTGCCCGGTCTTGCTCATTCCACAAATGACTGTCAATGACCTGGATCGATGGATAGACGTAGGTAGCCTCACCAACCGACCCCTTGACCGGTTCACCCAGTGAACCCAGTACCGTTACAACTCGCCCAGCGGGGAAATCCAGCGGCTCGGCAAATCCTTCATAAGAGGCCACAAAACGCCCTTGAGCGGTTCTACCAATCATGGGTCGTTGTCGGCGATCCAGAGGATGAGCCATGATTTCAATCTGTGTGTTGTCCGCCAGGTTTGCCACGCTGAGAACCGTGCCACCCCATAACACTGGGTCGCCCAGAGACTCCGTCACAGCGCCCTGCTCTGCAATGAGCGCCCGGACTTGAGTAACGCTCAACTCGGAAGGTGGTTGCGTAAGCTTGACAGGACCCGCAGCACAGCCGGACAACACAGCAAAGAGAATCAGCGCTACTGACAGACGAGTTGTTGAGATAAGGTTTCTGTACATGGCAAGCTCCTAACGAAGAATGATACTGAGAGAGCCCGAAGCACCTGACCGATGTCGCCTGTGTGGCGGGAATGGCCAATCGTCCCAGAATGGATCATGACTGTGCGGCCCGTTCCAATGATGGAATTGTCTTGGCGGCAAGGCGACCTGTGGCTTCCAGTACCGGTAGGAATCTACCGTGACGACTGGAAAACGATAGTTTGCCTCTCCGATCTTACCGTCACGTACCGAATTGACAGAGCCGAGCACTGTTAAATCTCTGCCAACCTTTACTATCTCCGGATCAAGGAAATCAGTCGTTTCAGCGATAAACCTGCCTGCTGAGCGATCATTATGTACAGGCCTTCCTCCACCTCGCAGTGGTCTTGACACAATTTCGACAACGCTTTTACCGTCGGCAATATTATTGATGCTGGCAATGGTTCCTCCCCAGCGCACAACGGCACCTGTGGATTCGGTCTGACGCACTTCATCAGGCGATACTGCAGAGACCACAATCTCTGGTGATGAAGGGGCAGGCTGAGGGGCAGCACAGCCGGATAGCCACACCACCAGTAGACCCATACCAGCTGTGGCCAGCAGTCGAGACGGCTTGAACCGTACATTGAACATTGGAAAACTCTCTATAGGCAAACTGAGCCGGAAACGACAATATGTCGATTCCTGGTGACATAGACAACGTCAGTTTGCATTGGTTTGCATTTCATTGCATTCCAGCACACGGGACAGCCTCCTAGGAGCCTGTCCGAGAATAACGATCGAGGCGAGAGTGTGAGATTTTGAGTCAGATTTTCGTGTCAATTGAGGTGAATAGTTGTTCTATTCGCCGAAATTTACGCGAAAATATGGCCAAAAGATCGCGCTGTCGGCCGATCAGATTATTCTCGGACAGGCTCCTAGCCATCAGTGCCAGTCCGAAAATTTCCGGATTGGTTGAAATGATAAACAATCTCGTCGAATTGGTCTGCAGGCACAGGACGACTCATGTAGTACCCCTGCGCCTCATTACAACCACAGTTGACCAGATACTCATACTGTTCGATAGTTTCTACACCCTCTGCGACCACTCGCAAACCCATGCTCTCTGACATTGTCAACACCGCCTTGATGATTGCCGCATCATGTTTGTTAGTCAGCATGCCTTTGACAAACGACTGATCAATTTTAAGCCTGTCGATCGGGAAGTGCCGCAGCTGACTCAGGCTCGAAAAGCCCGTGCCGAAGTCGTCTATGCTCAACTGAATACCGCTGTCTCTGAGCTGTTGCAGCGTGCCACGGGCACTGACAGTGTCCTCCACCATCAGACTTTCGGTAATCTCCAGTTCAAGCGCTGTAGCCGGCAGTCCGGAATCATCCAGCGCCCGGTACACCTTCGATACAAAATCAGGGCGTATAAATTCGAATACGGAAATATTCACTGCGATACGCATCAATGGTACACCGGCAGTTATCCAGTCAATGGCCTGCTGGCAGGCTGTGCGCAGCACCCACTCACCAATGCTGACGATAAGACCTGTCTCTTCTGCCAATGGAATAAACTCGCCCGGGGAGATAAAACCAAGCTCCGGATTATTCCAGCGCACCAGCGCTTCCGCACCTTCTATGCGCCCGGTCTCGAGATTGATCTGTGGCTGGTAATGTAGAACCAGCTCGTTCTGCTCAACCGCACGCCTGAGCTTTTCTTCCATCATGTAGCGGCGAACAGTGAAAGCATCCATTTCCTGGTCATACAACTTCGAACAGCTCTTGCCCTGCTTCTTTGCAGCGTACATGGCAATGTCCGCGCATTTGAGCAGCTCATCCACCGAGTTACCGTGATCTGGATAGTGAGCAATACCGATACTGGATGAGGTATGACAATCGTTACCGTCCAGTTCATAAACACCCGACAAGGCTTCAGATACACGCTGGGCAAAGCCGTGGCTTTGCTCTCGATCTGCAAGGCCAGTCAACATGATCGTGAATTCATCGCCACCCATACGCGCAACCGTACAGGTACTGACACCGGATTCATCCAGAGTCAGTGCATCGAGTGCACATTCGAGTAAACGCTCACTCACCTCTTGCAACAGCAGATCGCCATAAGCATGACCCAGGCTGTCGTTCACTCTTTTGAAATTATCCAGATCAAGAAACATCACGGCGATGAGTGTTTCTCCCGTCCTTGCATCGGCAAGAGCAATAGCCAGTCGTTCGCAGAAGAGCGCTCGGTTAGGTAGTCGAGTCAGGCTGTCGTAATACGCTAGCTGATGGATTTTTTGCTCAGCCTGATACTGCTCGGTTATGTCATGAACCACACCGCTCTTTCTGGTGACAAATCCATCCCTGTCTTTTTCTATTTCCATCTTCAGGCGAAAACGGCGTTCCTCGCCAGCATGATCAACGAGCCGGTGATTGACCCCTGAAGGGTTGCTGGAATCCGTTGTCAACAACCAGAGCAGCGTGTCCTGTCGTTCGTCCAGCGGAATAAATTCAAGATACCGATCGATCGATGGTACGCATGAACGCGGTTCAAGACCCAGCAATCTGAACAGGTTATCCGACCAACTGACATCACCAGTGGCACGATCCCAATCCCAGTTTCCCAGACCGGCAATTCGCTGCGCCACATCAAGACTGTCTCTATTGCGATCCAGTGCTTCCAGCGCAATACTGCTGCGATGCATGTATTTGACTCGATGCGTTAGCAGGGGCCAGTTAACCGGTTTACTGGTGAAGTCGGTAGCACCGGCCTCAAACGCAAGATCAATGGCAACAGCATCGTTCAAGCCGGTCAGCATCAGAATGGGGACAGAGGCACCGTGGGTTGTTTGCCTGATGCTGTTGCAGACAAAATACCCGTTCACCTCTGGCATTTCGACGTCCAGCAACACGATATCCGGCAGGATTGTTGAAAATGTCTCCACACCGTCCTGCGCGTTACCGGCAGCCACTACTTTGAAACCAGCTTGAGACAAAAACTCCACTGCCAGCAGTCGAGTCATCTCATCATCATCGATTACCAGCACAGTTGCCGCCGGCGAATCTGTGAGCGCAGTAAGCTCATCCATCATGCGATCTGCACCATTGAGTGGTTTGCAGGCAACCCCGCGTGGCTCGCAGCAGGACTTTCCTCGCGGTGTACGTGAGCTTGCATTGACTGAATCGCGTTATTTTCTGTTTCACCCTTCAGTAACGGCGCCATCGGCAATACCCTTGATCATCAGCACGTTACGCTGGGTATAGCATCACGATTTTGAGTCAAACCCTATTCACGATACAAACTATCCGGTCTTCAACGAGAACTACGGCGTCTCTACAGAGTCGCAAATTGATTGGGATGCAGCAGCCAAAGCCGCTGGACCATGGGGAATTTTCAGACTTTTCAGACCGGCATCAATGCAACCTAGCGTCCCGAGTAACATGGCAGGATTCAAGTGCCCCATGTGTCCAATTCTGAATAGATCATCACGGGCGGGTTCTGACGCACTCGCACCCAGACCGATACCCAGCACCACACCCGTTTCTTTCTCACACCACTCACGCAGGCGGATTGCATCGCCACGGGCCGTTCGTATCGCGGTAACTGCCCTGGAACGGTGTGCCTTGTCAGGGATATTGCATTGCAGGTGTCCTTCAACAGCCCAGGCATCCACGGTTGACCAGACGCATTCTGACAGCGCCTGATGTCGCTGCCAGACACCCACCATTGACTCTTCAAGCAACATGTCCAGAGACTCACGCAAGCCGTAAAGCAGGTGCGTGGGTGGTGTGCCGCAAAAGTGATCGGGGAACATCTTGGGGTATATTCTCGGCTTCATATCCCAGTAAGGCGTGTTCAACCCTGCCGACGCATGCGCAGGCCATACACGATCGCCCACAAACAGTAGTCCCAGCCCGGGCGTTGTCATCAACCCTTTCTGGCTCGCCGTTATCAACATATCAACACCCCATTCATCCATATGGAAGGGCTCACAGCCGAACGAGGCAATGGCATCCACGACCAGCAACGCCGGGTGCGCGACCTGATGCAGGGCATCACGAATGGCAGGTATGTCATTGGTTGACGACGAGGCGGTATCGGTCTGGACCGTCAGTACCGCCTTGATCTCATGTTTTGTATCAGCCTGCAGGGCCTCCGCAACACGGCTGGTATCCACAGACTGGTCGCTACCGAACTCAATCGTTTCCGCCTTGATACCAAGACCTTCCACCATTTTTGCCCACGCGTGACCAAAACGCCCGGTAACCAGTACCAGTACGCGATCGCCGCGACTGGCCATGTTGCACAGTCCTGCTTCCCACGCTGCATGGCCATTGCCATGATAGATTGCCACATCTCCCGAACAGCCGGCGATGGTCTTCAGATCACTCAGCACGGTAGCGGTCATGTCAACAAGCTCCCCGGCGTATATATTCGGAGCAGCACGATGCATGGCACGTAACACACGATCGGGGATGACAGAAGGACCGGGTATGGCGAGATGATCTCGACCGCTAGCTAGTTTCATGGTCTTGTTTTTCTTGGTGACAAAGGTCAGGAAGATGTACCGCTCAGGAGGTTACCTGAAAATCCTCAGGGTATTCACCAGGAGAGTGGATGAACCTCACAACCGTTGCCCTGTGCATTCACGAAAGTGAACAGAATTAAGTGGCTCTACGATAATTACCTGTCGGTATCGGATAGTATCCACAGAAGGTTAATACACATAATTACTGACAAAGGAGACACGTTATGGCGAAGGGTTACTGGATTGCTAACGTCACTGTGACTGATGAGGAACATTATCCGGAGTATCTGCAAGCAGGTGCGCCGGTCTATGAGAAATATGGTGCCCGATTTGTAGTTCGCGGCGGTCGTTGTCAAGGTATGGAAGGGAACACTCATTCCCGCAATGTCGTTGTTGAATTCAAGGACTACGAAACGGCGCTGGAGGCCTACAACAGTGACGAATACCAGTTAGCTAAAGCGCTCCGCAACCGATACGCTGAATCAAATTTTCTGATTGTCGAAGGTTTCGAATAACCAGCTCTCGTCTCCACTTCATCTTGAAGGCCGCAAGACAGATCGCGGTCTGCGCCCTGTTTGCTCCAACAACGAATACGTCTTGAGTTCAGACTCGTGTAAGGATTTTCATGCCGGACACCTTGGCTGACCCCTTGGCTGACAATGTCACACAGATTCGCCGTACTTTTTCTTCTGTTGCTCCTGTGCCTTGGCAACCCATTCGTCTCTCTCTATTCGCCCTGGAAAGGCATCGATAGCGGCTGATACTTTTTCTATGTCATGTTGCGTAAAAGCTGCCAGTTGCTTGAATGTTGTCACGCCAAGAACGTTCAGGGTTTTTTCCATGACCGGACCAATACCGCTTATTTTTTTAAGATTGTCCTGATACGTTGGAGGCTCGTACAAAGGTTGGGGAGTTGCACTATTGCCTGTCGACTGATCAGGGCCTTGCCCCCGACCGCTTCCATCATCTGGTGAGGCTTTATTCCCTAGCACCGCTATCTGATCAAGCAGACGTTGTTGTATCGAGTTTATCTGATCGGTACTGCGTGAGGAGTTCAGTGAGAGCGACTCCAGCTCGCTCTTGAGTCTGCGTATCTCCAGATCGCTCTGACCCGACTGTGCTGCAGTTCTTTCGGTAGCCTCAAGCGCCCGCCTGAGCTGATCCCTGGCATCAGACTTAGAGGCATGGCTGGCCCCTGCCGTATCGGCTGGTTGCTCACCCTCCCTGGAAACACCCTCAGCCTGTTTACGCAATTGTTGAATCTGCCCGTCTCTTGCCTTGATCTCGTGCCTGAGCCGGGATAGCTCATTATCGAGTTTTTCACTGTGCGTGTGAAGTGTCGAATATTTTTGCTCTAGCATGGCCGCCTTCTGAGCGCCACTTCGGTACTGGGCCAGCGACTCTTCCGTGCGGGCGTTGCTCTGTCTGACTTGTTCAAGTTCGCGGTGCTTGTCAAACATCTGCTTTCTGACTTTTTCTAACTGCTCTGCGGCGTGCACCTGACGCTGCAGTTGTCTCTTTTGCGCACTCAACTGAGTATTCAGTTTCTCAACCGTCTGACTCAGGTTGGCATTGCTGTCGTCGGGTGAACGATTTTCCAGAAGGCTTTTGCTCAGATGTGAGCGGGCCTGATCAAGCTCCGTACTCATCTGTCGTAACTGACCTTCGAGCCTGCGTATTTCATCCGCTTCAGACTCATCACCCTTACGCTGGTAAGGTTGTCGTGCCATTTTGCTCTCGGCAGTTTTTTCATACTGCACAGCTGGCCGCACCCGTTCAATGAACGCTGCGTCAGACAACCTTTCACGAAGTTGATGTCGAGATTTCTTTACCTTCTGTGCCTTGATATCCCACTGGATCCAGGTGCGGATCAGCCACAAGAGAAAGATAACCGCAATTACTGCAAACACAGACCGTACATCCATAAGGCTCTCCTGATGGTTACCAATCCAATCTGTCGGGGCTCGCTGCTTGCGTAAGAGTATTGTCGAGCAGAGCTACCAACGATTGCCTACACACTACCACGCCATACCCTTCGCAAAATACGGCAACTGGGCACGACGAGCAAGCTGGCAGATAGCCCAGTGTGATCCTGACGATACACTGTCACAACTGTTCACATCAAATCGACACTACCCGGATCACACCGGTTTTCAGATAGCAATGCGTTGACCTGTCAGAGCAGATTCAAAAACTCCCAGCGTTGCTCGCAAGCTGTCGGTGGCATCCTGTGCACTGATCAACGGTGACTCTTCGCCGCGTATTACTTCGCAGAAGTGATCAATCTGAGCTTTGAATGCATCGACAAGCTCCATGGGCATATCTTGCCGTTTTAAAGCATGGTGCCAGTCGGCTGGTTGCCCATCATGATGCCACAGAGCCAGATTGGGAAATTCCAGAGAAGCTTCAGTGCCCATGAATCGAACAGCATTCTGGCCGGTCTTTGGAAAGAACGAGGTTTCTCCGGTGGCGTACTCCCAACTCCAGGGCGACGTTGCCTGATCGGACAGTATGAAAGTACCTAAAGCGCCCGACTTGAATCGGATTATCAGGGCGGCAGCATCCTCTTTTTCCAGACCTTTGCTGATATGACTCGTTTCTGCACTGATCGTATCGACATCCCCACAGATATACCTCAACGCATCCATATCGTGAATCAGGTTCGTGAGCACGGGTCCAGCATGCCACTTGTGGCGCCATAGTGGTTCAAAATAACTCTCGTGCTTCCGCATGTTCCATTGACCAGCCACAGTCAACAAGGTACCCAGTGTTCCATTTTGAATCAACGTTCTCGCTGTAGACAGCTGTTCGTAGTAACGCCGATGATGGCCAACCAGAACCTGTGCTCCCGTTTGTCTGGACATCGCTATCATCTGCTCCGCATCCTCCAGAGTGGGTGCGATGGGTTTTTCCACCAAGACATGCACACCAGACTGCAGCGCTTGCAGAGTGGGTTCGCGATGATGCTCTGTTGGCGTGGCCACCACCACACCATCGAGTGGCAATTCAGCCAGCATTGCAGCAGCGTTTGTATAGAAGGGTACCCCCGCGTGTATCGCTACAGACCGTGCAGACGCTACGGGATCAGTGATGCCTATCAGTTCCACATCGGCACCCGAACGACTGATGGCACCGATATGACGAGAACCAATGACGCCAGCGCCTATCACACCTAACTTCACACGGGGCATGCCTGCTTTCTCCAGGAGAATAGTGTCAGATTTATTTCAGCCGATCACTGAAAAACTAGACTCTGTATTGATGTCCCGTTTCCTGGAATAAAAGCCGACATCAATCTTGTGGCCGATATAGGGCAACTTGAACTGCAGTGGAGTCGTGTCATGATCATGCCCTGCCTCACAATACTCAATAAGCGAGGTCATCATTTTCCCGGCTATGGGAGCATTTTTGTATTGATTGCCGCTAGAACCACAGGCCATGTAAAAGCCCGGCAAACTCGACTTGTCGTAAATGGGCAACCAGTCTGTCGAGGCATCATAAAGATCGACAATACCGCGACTTTGCTGAGGAATGCCCAACGAGGGCACTCGTTGCCCATAACGCATCGCCTGAGTTGTCCACTGCTGTGTAAAATCCCGGTTGTAGTCAGTGTCATCATCCACCCACTGATGAGGATCGCACTCGGGATCTTCGCTACCAATCAGGATATTGTTTCCATGCTCGGGGCGACAGTAAAGAGCAATATCGCTATCAGACACCATCAAGCCATTGGTTTCAAAGTCAAACCCCTCGGGAGATGGAACATGCACAACCTCCTGACGTAGAGCCCGTGTAGTGATAGTCATATCATCCAGCACATCCGCCATCCGATTTAGTTTTGAAGAGGCTGGGCCCGCTACATTCACTATAACCGGCGCATGAACACAAGCTCCGGTATTTAGTCTTACACCACTGGCCCGGCCGGCGGTGGTCAGAATTTCCACCACTTCAACACCCATGAGAAACTCTGCTCCTCTGACGCGGGCAGCATCAGCCAGATTCTGTGCAGACAGCGCTGGATCAGTTACGTAACCCCCGTTAGGCCAGTAAACCCCACCCTTCAGGTGTGAGCCGTTTGGCGTACCGAACAAAGGATCGTCAGTGCTACGTGCAGGCGAAAAGCTCTCCAGATTATAGAGAGGTAGACGCTCTGCAATGCGTTCTGCTGACCATTCTTCGACAGGGCAATGCAGCGCACGACTATTGTGCAGATGCTGTTGCAGGTGTCCATTGGTGACTGACTTCATCACCAGACAGCCCGTCTGTACGAAGCGAGACAAAGCCGTGGCCTGCGTTGTTTCAAGGTACTCTGGCCAGTCACGCCAGTAATGAAAACCTTCCCACGCCAAAGCCGTACCATCAAAGGTGGAGTAATGCATGCGGATACAGGCGCATGATCCCGCCGTGGAGCCGTGACCCACTTGCTGGTTTCGATCTACCGTCAGTGTCTTGTAACCTGCTCTGGATAATTCAAGCGCTACCGCTGCACCTATGACACCCGCTCCTATGACAATGACGTCTGCGGTTTTTTCCATCGTTCCAATCTCGAGTCTGTGCGGCTTTCGACCCCGTTTCTACGATGTCGGTCAACCACGCTACCAGTATCTGGACGGATCAGGTGTATCTGAACAACCCTCGGAGCTGAAGCCGCCGGCAGCGTTCACGCACCGTCTGCATACCCCAGATCAATCCACGTGCTCGAGTATATCCATGAGTCCAGCGTAATAGAGCAACTGATTACGATTGATCTTCGGACTTTCAGTCGGATTTACACCTGAAAATTTCCGGCGTATTTTCAACATTACCTGCTCTAGATATCGCTCACTCGTCTTCAGATCGTAAGCGATCTCGGACGGCGCCTGACCACGTGCCAGACCTGCTAAAAAACGTTTTTCAGTCTCACTTAACGCATTCAATAACGTTTTAATAAACTCGCCCTTGTAACAGGCATCAGATTGAACAAGGCAGTGAAACAGCCGAGTGCACAGAATCAGTTCGTCGATATTCGGATTGGAAATACTGTTTGACCGGGCAGATTCAGTATTAATGAAACTGGCGCCGGCAATACCGCTTTTGCCAGAGAGCAAAGGCAGCGTGACGCCACTCTTGACACCGTACTGCCTGGAGGTATCAATAACTTCATTGCTGGCCTTCTCTCCCAGCATGAATGTTTTGCAAACATCGCCCCACCAGTCTATCGGCTCGCTGAAGCCTGCATCCACAGCCCGGATGAGAGGATCGGATTTGTCAAAGCGGGCATCTTCATAGTGTTTTAAAAATCCGGGACTGTAGTCGACAGATACTTTAAACACGGGCTTGACTGCAAAATCTGATTCAACCAGCACCTTGGGTATATAGGTATACAGAACGCTCTCATAACCCAATTCGTGTGCTTTTTTTTCGAAAACCTCAAACGCCTCGTTCAGTGTGCTTGAGGAGTACAGATTTTCCGCGTACTCGGCAAAACTCACCGAGCGTGCTTCAGCTATGTATTGCTTCATTAATCAGACTATCCAGCCATTACTGTCAAGTTGCTGATGGTTACACCAACTTAATGACGACGCGTCATACTAACGGCGCAATTTTACCGTTGTAAACTATTGTGAACAGTATTTCGTCTAGTATTGCCCGGAACTGTCATGGACAGCGAGTGAGTTCACAAAAAACCGCATTAAAACCAGATAGTAAGCGTGATTGTCAGACTGTCTTGAAAGACACACAGGATAGGAAACCCTACGATTGACATTCGCGCTGCATTAGCATCACGGCATACAAAGAAACTGTGTGATCAGATCCGGGCAATGTGCTTATGCAATACGTACTGGTCGCAAGCGTTACCAGGACACATAAGAATATGACGACTAGCCCCTGCGCTCACTCGTCAGCGTTATCTTTTCCAGAATCCGGTGACGGTGATCTTGCAGGCGTTCCTTATCATCGGTGTCAAACAGTTTCAGACCCACCAGTGTTGCGGCTTCGAAAAAAAGGCCTACACCGATGTCCAGATCGCCGCGCTCAATCTTGTTAAGCGTGGTTCGTGTCACGTTAGCCTGCAATGAAAGCTCGGCCTCACTCATGCCACGCTGTTTGCGTGCCAGCTTGATCATTTGGCCCAACAGCAGTATCGACTCTGTGGTGAATTCAGTGTAGGTCCGCTTGTCTGTCGGCATGATCAGTTAACCTCCGGGGCATTTAGCAGACGATGATCGATGTGGGTGCATACGGTATGCCACGCCTCTGGTAGTGACTACATGCCTCCATACACTGACAAGCTCACACCGCTCACCACCCTGATCATCTTCACACCCAGACAACCTGTTCTGCCCGCAGGTTGTCTGCCTCAGTGGTTCTCGACGCTATACCTTGAGTGGTGCTTCCAGCTGTTCTACCAGACTCGGATCCAGCGTCATCGCAGAGGCAAGCTTGTCGAGATAACTGCGCTCTTCAGCTGCCTCCATATCCACAACCATAGCCGAGGCGATGTACAACTCTGCTGCCGTTTCACGCGTATCAGCCAACGCCGCGATTCTTTCAACGTCTACAGGCTTGCTCATCTCGGCCAATAAAAACCGCGTTACATCCTGTTCCAGCCCTAGATTGTTTATCTGTTGCGTGATCATGTTCATTTCATCTTCGTCTACATGCCCATCAACCCGGGCAGCACTGATCATGGCCTGCATGAGAGCTTCACTGCGCTGAGATGCCTTCTGACCGGCGAGATCATTGACGGGTGTACCGATATCAAACTGATCAAGATTCAGAGTAGCCGGTTGCGCCGTGCTTGCGTCCAACTGCCGAGGAGTCGATGGAGCAGGCTGGCCCTGTTGAGACTGCCAGTCTGAGTAGGCCTTGAAAGCCAAACCGCCTAATGCAGCCGTACCTCCCAGCTTGGCCGCTTTTTTCGCGAACTTGCGTGTGCCCTTGCTGCCAAAAAACAAGGCAACAGCGCCGGCTGCTAACGCCCCCGCACCTGCGCCTTTAAGCATGGCTGTACGCTCATCACCAGCCGGCGGGACGATGTTGCGCTCCTCAGCCATTTGCATGCCAGCTTGCGTAGCGCGTTGCGATTTTTCGAGTAAGCCGTCGAGTATTGCCTTTGCGTCCATCTGTACAAATCCTGTTTCCTGGCACCAGCGCCGTTTGTCCGTAGAAAGATGGGGCCTGAAGGCGGCTATTTCAAAGGGTATTAGCGACGGTTTAACGTATCTGAAACATCGCTAAACTCGATGTTTCGTCGCGATAGATCACCAGACCGTAGCGGACAGACCCAGCCGATAATTTCTGCACGCTACCGATACCGTTCCAGCCACTGCAGAATATCCAGAGCCACTTGGTCACGCCAGACGGGCTTCTCGTTCAGTAGCTCGTGAAAGTAGCCTTCATAGTCATGCACAGTAATATCCGCGTTAACGGCATCACGGACAAATTGCCGGGTCTTGACAGAGTCCACGACAGGATCTGCACCCGCGATCAACATTAACGTATCGACGGCCAGTTGATCTGCATTGTGCAGTGCGCGTTGACCCGTCGTCATCAGCCAGTTGACGAAAGTGGCGGACTTGTATCCGTGAATCAGCTCATCCAGTAGCGCCGCCTTACGTTCATCCTCATCGTGTGTAAGTCTAGCCGGGTCGTAGCCCAGATCAAGGCACAACTCTGGAGCCGTGGCGCTCAGCAATTTCAGCTTGAGCTTGTTGAGCTTACCGATATAGGGTGCATAGGCGGGTGCTGACAATATGAGACCGGCAACCGGCAAGTTATAGTCCAGCACCAGCTCAGTGGCTAGAACTCCTCCCAGGCTGTGGCCGAACACGATTGGCGACGTACCGGTTTCGCAAGCAAACGCCTGTATCTGGATAGCGGCCTGCACAGCCAGGCTGCCAGCGGGAGAGATGAGACCTCGCTTACCATCTGATTTTCCGTGTCCCGGATGATCATGCGCCCCCACTTGCCAACCAGCATCGCTAAGCGTACTGGCAAAGCGATGATAGCGGCCAGCATGCTCACCCGTACCGTGCAGCAGGTAGATTCCCGGAACGTTATCCAGCACGATGCCGGACGGATTCCAGCGGTGCGTAAATACAGTATTGCCCATGTGACAAGAAAACCCGTTTTACCAGCCCATAACTCGAGCTGTGTCAGACCCCTGACAGCCTCTGGAACATCCTCGCACGCCGTCTGCAAGAGTATTGAGCAAGCCTAGCATTTTCAACAGGGGATCAAGTCCTGATACCCGACTTATAACGGCGATACCCGGAGCCTCTGTACAATGATGCCCGTCGACGGTCCCGAACTTCGGGACAAAAGGAAGATGGAGCCCGTTTACTGTGACGCTGGACCAGATAACCGTCTTTATCATACTGACTCTAACCATGATCCTGTTCATCTGGGATCACTGGCGCTATGACGTTGTTGCCGGTATTGCGCTATTGGCATCTGTGTACACCGGCGTGGTCCCGGTTGACCATGCCTTTGAAGGGTTCTCCCATCCCGCAGTTGTTACCGTTGCCTGCGTCCTGGTTATCAGTCAGGCACTGCAATCATGTGGTGTTGTCGAATTGTTTCTGAAGGTTCTCTCCCGCGCCCGCGGCACCCTGACAGGGCAGATCACCGCAAACTGCGCAGTTACCGCGTTTCTGTCATCTTTCATGAACAATATCGGTGCACTGGCGCTGATGCTACCCATCACTCTGCGCGATGCGCAGAAGTCCAGACGCCCTGCATCGCAGCTACTGATGCCTTTGTCTTTTGCCAGCTTGCTTGGCGGGCTGGTGACACTGGTGGGCACCCCTCCAAACATCATCATTGCCACCTTTCGCGCAGACAACGTCGGTGAGCCTTTCAGCATGTTCGATTTCACTCCAGTCGGCCTCGTCGTCGCGCTCGTTGGCATCGTGTTTCTGGTTACCATCGGTTGGCGACTACTACCTGCCAGACACAGAAACACCGGCACCGATCAGACGGACCAGTTCCAGATCGCCCGCTATATGTCCGAGGCTCGTATCCCGGCCCAATCAAGCCTGATTGGCAAGAGCGTGGGCGATCTGGAAGCGCAATGTGAAAATGAAGTCAGCGTCATGGCTATCATCCGAAACGATCGGCGACGCCTTGCACCCATCTCCATCGAATTACTGCATGCAGGCGATGTTCTTATTCTTGAGGGGCACAGCGAATCACTGCAACCGCTGCTTGAAAACCCCGGCTTGCTCGAAGCTGGAGCAGAAGAGATAGACAAAGACTGGCTAAAATCTCCAGATGTCCGTGTTATTGAAGCGGTAGTCATGCCTAACTCATCGATCGAAGGATTGTCAATGCGGGGCATAGGCATGCACCAGCGTTACGGCATCAATCTGTTGGCCGTGGCCCGCGAAGGCCATGCTGCACGCACCCGCTTGAAACACATCAGATGCAAGACCGGGGATGTGTTGCTGCTACAGGGTGAAACAAGTGCTCTGGAAGAGCTGTGCCAGCGTCTGGGTTGTCTGGCGATTAAGAACAGGGGGCTGGAGATTACCGCCCGCCGGGGCGCGCTATTGATTCCGGCAACCTTCCTGCTGGGCATTCTTGCGGCCGCCATGAACTGGGTTCCCGTGCAGATAGCATTTGCCACCGTCGTCGGGGTTCTCGTGCTAACGCGGATGGTATCTCTGCGCAGTGCCTACAATAGTATTGACTGGCCAATTATTGTATTGCTTGGCCTGTTGATACCTATCGGCGAGGCTCTCCAGACAACAGGTGCTACTGAAGTTGTCGCTGCCGCTATCATCATGGTAGGCAGTGACTTGCCACTATGGACTCTATTGGCGTTGATCATTGCCGTGTCCATGCTGCTGTCAGACGTTGTCCACAACACCCCCACCGCCGTATTAATGGCTCCAATCGCACTGAGTCTGGCAAATGGACTGGGACTCTCTCCTGATCCTTTCCTCATGGCCGTAGCCATTGGTGCTGCCTCCCCCTACCTGACGCCTATCGGTCATCAATCCAATACACTAGTGATGGGGCCCGGGGGTTATTCGTTCAGTGATTACTGGCACGTGGGCTTGCCACTGGACGCTGTCATTATTATTACGGCCGTTCCCATGATTCTCTGGGTCTGGGCTTGAAAGGCTGGTGGCAGGTAATTTGCAGCAAGGTCTTTTTTTGAGAAATTGTTTACTGCCATGCACTCCACTAGCCCACAGGATAGTCAAACTTGCATGCCGTCATGTCGGGATCGGTTTCGCGTTGCTCTGGCTTGCGCAATCTGTCTGTCCCTGACTGGTTGTGTTTCTGAATCTGAAGTCAGTCAATTCGATGTGTCGCCTTTCAGCACCGCCGGTTCAAAAGAGCCTTTCTCCAGCACGGTATATCCCGAGCCCACCATCCTGTCACAGAACTCACTGAGCAACTACGCATCAGCAAGCTACGCAGGACTGGTACAGCGTTCGATGTTTGATAGCCGCACCGGCGAATTCGCCGATACTAATGCTCACCTCTATACCTTGACCTACTCCGATGGCGATGTCATGGACGCGCTGGTCAACGCAGAATTTACTGATGAGGCCAATGCTGCCTTGGAGGCTCAACGCTTCGGCGCGCGTATGGGGCAACTGCCGGCTGTGCTGCGCACCGGTGTCGACGAGCTCTGGATCCACAAGGGTGACAAACTCTGGGGAAGCGCCAGTAAAGCGCTTTACATTCATACCGGGATTACAGAGCAATACCAGACTGCTGGAATCCTCGAAGAGACTCTGCTGCACGAGGCCGTCCATGTTGCACTCGACGAAGATCATGAAAATACTGAACAGTGGAAAGCGGCACAAGCTAGCGATGACAATTTCATTTCAACCTATGCAAAGGATAATGCAGTTACTGAAGATTTCTCCGAAAGCTTTCTGATGTGGATGGCTGCGCGTTACAGAACTGATGCCTTGTCGCCTGAAAATCTGCAGCGCATTGAACAGGCTATACCGGCAAGACTCTCCTACCTGGATCAACAGGGCTTTGACATGAGGCCCGTCGGCCCCTAGGAGCCTGTCCGAGAATAATCTGATCGGCCGACAGCGCGATCTTTTGGCCATATTTCCGCGTAAATTTCGGCGAATAGAACAACTATTCACCTCAATTGACACGAAAATCTGACTCAAAATCTCACACTCTCGCCTCGATCGTTATTCTCGGACAGGCTCCTAGGAGGCTGTCCGAGAACAGACTGATCGACCGAGGACGCAATCGCGGTGCTCGGACAGCCTCCTGGGCATCGTGTCTCTAGTCGATCATGTTTCTGCAAAATCAGATTTTTCCTACACAAGAAGAAGCCAATTCCGATAGCCAGCACGTTAGCAATTGACGATACTGTTCACACGGTCAAGGAAGGCCACGACAGATGACGAAAGGAATCGATCATCTCAACGCCAGGACGGCAAAAGAATGATAACCAACAGGATGTTGATTGGGATCAGCAAGCGAGGATGCAACAAGGCTCACGGACCAGAGCTCGATAAGCAAGGCTGCTTGTCGCTGTAACCATGATCGTCAGGGATGACACAAAACCCTCGGCAGGATGCCGGGGGCTTCTTTTTCTGTTTTGCACCGTACAATGGTCGGTACGCGGCCATATATTTTAAAAAAGCTTGAATCAGACACCTCCCAGACAAGGCCCTCAGGCCCCGACCTCTTTTGTAGAATCCCTGCAGCAGCAGATGCAAGGCCAATGCGATTTTTCAGATGCAGGAAAAGCGCTGTACACCAGCGATGCCTCCAATTACCGACAAATCCCTTACGGCGTGGTGTACCCAAGCACGGTAGACGACATCGTGATTACTGCCCATTTGTGCCGCCAGCATCAGCTCCCGTTGCTGATGCGCGGCGGTGGTACGTCGCAGAATGGCCAATGCGTTAACGAGGCGGTGGTCATGGATTGTTCTCGGCATCTGGATCAGGTGCTGGACATTGATCTGGACAATCGAACAGCATTAATTCAACCCGGAATTGTCTGTGACAGTCTCAAGGCAGCTGCCGAGGTACACGGTCTCACCTTTGGTCCGGACCCTGCCACCCATAGCCGATGCACGCTAGGCGGCATGATAGGCAACAATTCCTGTGGCCCACGCTCCATGCTGGCAGGCAAGACCGTAGAGAATGTTCTCGAACTGGAAGTTCTCACGAGTGACGGTGAACGTTTCTGGGTGGGTCCTACCTCTGACGAGCAACTGGCCACTATCGTTGCACGCAATGATCGTCAGGCACAGATTTACACAGATCTCATCGCATTGAGAGACGAATACGCCGAAGAAATACGTCAGCGCTATCCCGATATCAAACGACGGGTGTCCGGCTACAACCTTGATCAGTTGCTGCCAGAGAACCACTTCAATGTCGCACGTGCACTGGTTGGCTCTGAAGGCACGTGCATATCAATACTACAAGCCCGGGTCAGGTTGATAGAAAAGCCAGCTTTTACACGGCTAGTCGTTCTGGGTTTCAACGATATCTTTCTGGCAGGTGATGCGGTTGGAGATATCATGCCCTTTGCACCCATTGCCATGGAGGGTCTTGACTGGGGAATCGTCGGCGGTCTGCAAGAGCGCAATCTCAAGGCTCATGAAGTTTCCCTGTTGCCTGACGGGCAAGCCTGGATACTGGTTGAACTGGCAGCTTCAACGTCTCAAGTTGTTGAACAAAACGTGGCAAGCTTTGTGGAAAGCATGCTGGCGAATGAACTGATCCATTCAGTCAGATCAATCGACCCACAAGACGAACTTTCGATATGGAGTATACGAGAGCAAGGTGCTTCAGCCACGTCAATGAGCCTTGACCCAGACGGCACCGATCCCATCGTAGGCTGGGAAGATACCGCGGTAGATCCCCTACAGCTCGGTGATTATCTGCGAGAATTTCAGGCACTGGTTGATCGCTACCACTACACCACCTGCCTGTACGGACATTTTGGCGATGGTTGTATCCATGCACGCATCACCTTCGACACCCGCAGTGAACACGGTGTAGCCCAGTGGCGCGCCTTCAGTAACGAGATCGCACAACTGGTGGTGCGCTTTGGCGGCTCTCTTTCTGGCGAACATGGTGATGGACAGGCCAAGGCTGAATTTCTGCCCATCATGTACGGTGAAAAACTGATGACGGCGTTTCAACAGTTTAAGCGTATCTGGGACCCGGATGCCAGAATGAACCCGGGAAAACTAATAGACGCCTACCGCATGGATGAAAATCTCAGGTTCGGACCAGACTATCAAACACCCAGGCTGACCACGCAACTACAGTTCATCGAAGACCCGAAGGGCTTTGGTCGATCAACAGAACGCTGCATCGGCATGGGCAAGTGTCGAGCCCACACCGGCTCCATGTGTCCCAGCTATCAGGCCACGAAAGAAGAACGCTATTCCACACGTGGTCGAGCCCATTTGCTGCATGAACTGGTTCGCGGTGAAACCATGCCACTGGGATGGCAAGACAACGCCGTTGCCGATTCCATGGAACACTGTCTGTCGTGCAAAGCTTGCAAGAGCGAATGCCCCACACAGGTGGACATCGCAAGCTACAAAGCCGAGTTCATGCATAAGCACTATGAGCATCAGCGCAGACCATTGACGCATCATTTGTTTGGGCAGCTGGGTCGTTGGTTACCGTATCTGTCCCGGGTATCCGGACTAATCAATTTCCTGCAAGGCACAGCACTGGGTAAGGTAACCAACCGATTGCTCGGCATCAGCCCCGATAAAGCACTGCCGTTACTGGCGTCGCAAACGTTCAGCCAGTGGGCCAGTAAAAACGCTGCCAACACGGATGAACATTTTCATTGGTTTGGCGATCGTACCCAGCCAGCTGTCGTTCTCTGGAACGATTCCATCAACAATCATTATCGACCGTCAATTGCCCGTAGCACAATCAACGTGCTGATAAAAACAGGCTTTTCGGTAGCGGTTGCGAAATCACATTTCTGCTGTGGCAGACCCCTGTACGAGTATGGATTACTGGAGCAAGCCCGAGCGTCTTTACACAACATTCTGGATGGCTTCCAACAGCACTTGCCAGCGGATTCTGCCGTGCTGGTACTGGAACCCTCTTGTCTGTCGGTATTCAAAGACGAAATGCTACGCCTGTATCCCGAAGACGATCGAGCACATGATTTGTCAGGCAGGTGTTCAACGGTTAGCGCATTTCTCAATGAGTTAAACCCTGCCATTGTGCGCACACTACAAGACGGTATCCTGCACTTGCATTGCCATGACAAATCACTGGGGCTGGCGACATCTGATCGCCTATGGATGCAGGCGTGCTTCGACAATCTTGATGAGGTGGAAAGTGGTTGTTGCGGCATGGCAGGTACTTATGGAATGCGCCAAAAAACTCGCTGGATAGGCCAGAAACTGTTTGATCGAGCATTGGGACCTGCAATTCAAAACGCTGCAACTCAGACTATAGTTGTTACCAACGGCTTCAGCTGTCACGAACAGATAGTAGATAACACAACGAAGAAGGTCATGCATCCCATAGAGGTACTGGAGGCTTGCCTGTAAGTCTGGATTGCTTAAACAGTGCTCAAAGGAGTACACATAGTACACTTGGATCGGATGGCACCCACTTAAGCTAAATCACCTCCAATTGTCATTCCCACGCAGGTGGGAATCCATGTGAATCGTGATATAGATTCCCGCCTGCGCGGGAATGACGAATTGGGCTTATTGCAGTGCCATTCCCCCTTACCCGACTGTTCCAGCCCTTGTCCGATACATCAATCCGGTTTAGACAGGTTACTTGCGGCGTTTTGCATGTGTCGTTGGAGTGGCCGACAACGGATCATCCGGCCAGAAATGTTTAGGGTAGCGACCCGCCATGTCCTTTTTAACGGCTGGATAACTGCTACTCCAGAAATTCACCAGGTCAGTGGTGACTTGCACGGGCCGGTGAGCCGGTGACAATAGTTCCACCTTGAGCACTATGGAGCCTTGTGCGATGGACGGATTCACCGCACAACCCAGCATTTCCTGTAATCGCACAGACAGAACCGGATTACCCGGTTGTAGATAACTGAGCCTTATGCGAGAGCCACTGGGTACCTGATACCGGACAGGGAACCACTGTTCGAGCTGCTGCTGCTGGTGGTAACTCAACAGCGCCTTTAAAACGTCGTACAAATTCAACCGCTGCAGTGACTTCATCGAACGAATACCCGTTAACCAGGGAAGCAGCCATTCTTCAAGTGATGCCAATAAAGCTTCATCATCAACCCTGGGCCAGTCATCGCTCTCCGGATCGCTGGACATTTCACGCATGCGCAGCATCCTTGCCTGCCACTCACGACACTCATCGTTCCACGGTAGGCAGTCTAGTCCATTTTTGCGAATACCCGACAACAACGCTGATGCTGTGTCAGTGTCGCTGATATCCGTAATGATTTGCGACGACACCAGAATCCCTCCAATCATCAATCGGCGCTCAGCCAGAACGCGCTGTTGGTTGTCGTCCCAGCCCAGGTGATCAACCGTGTCAAACAGTCCAGTAGAAAAGCTTTCCAGCTCATCAATATCAAGCGATAGTGCCTTGAATATTCGTAGCTGAGTTCCCGTCCCGCCCAACTGTGCAACCGCCAGCCATTCACAGTTAGCCAGTGAATCTTGCGTATCTATAACAACGCCAGCACCACAGGCCAACAGATATTTCCCGGCACTGCCCGGCCGACGTCTGGCTATCCAATCGGGGTAGGCTTGCGATAGAACAACGGCGGATGATGGTATCGAGGTGGATAATTGAGCAAGAGCATTTTTACCAGCACTTGTACTTGTATTACCGCTAGCAGATGCAGAGCCTGATCCCTGAGCGTTTGTACTGGCGGCTACAGGGACACGTTTGTGATTCGATACCGTGGTCACCCTGCGCTCCAACTGACCAGCACGCTGACTCAGTGCGGCAGATAGCGCTCTGCCCAACCCGGGCTCTAGATCGACGCCACCAACGTGCCGTGAATTATCCTCAAGCAACACCGCCAAACGACAAGCCAGTGAAGCTTGCCCGTATAAGCCAGCCCATACCAACATATGACCCAGACGAGGATGTACCGGTAGTGTTGCCACCAGGCGTCCTTGTTCTGTCAGTTGCCCTTCTTGCCACAAGCCCAGCCTGGACAACAACGCAGCGGCTCTCGACAGACTTGCCGCAGGTGGTGGTTCAAGCCATGGAAGGGCATTTGCATCACTCGCGCCCCATGTGCCTGTTTCCATCAGCAATGGTGAAAGGTCAGCGCGGCGAATTTCCGGTTGCCAGTGACTGCTTCGTCTGGCATGACTGGCTTGAGACCACAACCGGTAACACACCCCGGCTGCTGTACGACCTGCACGGCCTGCTCGCTGAGTTGCACTGGCCTGGCTGGCGGTTACGGTCTCCAATCGCTGGCTGCCAGTGACACTGTCCAGCTTTCCTCGACGCTCCAGACCTGAATCCACAACGGCTCTCACACCCTCAATGGTGATGGATGTTTCTGCAAGACTGGTTGCCAGAATGATTCTCCTGCCTGAGGCGCTTGCAGGCGCAGTGGCTTTCGTCTGAGCTACAGAACCCACGCCGCTGTGCAACTGATGCAGTGATACGCCCGCCGAGAGCCTTGGCAACAGTTGCTCTGAGCACCGGCGTATCTCAGCGACACCTGGCAGAAAAACGAGAATATCGCCCGTCTGCTCGTTCAGTGCACTGAGTACTGCTTGCACTATGCGCTGGGGCAAGGGTTCTGAACTGTCGCCCATCCAGACAGGTTCTACCGGATGTTGACGAACAGCGCATTGAAATGTGGCGACCTGTTTAAGATGTGCGCCAAGCTGCTCCGACTGCAGCGTGGCAGACATCAGTAACAGGCGTAAATCCTCTCGCAACTCACGCTGCACTTCCAGACACAACGCCAACCCTAAATCCGCATGTAGGCTTCGCTCGTGGAACTCATCAAAAATGATGAGTGCGACACCTTCAAGACCTGGATCCTGTTGCAGGATACGGGTTAGCACACCCTCAGTAACCACCTCAATCTGAGTTGCTGCCGACACCCGTGTTTCCGCTCGCATGCGCAAGCCAACACGTTGTCCAACCTGTTCTCCAAGATGCGACGCTAACCGGCTTGCCACCATGCGAGCCGCAAGTCGTCTGGGCTCAAGCAGCAGAATTTTTCCCGCGTGCTGGCTGTTCTGAAGAAGCGCCAGTGGAAGTGCAGTACTCTTGCCCGCACCGGGTTCAGCTTGCAGTAGAACGTTGCCATCGATCAATGCGCTTGCAATATCTGCCGACAAAGACATGACGGGCAGTGATAACAGAGCTGCAGATAGTGCTGGAATACGCGTGTAGCCTTGTTGCCAACCATAGTTTGAGGTCTAGAGCTTAACACCGAAAAACTATTCCACCCTTGCACAATGGTTCGGTCTACTGAGTACAACCCTCAGTTGACTCTAATCAACATGACCTGCATCAACCTCTGCGCACGATGCCTTATGCACAACCATTAGTTCATAATGAGCCACCTCTGAACACACAAGGTTTTATCGAATGTCTGATATCGATTCAGGAATAATTTTGCATAACTATCCACAGTCTCCGGTGGCCGAAAAAATTCGTGTCGCGTTCGGTATCAAGGAACTGTCCTGGCATAACGTTGAAATTCCCAGACTGCCGCCAAAACCCATGCTGACCACTTTAACGGGTGGCTATCGGCGAACACCGGTCATGCAAATTGGCGCTGATATCTACTGCGACTCACTGTGTATCGTTCATGAGCTGGAAAAACGTTTCCCGTTACCCTCGTTCATGCCTGAAAACAATCCCGGATTATCATGGTGCCTTGGAAGGTGGACGGACGGAGCGCTGTTTGAATTATCCGTAAAAATTGTACTGGGATCAGCGGGCGAGAATTTGCCAGCAGACTTTGCAGAAGATCGAGGCCGTTTGTATCTGGGTGAAAACTGGGCAGAAGGCCTGAAACAAGCGAATGCTGAACTACCCCATCTGGTGGCTCAGTTGCGCAGCACACTTGCCTCGCTTGATCGGCAACTCAGCGATGGTCGAACATTCATGTCTGGTCCACAGCCGGTAGCGATTGACGCACAGCTGTACCACGTAGTCTGGTTCATACACGGCCGTTGGGAAGGTGGCCCTTTACTGATTGCACAGTTTCCCCACCTGCAAAACTGGATGAACAGCGTTAACACCATCGGCCATGGCTATCAAATCGCCATGTCACCTGAACAAGCCGTGGCCATAGCGACATCTGCACAGACGCAAACAACCGAAGGCGTTGCGGAAAATGAACCTCAGGGCCTTGTCGTTGGCCAGAAGATCTCTGTTGTTTCCGATGTCAACGGAGGCGAACAAGCCGTGGAAGGTATCGTACGCATGGCTGACGTTGATACGGTGGCCTTAGAGCGTATCTCCGACACGGCGGGAGATGTGTGCGTACACTTTCCTCGTGCGGGTTATCGAATCGAAATTCTCTGATTATTTTGGACACAGCCGAGATCGGTTGTGTCTTTTTAGCGGGTGGTAAGCCTCTGGAAGTTACCTGAACGCTATTCCTGTGACGCTCTGCCTCGTTCCCACATCGGTGGGAACGAGTCATGCACCATCGCCTCCCCCGGCTTGAGATCCACTTCGGGATAAGGCGGTGAAGTCTTCCACGCGCGCTGCGCAAATCGCGCATCATCACCTAGCCATCGTGTGGAGAAGGCTCGTCTGCGCGTTTTAAGACCTGTCGTGGATGGCGCTCCGTGAAGAGTACGCATGTGGAACACGATGCAGTCACCCGGCTGTAAATCCCAAGACGCTATCGTGTAGTCAGCTCGACTATTTTCGATATCAGGTATTGTCTCGAATCCTTCCACGCCCTCCCCGTAGTTCTCACTGGTCAGGAAGTACCGGGGATAATAGAGCGTGCCGGCATTGTGCGAACCGAGCACAAACTCAGGACACACGTTTTGCGGTACCGGGTCCAGTGGTAGCCAGATTGAACACAGCTGATCTCCATCGACACCGTAGTACGGTAAATCGTGATGCCAGGGCGTGGGCTCACGTGTTCCCGGCTCTTTAATCAGCACATGCTCGTGGTAGATGCGGGAGACGTCTGATTGCATCAGTGCTGCTGCAATTTCAGCTGCAGGAGATTGTCTTATAAAGTCCTGATATTCATCAACACGCTGCCAGTTGCAATAGTCATCATAAAAGCCACCGGGGCTATCCGAATCGGTATATACCGTATTAAACGGGCCCGGATCGTTGAAGTTTTTCTCAACACCTTCAGCCAGACGTGTCAACCAGTTTGTACTGAAAAGACCTCGCAGACAGACTACGCCATCCTTCTCAAAATCCTCTATCTCTTGCAATGTGATCATGCGCTATGACTTACGGCCCAGTAGGTTTTATGAAGCGTGTGATGATCCGCCCTTGAGAGAAGCAGCATAGTGGATTTGCCCCGTAATCGTCATCAACAAAAGCAATAGCCATTAGCTGGCAATCCGATCGCACCTCGTCCACTACGCACTGCACGTTCATGCCGCAGCGCTGACCACGGATGCCAATTTACTGACTGCTCATGAATTAATCGTAAGATTCATGGACGTCCAGACATCTGGCACCACGTCAGCAACCCCGAACCAGACCCTTGCCTGGAGGCCAAACTGGCGACCATCATGCACTGGCTACTTAAGTACGTTACGCCGAATACTGCCGGCCAGCCCAGACAAGTGAGATGACGCTTGCATGGAAACATGGTAGGTTCCCGTGCAGATCGCGCTTAGGCTCAGACAGCTACGACGGCACGATCGCCAGAATCGACAGTTCAGGCAGCTGAAGACTGCTTTTTTTGTTACCCGCGAGGTCAGAATTAACAAGTGAATACGTTTATACAGTTCAAGTCCGACGCCTCGCGTCCGGGCGAGCAACTGCTTCACGACGGCTCACGTAGTGTTCTGAATCCCCATCAGCGCAAGCAGATCCGGGTAAAAACATGAAGACGCCCAAGCGGATAGAACCTCTGATCGAAGACGGTCTGGTTGATGAAGTATTGCGCCCTTTGATGAGTGGTAAGGAGGCCACTGTGTACCTGGTTCGCTGTGGCGACGAAATCCGTTGTGCCAAGGTGTATAAAGACGTTGCGGTTCGTAGTTTCAAAAAAGCGGTACAGTACCAGGAAGGACGCAAGGTTCGAAACACTCGTCGTCAGCGAGCCATGGAAAAAGGTTCACGCTTTGGCCGGGACGAACAGGAAAAGGTCTGGCAGACTGCCGAAGTAGACGCTCTTTATCGCCTGCGCGATGCCGGTGTTCGCGTGCCCGAGGCGTTTGGCTGCTTTGATGGGGTCTTGCTGATGGAGCTCATCACCGACGAGGCCGGAGAGGTTGCCCCTCGTCTGAACGACATCCTGATACCTGCCGACCGTGCAGTTCAGGATCACACGACAATGATGCATTACGTTCTGCGCATGTTATGTGTGGGTCTGGTCCATGGCGACTTGTCAGAGTTCAATGTGCTAATGGCCGCTGACGGCCCGGTCATTATCGATCTACCACAGGCTGTTGATGCGGCAGGTAACAACAATGCACCCACCATGCTGGCTCGAGATGTCGCCAACATCACACGTTACTACGCGCAGTATGCACCGGAGCTTGCAGAAACCCGCTATGCAGAAGAACTATGGGCGCTGCATGAGGCTGGCGCTTTGCACCCGGACATGCAGCTCACCGGTAAATTTCATCGTGAAGAGAACGACGCTGATGTCGACTCAGTATTGCTGCAGATAGAAGAAGCATTTCGCGAAGAAATGGAACGCCGCGAACGTGTACGCGACGATGATGATCAGGCGTAGTACGCGAACTACATGAACCTATGCATATGTCGGTCGACATGCTCGGCGACCGGCAATCTGCGAGCACGAACAACGCGGTGCTGATGCAGTAACGTGAGTAGCAAAAATCCGGATAACCAGAGTAACGCTCCACCACCGGTAGTCACATTGTCATTACCCACGTTACCTGCACCCGGACGTGATGGATCAACGCCTCCTGTACCTGAGTCAGTGCTACCGGCTGTATCGCCGCCGGCTGTGTCGCCGGAGCTCCCTCCTGTAGCGCCCGATCCAGAATCGCCAGGTGTTGTGTCAGTTGAGCCTCCTGTTGTTCCACCGGTTAGCGTGTCTGGTTCGTCACCGGGTCTAGGCACAGCGCTTGTATTCAACGGTTGCGGAGCGGTGTAGCCGGGTGTCTGAGGATTAGTTGCATCGGTCGGGGTGCCTGGTGGTAGCGGGTTCGGACCGGTTGGATCTTCGCGTTCGTTGAATATCAACGGAGTTGCTTCAACACCCAGAGTCAACATTGCCGCCATGAACCCTGTCGACAAGGCGCCTTGCGGTGCTGTCGGTGCCGGTGCCACCCGAACACTGCCAGTGTCGCGGCCATAAAACACATACGTTTCAGCCTGACCAGACGCACCCATCATGACATCGTCGCGTCCATCGGCATTGAAATCACCGGCGCTGGCAACTGAAACCGCGTAATAGTCGACAGTACCTGTACCGTTTATGCGAAAACCGTTGGCACCATCCAGATCGGACAATCGCAGACGATCAGGAAATGCGCTGGCAGATCCGAACACAAAGTAGGCCTGCCCTACGCCCTTGCGCTGTGCCGTGATGATGGTGTGAGGGGCACCAATCATCAAGTCATCAATTCCATCGCCATTGATATCACCAGCCGTATCGATATCAGCTCCCGCCATATCACCCCAGATTGGTTGATCAGTTTCAATCGGTATGACACCACCTCTCATACCGCGCAATACGAATCCGTTAATACCGTTCAAATCAGCCTTGGTCAGTGTTGCATTACCGGTAAAATTACCACCAAACAATACATAGGCTTCACCCGGGTAGTCGCTGGGCACACCGAATGGCCCCTTACCGGGTGCGCCGATGGCGATGTCGTCGATGCCATCATGATTGACATCGCCAATAGCCGCCACCGCAGCACCCGCTACCGCCTGAATTTCGCTTCCCTTGAAGACCAGGCCATTCCCACCGTCAAGATCAGCCAGACTAAACGCTGCAGGAAAATCAGCTCCTCCAAACACAAGATAGGCTGCGCCAGCCTCGGCGCGGCCGTCAGAGGTCTGGTTGGGAGCCCCAATCAACAGGTCGGCAAAACCATCATGGTTGAAATCACCCGCACCCGACACATAACGACCTGTTCGGTCCTCTGCGCTTACGCCTATTACTGCAAAGCCGGTCTCACCATTGAGTGTCGAAGGCGATAGAGTGGCAGGGTACCCCGACGCTCGGCCAAACACGACATACGTAACGCCAGCACCGGTCAGAGCATTAGGTGAGGCATTTGCATTGCCAACGATAAAGTCATCGAGGCCGTCACCATTGACATCACCGGCACGTTTGATATCTGTGGTAGCCGTGCCAAACGTAAAACCATTAGTGCCATCAAGACTTGCGGTATCAACTGTTCTGGAAAATCCCGTACTGGAGCCAAACACGATACGAGTCCCGGAGAGCGACCCGACAGCGACATCGTTCAGACCATCACCGTTTATGTCGCCAATACCTGCCAGCACCGAATCATTCTCGGCATCATTGAGAATGACAAATCCGCTGGTGCCATCGAGCTGTTGCCCGTTAAGTACACCATTGTTACCTTGAGTGGGTCCGAAAACCACCCGTACGGCAGCCACGCCGGCACCCACAATAATGTCGTCCAGATTGTCGCCATTGACGTCGCCAGCGAGATCAACCGGGCCACCACGATCAATAATGAGCTGATCAGAAGGTCCCAGACGAAAATTGTCTATTACCGGATCATAGGCCTGCGCCTGTGCCGCACGAATGCCTGTACACAAAACGAGAAGCGCCAGAGCGGCAGCAGCGTAGGTAAGCTTAAGCAGCATGGTTCTTGAATGCATGGTTGATCGGGGACTCGTTGGTAACAAATAAGCTCTCAGAACCGCTGACGTTGGGTCTGCAGCACTATTATGGGGAAAGCGTAGCATTCGGTATTGACAGGATGTCATGGAGTTACCGGAAATCCGTGCTGGCGCTCATCAGAACCTTGCATAAAGGATTATATGTCAGGAAATTGAGAGCCAGTAAACACCGGCAATGTGAAGTATTACGCTCGTATTCAGCCCCGTAGCCGCTTTATGAATTCAATCTTTGTACCAGTCTTGTTTTCACAGGCCTGCGCCAGACTGAATACGCAACGTTGGCAGTCACACGGAGCATGGCACTGGTGCCTCTGAGCAACGATCACGAAAGCTATCAAACAGCCGTATCGTCAATGAACGGGCATCTTGATTATCTTCAGAAAATCAGATCGGAATGCGCGCCGTAAGAGTACCAGAGCCACCCAGATCGTTGAGGCCATGAAAACCCAGGCGTTCAGAAACCATGTACAGGCAGCCAAGGCGAAAAAATAGGAATTCAATCCCGTCGAGAAATGCTTGGCTGCCAGAGCGTGCAGCTTGGCCAACTTGTTCGCATACCGTGCCAGAGTGCCGGGTTTCATCTTGTGGTCAACTCCCGGTGGATGCTGAGGAGTGGCACCCATCATGATCAGTACATAGTTATAGAGTCGATAGCTCCATGCAAATTTGAAAAACGCGAAAACAAAAATGAAGATCAGTAGCATTACCTTCAACTCCCATTGGAGAGTCGTTTGGGTAGTGGACACATCCAATTCTTTCAAGATCCCCACACCACGGTCTGCAGCACCCAGGCCTGCTGCCAGACCACCGATCAACAACACTGTTGTCGATGCAAAGAACAGGACACCTTGCTGCAAACCATTCTGAAGAATTGCATCAACGGGAGACTCTGTTCTATTGACCACGTTCTGCATCCAGCGTTCACGCTGTGCGGCCATGGTATAGCTGATGGTCTGCACGCGAAGTGGTGAGATGTTCACCACGTAGTAGTGACCCACCCAAACCACGAAGAACACGATGACAGCGACGCCGTCAACGAGTGTAAATCCATAGGGTTCGTTCATGCAGTTTACACTCGCATTAAATGGGCTAAAGTCGCTGGACGTTCGCTCGCGTAAGGCTGCGTATCGGCGTCAGCACTCCCAGCCTTTAGTGGTAAAAAACCCTCCACCGATCTGCGATCGGCAAGCCTATGCCGTATTGGCAACGCACCGGCGACAGCATGGACAAGGCAGATGCCTACTCTGCATACCACTGCAACCTCAGGACGCCACCGAGCCTGGGAAATGGTCCTACTGGAAAATCGTCACAATTCTTCCCGATTGCTCTTTTGTCCGTGGGAATGTTGATTCGAACTCAGAGCCTTTGAGGGTTCTATGGTAACGCCGCATACCATCTACCCATGGCATACACACTTCTGTGCAACTTTAATCCCCAAAATGCCAGCAGGTTGGTTGTGCGCTGGTAGACAAGGGCGACCATTTGGCAATGTGGTTCTGCCTGACATGATAAATTTGCGACCAACATTCTGACATTTCCCCCATGCGGGTCTCCAGACAGGTAATACCATGTTCAATTTCTTCGGCTCAATTCATACGCAATTGACGGCTCATAATGCTTCGTCGTCTAAGCCACCGATACTGGCACTGGTGGCAGCGCTCACATTAGTTGCAGGCTGCGACGATGGTGGCGGTTCGTCGGGTGTTGCCAATGGTGGGCAAATAGCGCTGGACGATGCCAAGGTTTACTCCATGATTGAAGAACGACGCTATGAAGTACTACCAGGCGTCGGCAATACCAGCGATGTCAACGTGGAAAGCTGGCGATGGAATGACACGCCGTTCCGTTTTGGCCCGCTGGTGGAGTGCTCCGGTCTTGAGGGTTTCGATTCGAGCCTGGCTGCACGAAATCTTGGTGAAGCCTGCAGCATTACAGATCGTTGTAATTTCTCATTCGACCAGGCCGACAGAGACAACGAAGATGGAACCCGATCCTCAAGCTTTGTTGTCGAGGTTCCTGTACTCAAGGCACCTATTGGCTTGTCCTATCGACTCAGAGGCCTTACCGATCGTGGCGAAACCGTCAACTCCAGCGCTACGTTCTGTCTGGTTCCCGTCAATGAAGCACCGTCTGCCGAGAATGATTCATTTACGGTTGTGCAAGGAGATATTCTGCGGATAGACGCTGCTAGCGCTATCAACCTGCTCAGCAACGATGTGGATGATGACGATCGTTCAAACACGGCACTCACCGTTGCAACCACACCGCTTGTGGCTCCTCAATTTGCAACGCAATTCACACTGGGAGCTGATGGTGGCTTTAGCTACAGGTTCGATGGAGACTTGAGCGTTCAAGGTGGCAACACCGTCGTTGATACTTTTCAGTATCAGATCTCTGATGGCATTCACACAAGCTCGGCAGAGGTGCGCATCACAGTCGTTAGTCGTAACGATCCACCGGTGGTTAATGGAACGATACCTGGCCACACAGCGGTTATCGGTATTCCTACCGAATTTGATTTTTCTTCAGCCTTTTCCGACCCGGAAGGTAGTCAACTGCAATATTCGCTAGTGCCGGGCTCTTTGCCGGCGAATTCGGATCTTCGCGCCAGTGTTCTTGGCGTATTGACAGGAACCGCCGGCCCGAATGATGCCGGAAACTACACTGTCACCGCTGTTGCCAGCGACGGCGTCTCCTCTGCAAGCAGCAACTTCCTGCTTACCATCGCTGACAACCAGTCACCTGTCATCACCGCGCTGGCTGATCAATCGATTGCGTTTGGAACATTATTTAATCTGGACGTCTCGCAGAGCTTCCGTGACCCTGAGGGCGCTCCACTGACCTATTCACTGGTTTCAGAACCTGCAAGCGATCTGGTTATCAACCCACAGAGTGGCTTGATCAGCGGCAACTTGCCTGAAGCGGGCACCTTTGAAATTACCGTTAGCGCCAGCGATGGCTTTAATGGTCCAGTCAGCTCCACGTTCCTCATTACCCAAGGCGCGCGTCCTAACCGGGCACCGCTGTTTTCAGGCGTCATTGACAACCAGGGCATCTTGCTAGGTCAGACCCCTACTGCGGTTACTGGAGGCTTCACTGATCTGGATGACGACGCTCTAACTTACTCAATCTCGTCGATACCACCAGGAATGACATTCAGCGAAACGGCCGGAACACTGGCAGGTACGCCAACGCAACTGGGTATCTTCACCCTGACGATATCTGCGACAGACACAGCAGGTGCCAGCGCGGATTCCAACGCCTTCACCATCACAGTGACTGAAGTACCCAACGAGGCACCCACTTTTGGCTCGCCCATTCAAGACCTGACTGCAACGGAAGGAGTAGCCATTACGCCTTTCACCGCAGCCTTTACTGATCCTGAAGGCCGTGCGCTGACTTACACTTCAACGTTGTTGCCAGCCGGTCTGTCGCTCAATGCAGAAACAGGTGAGGTGTCTGGAACGCCGACATCATCTGGCATCGTTGACGTCACGATCACCGCTCAGGACGACGCAGGCGATACCAGTACATCAAACAGCTTTACTATTTCAGTAGAGCCGCCCGCCAATGTGCCACCTGCGTTTACAGGCTCAATAGCAGATGTGATTGTGACGGTAGGTACCGCTATATCGTCTATCAGTGGGAACTTCACCGATACAGACCCGCTAACCTACAGCTCCACTACCCTGCCGGCAGGTATTGCATTGAATACGACGACGGGCGTTCTTACGGGAACACCCACTGAGGTGGGAACCACCAGCGTAAGCCTGACGGCAACTGATCCTGACGCAGGTTCGGTAACGTCCAACACGTTTGTGATTATGGTCAGTGATGTTCCAAACAACCCACCGACTAATTCAAATGCCATTCCGGCCCAGAGCGCCGTAGTAGGAACAGCGGTATCTGCTTTCAATATTGCAGGGTTTTTCAATGATATCGACACCGACGATACGCTGACATTCAACGTGAGCTCAGCCAATGCCTTGCCCACTGGACTCAGCCTGTCGGCAGCCGGTGTGATAACCGGAACGCCTACTGCCATCGGATCGTTCACAGTGGTGGTAACTGCTACCGACGATGACAACGCAGCTGCGTCCTCTTCTCCGTTTATCTATACCGTTACCAGCGCCAATGCTGATCCTGTTATTTCAGGTAGAACGCCTACCGGCACAATCAACCTTGTGGTTGGCGGTGGCGACACTGTCGAATTCACCGTCAGTGATGAGTCTGTGGCGACGCTTGAATACACGGTGTCCAGCAGCTCAACAGCTGTCAGTGTTGTCACCGTTGCAGATGGCGAGTACGAGATAACTGGCACTAATGCCGGCACATCAATTCTGACGTTTACGGTAACCGACGAACTAGGGTTAACTGACACCGAGACAGTGACTGTCATCGTGGCTACTCCTACGGACAATCCTCCACAAATCAATTCGGTAACACCCTCAGCAGCGTCTGTGACAGTAAATCCTGGCACACCGCTTAGTGTGGCGGTCGCAGCAACGGATGAAACAGTGTCAACGCTGGTCTATACCGCCAGCAGCAGTAACACGGCCGTTGCAACAGTCACTGCTGGTACTGGTGGCAACTACACCGTCACGGCCAACCCGGTTAGCAGTACTTCGCCGGGTGGAACCACGACTATCGTGCTTACCGTTACCGATGCCAGTGATCAGGCTGACACCTATACTTTCACAGTCAATGTGCCAGCTCCCGCACAAAACCTGCCACCTGAGATAACCGGTCGCTCTCCACCTGCAGATCCAATCCTGAGTATTCTGGTTGGAGACACTGACCCGGTCACGATCTCTGTAACAGATGAAGATGAAGCCAGCCTTGTCTACACATCTATATCCTCTCCTGCTGGCATCGTCTCTATTACCAGCACTGGCGATGGAAGCTATCAGATAAGCGGAGTTGCAGCCGGTACAACGACTGTAACGCTAAGCGTCACTGACGACCTTGACCAGACAGACACTGAAATCTTCGATGTACAGGTACCAGATCCGGATCCGCAGCTTGCCCCTGTGTTTACAGGCGCCATCGGTGATGAGTCTTTCCCTGAGGGCGTGGCTATTGATCCACTGGATGTCAGCGTGTTTTTCACCGACCCGAATTCGGATGTCATGACATTCACCGATTCAGGCCTGCCCGCAGGCTTGAGCATGAGTAGCGTCGGGATCATCTCTGGCACCCCTGAAGCGACGGGTGTTGCATCCATTACATCCGTCATCATTTCAGCGATCGATTTGACAGGTTCCAATACTGCCACTGATGCAGACGCGTTTGACATAGCCATCACGGTTGCTAATCAGGCTCCTCAGTTCACCGGCCCTATCAGCGATGAAGTTTTTGTCGCAGGCACACCCATACCGCCCATCGACATGAGCCTCTTCTTTACAGACCCCGAGGGCGACGCCATTACACTATCCGATTCAGGATTTCCTACCGGACTGAGCATGGATCTCAACGGCATTGTTACAGGAACGCCTACCCTGGTTGATCCGCTCGAGCCCGAGACCACCGTGGTCAGCATAACGGCTATCGATTCTCTGGGCTCCGCTACTGCCACGGTTTCCGACCCCTTCGAAGTTGCCGTTATCTCCCCGTAGTCGTCTGCTTAACCCGAATGACACTTACTTAACCCAGTGTTACAGGCATTTGAAACATTCATTGCCTACTCTGTAACCGTCGTATTGAGCGGTGGATTACTCCGCAGCATGTCCAGCATCAGCTGTGTTGCACGAGCGGTAGTAGCACCTGATGGAAATACGGCGAACAACTCCAGAGGCGATAATTCATAGCCGCGCAACAGTTCCAGCATTTGCCCGCTCTTGAAGTAATCAGCGACATCATAGTAAGGCAGTACTGCGATGCCATGATCGGCTAACGCAAACTGCAATCTTGCAGCAGCGCTATTGACGCTCAATGTTCCTTGCATGATGACAGTATGCTGAACACCATCCTTCTTCATACCCAGTCTGGTTGACGAGCGGTCGTAGATTATCCAGCGATGGTTCTCCAGTTCTTCACAATTTTTTGGCCAGCCGTTCAACTCCAGATATTCTGGCGATGCACACAGATGCCTGCTTACCGATGCCAATCTGGTGGCCTTGAGTTCGCTATCGGGTAGCGGTCCGCTCCTAATGGCTATATCGATTCCGCTCTCGACAACGTTCGATACTGAATCAGAAAACTGTACGTCAAGTTCAATACCCGGATGCTCACGACGAAACTGACTCACCAGAGGTACGATCCACTGTAGTCCTAAATTAGCGGGGCAGGCCAGCGCGATGCGTCCCACAGCCTTTTCACGCAGATTCTGTAATAGCGTGTGAGCAGCTTCTGCCTCCGAGACCAACCGTTTGCAGTGCACCCCGTATTGAAGACCTGCCGCGGTCAGGCTTACATGCCGAGTACTGCGGTTCAGCAGCCTCACACCCATCCGATCTTCAAGACTCTTGATCTGGTAACTGACCACCGCGCGGCTGACACCCAAGCGTCTGGCTGCCGCACTGAACGAGCCGCATTGAGTGACTCTGGCAAGGAACATCATGCCGCGCAGTTCGGCAAGGATCGGATCGGTCATGGGGCCTCGCCTGTGTCGCGATAAGGGCAGTGGAAAACACTAAACAAACATCATTGTCAAAATTTAGCTAACAGAGTGTCGTGTAATCGTCCTCTTTTGTACAGCCTCTTGAGCACCACCATTAGTGTCCTTGAACATTTTGACCTTTGGAGTTGATTCATGAACGTACTTATAGTGTTGACCTCGCACGATCAACTCGGTGATACCGGAAACAAGACAGGCTTCTGGCTGGAAGAGTTTGCTGCACCCTACTATCACCTGAAGGATGCAGGCGTGAACGTGACTCTGGCGTCGCCTAAAGGTGGCCAACCCCCGATTGATCCGACGAGCAGTAAACCGGATGCCCAGACGGATGCCACTCGCCGTTTTAACGATGACGCATCGGCCAAGCAGGAACTGGCGACGACGGTAGAGTTATCCACCATGAACGTGGCTGATTTTGATGCAGTTTTCTACCCCGGTGGACACGGTCCGTTATGGGATCTGTATGCCGATTCGGATTCAATTGCGTTGATTGAAGGGTTCATCGCAGCTGGCAAACCCGTTGCCTCTGTCTGTCACGCGCCGGCGGTATTATTGAATGCGAAGAACGCGGCCGGTGAGCCGCTGGTGAAAGGCAGGAACGTAACAGGCTTCAGCAATTCTGAAGAAGCCGCCGTCGAACTCACCGAAATAGTGCCTTACTTGCTGGAGGATGAGCTGGTATCAAAAGGCGGCCAGTATCAGAGGGTCGATGACTGGAACACACTCGCCGTCGTTGATGGTCTGCTTATAACCGGCCAGAATCCGGGATCGTCCAAAGCTGTTGCAGAGGCTCTGGTTAAAGCGATCAGCTAAGGCTGTTACGCGTCCCAGCCTCAATACGGGAATGGGAACGATGTCTGGGCTACGGGGAGATCTCGGTAGCTCAAGATTGTCGCCACAGAGGGCCTCTGGTGAAATGCTCGAGGCCCTTTTGATCTGTAGATGGGTAAAATTTTCACAGGTAAGAGGCGTAGCCGCTGCCGCCATTATCCTACTCAGTATGAAACAGTCACCAGACATCCAGGCACACACGAACCCCTCTCCGATTGATCCAGACAGGGCACCAGACTCACCGCCGGAAATCACGCCGGATCAACCACAGCCGGTTCCTCCACAGGAGGCGCCACCATTCCCGCGCCCGGAAACCCAGCCAGAGCCTCTTGTACCGCCTCTTACTCCGCCATCTATCCCGGTGACCGAGCCTCTCCCTGTTTAGGGTGCTCCAAGTCTTTGAGCGCCTCTCTGAGTACCATCAATTCAGTGCGCAACTGCAAGGCCGACTCAGCCATCATCGATGCGGCTACTTCAAAACGTTGCTGAGCGTCTTGCCCTTTGACACGTTCTTCAAAGGCAGCCATCAACTCACGACCAGAATCGCACTGTTCAACTGATCCGCGCGTCATCTCAATCATCAGAGCTGCACTGCGTCTGGCCTCGAACTCCTGTGGATTTTCCAGATAAAGCCCAGCCCAGTCATCGAAGTCGAATTGAGCATTGGATTTGTCTGCCATGGAAGATTCTCGCTACAGGACGTTGTAAGGCTATCCAGTTTGCACAGACAAGACACGGCTTATTGTGGAACGGGCCACAGGCAGCACCAGGACTCAGAAGCTAACGCACCAGCGGAGACTGTTTTCATGATGGGCTTTGCAAAAAGTGCGCAACATTGAACTGGCGGCTGTCTTTCATACGACTAGCCTTCTGTATCGCAAACCCGACGGAATAGTGAGCTGGCGCGACATCTTGCGATGGGTAGGGCAGACCTTGCGGCTTGCCAGCAACATGACGGTTGCTTACGATCTCACAAAAACAAGCAACCCGTCATAGAGGTGTACCTACTGCCTTACGCCGTGAGTGGCAGCTGATATCGATAGGAGTCGACACTATCGCAACTGGGGCAAGTCACCTCCCCGTGCACGCCTCGTGTAATCTGGCCTTTGTCGTTGCCTCTGCTCGCGTGCCATCGGTGTCCACATTCACATGAGACATCCATTTCCGTTGGCAGAGCGCTGACAGATGGAGCCGGGACCTGACAATTACGATTGCCAGACTTCTTGGTCGTCCAGTTGATATTGTAGAATTTCATCGTCGTCTCAGATTAGGTTTAAAAACGTCGGTGCCTTGATATCGGATATCGCAAAAAAAGTCTCTGGTGTTGTAGCCAGAAACTCCCACGGAGGATTCCGTGAGCCGCACTCTAAGTGCAATATTTCATACGTAAGCCTGTTTGGCTATTCGAAAATACTAGCGATATTTTTCGAATATACCGTACTGTCTTTAGGGCTCACAACGTCCGTCACGTAACGCAATTGATCGATCCACAAACAAAACGGCGAAGAACAGTCGCTGTTAACCCACCGTATATGAACCTTGACGACGGCTTGGACGGCGCCAACCCTTAAAACGTTATAGTGCAGCGAGCCAGATGCTGCACGTCTTTTTTAACGGTATCGGGACAAAAACTGGTCAAAAGTGCTGGTAGACGTGTCATTCAGAATATACAGAAGCTCGACTGAATCTGATTGATCGCATTTTCTGGAATCACCAATTTTCGAATAGGCCCACGCCCACTGAACCGCGTAACGAGTTCCCGATACGGATCTCATGAATCGCTGACACATGGAGGAACCAGCAGGCTCTTGAAAATCGGCCGTAGCATTGCCGCCAACATTGCCATTGGCTATGGGCACCCACGTGGCGACAGACTTGACCAGCGCCATGTTAGAGCCTTTCGTCTGCTGCTCGTTCCACGCGCTGGACCCAGCGCTGTGCTGGACTACCCTGATTCTTTTCAGACTGGATGCACTCACGCCACGGGACTGTAATACGCGGAGAATCTCTGCCGTAAAATCACTTGGACCACCCTCTGCAATATGCACTGTTCCGCCGTTGTTCAACGTATCCGCTACCCGGTCGGATACTTTGATAACAGAGTTTCCATCAAAGCTTGTTGTACCACTGGTACTGGCTTTGGCATTTATCCAGTCAGGAAAAAGCGACTGCGTGTGTGACTCACTGCCGGCGGTCGGATTGGGCCACTGGTGTCCCTGTGTCGCACCAACCAGAATATGGTTAACAGCCGGGTTGGCATCCATGATCATTCTGTTGGCAACGATAGCTTGCATGTCATCGGTGTCAGGGCCACTGTCGTGTGCAATGATCACCAGATCTCCTGGCTGATAACGCGAATTCATATTGCCGGTGCCGCGGACAGTCGTTGAATCTGTCGTGCCTGATGGCTGGTTGTCTGCCACTGATTCGTTTTGTGGCTCCTGCAACTGCACACCTTGCTGCTGCATGGCCACCCAATCCACAACATGCCCCTTAGAGCGCCCAGACACGATCACCTGAAGTGGGCCGGCGGGTAATTCATAAGTGTTCAGTTCACGCGAATGAGTGTTATTGCGCTCACCAATCGCATCGACATGCCAACCGCCATCGCGAGTCATGTAAACCTTCAACCACTGTTCATCAGGCACTTTCAACCAGATATCGTTAGGTGGTTCAGAAGGGTCATTTCCTGTACCGGCTCGAGAACGCATAGTGAACTGATAAGTGCCTGGCACTGGGATTGTAAAATTGAAAACAAGATTGGCGTCGTCGTTCCTACTGGTCAGCAGGTACCTGTTAGACCCCGTATAGACCAGACCACCTTCACTCGGTCTCCACAGTGAACTGTTGTACGAGACATCCTCTGCTTGCAACAAAAGTGTACCCGTGTCTATGGCCATATCGCCTGAATCGCCTGAATCGCCTGAATCGCCTGAATCGCCTGAATCGCCTGAATCGCCTGAATCGCCTGAATCGCCTGAATTATCAGATGGTGTTCCAGTTGACGCGATCAACGTGTCGACAGACGAATTGATATTCGCCGTGGAGCAAGCCCAACCTCCACTACTCAAAGGCTCACACGTCTCTCTTACTCGCCACGGACATGCAGCGCTGAATGCTGTCTGGGCATCACCAATGGCTGAGCCATAGGCTGTGCATACGTCACCGTCCACGACCTCAATTGTTGGCGAGCTCACGGGATCCGCAGCAATATTCTCGACACTGCCCGCCGTGCCCGTCTCATTCAGAACATTGACTGAGTCGGCAATGGTATTGGTGGAACAAGCCCAGCTTCCTGAGGCAACTGGATCGCAGGTCTCCCGGATTCGCCAAGGACATTCGGCACTGAATTGAGTTTGAGCATCTCCAATGGATGTTCCATAGGCAGTGCATGCAACAGACACGTCGACGTCACTTTGCTGCACTGTCTGTGCACTCGACAACATCGGTGCCAGCAAAAACGCAAGCGCGACAGAAAGATATGACTTCATAGGGCTTTATATTTCATAATAGAGACACGGATTGAATGCTGAGAATCGTGTCGCATTCTGAATATATATCCGATCTCAAAATGGATCAAAACATTGCAATTGAATTACCCTGCTGTAATTTGTGAGCTGATATACATTTTCAGACCCGTCACCCTATGTCCTCTGGTCAATGCTGTCGCACACGAACAACAGGGCTTTTGTCAGGACATCGCGTAGGTGGAACGTGTAGACAGCTACGTTAGTGCGGACAAGCTATCTCCAGATCAATCGCTTACTGCCGGTGGGTATCGGCTTCGGCAAGTGGGGTCTGAAATACCTTCTTGCTCACTGGATCCATACAGCTCATCACACCACCTGCAAAAGTATCGATCCAGTACACGGTGGACGCGTTCACTATGTCCGTGACAGGCGTGTGACCGCAAAAAACTGCGCGGGTTGATCTTGAATCAGCGATTTTCACCGTGTCTGTAAAACCCGTTCTAGCCAGCGCGCTTGACACCTGCGTTATGTCCTTGCGTCCCCAGAGCAAACGCCCCTCTGCGATATCGTGTCTGCTACCACTCGCCAGATAGCTGGTGAGACGGGATTCTGTCCAGTCCAGGGGGCACTCGGCATGTATCAGTCGGAAAGCAGACTCTTGCGTGTCGTCGCCCACGTCCAGACACACCGGCAGCGTGGCGCAATATCGAACTAACCACTCACGCGAATGACCATGTGCCTCTAGCGAACGTAGTGTTGTCCTTCCTCCGGCATACGCACCCATCCAGACTGCTTCCCAATCACGAGGATTAAGTACCATCTGTTCATGGTTTCCAAGAATCGCATGGCAGTGCGGCTGTTGAAAGAACTCAACAACTGCTGCTGGCGCCGGTCCGCGATCTATCAAGTCCCCTACGGAGTAGATGACATCGGTAGAAGCATCGTAGCCAACCAAGCCAAGCAATTTCTGGAAAGTTGCCTGTCGACCATGAATGTCTCCAAAGACAAAATGCCTTTTGTTCTCATCCAGTTGTATTGACTGATGAGACTTTGCGTCCAGTTTTATACTTGACATCTGTGCGTATCGATCGTGGTCTTGAACACGGTGCTGAATTTTCCGTTCGCCCTACTGCTAGACAATATGGCAAAACTGGCGATGGGTATAGACACCGTTCTCACAAGCCTATGCAAGACCATAACAGCCTTGTCGGGGAATCGATAACTATTATCGCCTGCTACAACTCCTATTTCAACACGACTCGCAAACCTTTACACTATACCCTAGTGATGCACCATGACATCGAGGAAAACCGTCAGCGTGAAGTCAGACGTTTACAAGCTCTTGAAGAAAAACGAGCAGTTGAATCAGCTGGATTCTGTAAAAGTAACTAGCCATGTTCAACGTGAGAGCGGTGAGTGGTTCAAGAATACGTTGATGCTCGACGGCTACGACGTACCGTTCCAATACAATCGCAAAAAGCAGTATCGAAGCCTGCAAGGCGCTTCAGTGAATCTTACCTATTACCCGCAAACTGAAAATGTAGCGGGCATGGAGTTCGAGAGTATGAAAGTAGTCAGGATACGAAGGAGCTGAGGCGATCTGTTGATACGCTAGAACTCGACTTCGTGAACCACCTGCTCCATGTCCACATAAGGAATATCGGGGTTTTTGGACAAACCACCCTGGATTACTCGCAGCTGCACTTTCTGCCTGTTTGCTTCATCAACAGCTCCACGATCTTTCTCTTCCCCTACCGATAGTACGTTGCATACCGATGTGAGTTCCCTTAGTAGCTCACCGTTGGTAAGCGCTTTCTCTTCCGGGTAACTGGATGACCATATTTTCAGAAAGGGTTTTATGCGTGCATCGTCAATGGCTTTTTCATTAAGCGACAAAAGATGCTGAGAAACCAGCATTGCCTGCCCATCACCATCGCTCTGTGAATTCAATCTGTTGAAAAACGGCAGAATTACTTCTGCCAGCTTCTGTTTTCGAGACTTGTCTTTAAAATTCATCGGGTATTGGTATCGTTAAAAAAAGCCCTGTTGAGCTCTATCCGTCCAGTGTAGATCACATTGGTCACTAGCATAAAGGATGGTAACAGTGAGTTGTGAGAGAGTCTCCATTCTCGTAAACCGGAATTGACACTCACCTATTTCAGCAGCGCTATTGAAACGCTTTCTGCAATCCCTACGCCTTACGTACTTGCCACTCCTTGCTCCAGATACGGCGATGAAAGAATGGGAACTTGACCAGCTCCTCACATAGAAACAACGCGAACACCATAGTGGCAGAGAAATCCAGAACCAGCACACACAACGCAGTGACCGGAACCATGAACAACCAGTTTGCTCCCAAATGAATATTCATGGATGATCGAGTGTCTCCTGATGCGCGTAGCACGTTACCGCAAATGGCATTGGATACTCGCGGAAAGGGTATGACTAAAAGAACCGGCAGAAAGCTCAGCAATGCCAGCCGTGTTTCCTGCGCAAGATCAGAGTAAATCCAGCGAGTAGCCAGAATTATCAGCGCGTATACAAGCGCAACCAGCCCGGCAGAGGCGAAGGCCCAGCGCCACGCACGACTCAGGAATTCGTCCAGTTCATCAGTCGTGAGGGACTTGCCCAGCAGCTGCGCCACTATTATTCCGGTGGCTTGTGTCCACGTATAGCTTAACTGTCCTGCAATTCGTATCCAGGGCATGATGAGTGTCATGGCGGCAAACTGATACACACTCAGATTGGAATAAATAGCAGCACAAGCCTGATTGGCGAACGTCATGCTGACGAAGGTTGCCGCTATGGGCCAGGAGAAATTGAATTGCTTGCGTGCAGCCAGAGCCAGGCTGTTGTGCAACCAGCCGGTCGCATCAGCAAAAACTCCATGCGAACGATAGAACATCCACGCCAGATAAAACAGCCTCAGAGAGGCTCCGAGAAAAGAGCCCCACGCCGCTCCAGCCAAACCCAGTTCAGGAAATCCGTAAAGGCCAAATATAAGGACAATACTGGACAGGACGTTCACCGGCCCCGAAATAAGGAAACTATAGAACGCAAGCCTGGTACGACCACATCCGTTGAAATGACTGGTAAAGGCACCGCTTACGGCTTCAGCCAGCATGACTAACAAGAACACCCACAAATACTGGCTAGCGCCGTCAGCAATAGCGGTTGAATGAGCCATCATGTCTAACAACGTTTGCCCAAAAATCGCGGTGAGAACGATCCCCACGAACACAATTGATACATTGATGAGCAAACCACAATAGAACGCTGTTTTCAGCTCCAGCGTATCGCCAGTTCCATATGCCTGAGCTACCTTTATCTGCATGGCATTGGAAAAGGCGAACGTGGTTCCCATCACCATGCCAGAAATCACGGTGGCAATACCAATAGAGGCGACCGCTTCCTCACCCAGTGAAGACACCAGATAGAGATCAATAATGACAATGGAGAACATCATCACTGCACGCAAAGCCATCGGCCAGGCCATGACGAATATCTCTATGGAGGATGGTGTTACTGGCTTATCCAGAATGGTTTATCCGGGCATACAGTCGCTGTTTTTTCTTAGCAGAGGCAACAGCGTCAATACTCCCTGACAATTCAGGCTGAGCGATACTGAGGCTACAACCTACCGTCAGGGAAATAGTCTGAAACACAATCGCTAGTAATTCCAGAGCGTGCCGTCTGTGAGTCGTGCTATCGGGTGACTACCCGGGTTATAGGCATACAAACCAGCCTCTTTTTCATCAAAATCCACACCCAGACCCGGCTCTTCACTGACATACATCATGCCTTGCTCCAACCGGTGTTCCGACGGAAACAGAGCATCACACGCTTCCGTGTCCAGAGTCAGGTACTCCTGAATTCCAAAGTTCGGTGCCCAGACGTTCAGGTGTGCCTGGGCTGCCATGCACAGAGGAGAATGACTGGGTGCGCCATGAAAACCGGTTCTGACGTGATGTAACGCTGCAAGATCCACAATGCGTTTGACGTGCGTGATTCCACCCGCATAGGTCACAGCCACGCGAATGAAATCGATTAGCTCATTCTCAATGAGCTGTTTGCAATCCCAGATCGAATTAAACACTTCACCAATGGCCACAGGCACGGTTGAGTGTTGTCGCAATAACGTCAGTGCATCCTGATCATCGGCAGGTGTGGGATCTTCCAGCCAGAAAAGACCAACAGGCTCCACGGCCTTGGCGAACTCAGCGGCTTCTCGTGGAAGCAGACGATGATGCACATCGTGCAGAATTTTCAGTTCAGGACCAAAATGCTCACGTATACGCAGCAAAGCGCCCGGCATGTAGCGCATGTACAGGTCAGTATCCCAGACCTCCTCTTTGGGATGCACGCCACTGAAGTCCGTAATGAACTGTTCTTCTGGCGATCCTTTACCGCTCACGCCATAACTCGCACTGGGCATACCCGGTATGCCACATTGAACACGCACAGCCTTATAACCCTGCGCCTGATAGAACGCAATCGAATCCATCAGACTCTCAAGATCGGCACCTGTGGCATGCGCGTATACCAAAGCGCCTTCTCGACTCTTGCCACCGAATAACTGGTACAGGGGCATACCGGCAAGCTTCGCCTTTATGTCCCACAGGGCCATATC
>ENA-ORXT01000518-ORXT01000518.1-marine-metagenome-genome-assembly--contig:-NODE-518-length-60798-cov-8.777178_pt1 | contig 60798 bp, 57 predicted proteins | sample MGYA00237868_ERZ511482 | MGnify/ENA metagenome assembly ERZ511482 | reverse complement strand
CAGTCAAGCAGATTCTGCGCTAATTCACCATCAAAGACATAAAAATTCACGAAATTCTGATTCATAAACCGACGAATATCAACCGGTGGATCAAATCGTTCGACTTGACCCCCGTCACGGGTTGTTTTGTATGTCACAATCCCCTGAACAAAGTCAAAGTTCATAATAATCGTAACTCGTCGTTTGTTAAGCAACAGCCGCAGTTCAAATGAACCATTGTCGCTTTGAGGAGAACGTTTACGAAATTCTCTCACCTGCTGGGCAGACCAAGAGTTCCTATCTGCAACACCAGACAAAGCCGCACGCAACAGATTTAAGGTCGTCGTTTTTCCTGTTCCATTGGGCATTTGAATTAACGAGATCTTATACGGAACGCGTTCGTTATTGCTAAAATCTAGGTCATGATCTGGACAGCGAAGCCCTTTCGCTTCCCAGCCCAAAATCTGCATTAAGACAGCCATTAGAGAAGAGTTCCATTTGTTTTCACTTCATCGGTTACACCATAAAGTAATTTAATGTGTCGCTCAGTCGATTGCGGATCGCTAATATCTTCATTTCCCGCACTCATGCTTTCTAGCCATGCAGCGATTTTGGTGGCAAGTGACTTATCTTGGCCGTACTTCACGACAGCAATCTCGACTGCCTCAATAATTTTAGGATCAACAGACATTACTTCACTCCAATGCTCTAATTTCTGATAGTTCAGTTAACCACATCGCACGCTTTTCATCTGCGTTCAATTCATCACCATCATTGTCACGGATAAAATCAACAATATTCGCAACCTTGTGTGGATCATCTGGATTCGTACGCAAGCAACGTCCAATTCGCTGGATGGTCTCTAATCTCGCGCTAGCAGATGAAAACAGAATGACGTTATTAAGTGACTGAATATCGATTCCTTCAGAAAGACGATGGCAGGCTATCAAACATTCTAAGTCTCCAATAGCGAAACGTTTAAGCGTATTTGAATCTTCGCCCGAAAAATAGGTGTGAAAATCAGGACGATATCGATGAACAATTTCAAGTACGTCTTCGGCATATGCTTGCGTTTCAACAAAAATAATGCACCGTTCTAGCAGATGTTGATGGGTATGAATGAATTCTTTAAAGATGGGAAGCTTTGCTGGGGAGGTTTTGTACACTCTAGAAATCTGCGTCCACACATCCTCATTGCTCATTGGGTTTCCATCTTTTCGGAGAATGGCCTGCCTTGCATGAATCGACCGAACCTTCTCCTTATCCTCATCAGTACTCTGATAATCAAGCGGGTAGTACTTAAAGGGTGCTAGAATTCCGCGTTCAATAGCTTCGTCTAACCCAAAGGTAAATAAGACCGGACCGATCTGACTCTCTATAAAGTCGTTGCCCTCTTGATCATATTCGCGATCTGGCGTTGCGCTTAGACCCAAGCGAAACCGCACCGAATCAGATGCCCCCATCAACTGGTCTCGATTGGAGGGGCTACCAAGACCATGAACCTCATCATGGATAATCAATGTTCGTTGTGCAACAGCGTGTGTTAAATTTTGCAAAGCGCTGGCAAGTGGTATTCGTGATGCAAGCAGAATTGCGTTCTGCGGTTCCATATTGAACTCATCACGCTCACGATATTTATCATAATGGCGATAAATTAGCGGCTGCGTTTCAATATCCTGAGACGTATTTAGCACTTCTCCATACCACTGGTTGAGCAAATCTGTCCCATGGGTTGAGATAATGACCGTATCAATCTGATTCTTTTCAAAGAGCGTGCGCACTATCCGTAACGCTGTACGGGTTTTGCCTGTGCCAGTTGCCATATCGAGTACGCCACGTTCATGGTGTAAAAATTGATCAACAGCATCATCTTGATGCCGCCATCGATTATATTGTTCAGGTGCATCTTTTAGCGGCAGGCCAACTGGTTGTGTATCGGGTGCATCTGGTTCTGGATATGGCCGCTCATCAGTTTGATATTTTAGTATCTGTGCTCGCACAGCCTCGGGTAAACTAAAAACCTTGAGGTTTGCTTCATTATCTAGCCAAATACGAGCAAAGCGTTGCTCAAATTCATTAACAGAATCAAGCGAGTTTTTATCCCATGAGAAGAAAACATGAATTGACTCGTAGTTTCGATGTCCCTTCATCGTATCATTGTACGATCCCAGAAAGCTGACTCGCTGCCCAGCATCATCACCAAAGATACCAAACTTGTCGTGAAAGTCACCATCAAGTTCTGCGGTTGGAATTGCAAATCGGAATTCCATCAAGCCATCAGCCACCATCCAAGCCATCGTATTCAGCGTATCTGCCTCAAGCGCATCGCGTAATTCATCCACTGTAGCAAAAAGGTTCTCTAAAACCTCTGAGGAATCACTCAAGCTATTGACCTTACTCAGTGCAATCAAATCATTGGGTGACAGAATGGGGCTGGTTACCCAGCGGGCACGTCCACCATTCATAGCAAAATGAGCCAATCCAGCCGCGTTCTTACGGATCCACCCCGACGTAAAATATCCTACGCCACGGTCATAAGTTTTTGAGTGGGTAAGCAAAGGGATAAAAAAACTACGGCTGAGATCCTCTCGACCTGTAGTATAGATAGTTTTTAGACCGATAGAACGTAATCCGCGAGGGCTGGTCATGAGCATTAAGCTTTTAGAGTCTTATTGCTGGATCACAAAATCGTAGCGAAGAAAGTGATCCGTATATGAGATAAGTCTTAGAATTTGATATCTGTACCGGATAATTCCTGTGTAAAATATTTGGAACTCTTAGCGAAATTTGCATATTGGCTTGAACAAGTAAACAGTATATCATAATCAAACTGATTGTTGGCTAGCGAAATGGTACTAATTCGCACGATACAAGCATATGTTCGACGCATAAAATTTGAATCGAAACCAGCGCGTTCACGGATCACAGCGCGCTGGTGGTTGCGGATCTGGCGCGGGATGGTCCGAAAACTGTGGTATAATGGTCGTAGATTTGATGCATGAGTTAGGTTTACAGCGGAGGACGGCAAACTATGGTTGAGTTAAAAATTCAAGAAGAGACACAAACCCTGCTCAACGATCCCCTATTTGGAGAAGTTGATCTCGATACAAAGATTCGGCAACTCCTCGAATCAGAATTCCTGCAACGCCTAAGTCGATACAAAAGAATGGATCTGCGCTTAGGCCAAAAGTACGAGATGGGGTTTAAGCAGTTCCTCAGCGATCATGTTACCCAACAACAAAACCAAAGTTGGGAAGCTGAAAAAGACGCGATGGATTGGGAAACCGCGATAGGTGGTATCCAAACGATGGAGCGCAAGCTGACCGAGTTGCGGATGCTTTCAAATGGCTAGTATTACCAGCCTCCGCGAAGAAGCTGATGATGCGCTGGAATCTGTGTGGTTTGTTCAATCCATAGAAGAAATTGACCATACAGATATCACCTTGTCATTGCGACTGCATATTCAAGCTGAGCTTTTCGTTCAAATTTTTTATGGCGAATACTCAAATTCCCTCTATTTTGCATTGATTGAAAACGACCGACGTATATTTGGAGTAGACCGTGAGCGCGATCAATGGCACCTTCATCCATTTGAAGAGCCTACCGAACATCTTCCGCTATCACAAGGTTTGGAACCAAAACCACTTCTCAGTTTTTTATCTCAGGTAGAGCAAATTTTGCTTGATAATGAACTGATTTAGCCTTGACATGCTACATCTTTACCGTACCTCGCTTTTTTTACGCAAGGAATTATCGACATGAATCCATTTGATGACACCGAATCTCTACCGCCTATCGCAGAGAATCAATTACCGGCTGATAGCGGTTGGCTTTTTCCCGAATATACATTTGAAAAGATGAGTCTCGGTGAATACGATGGTGTAATAATCGAACGCATTCTGGAAAAGGGTTCGTGGGCGCAGTTGCGTTGGCTTTTCGCTACTTATGGTAAAGAAGACGTTGCAAGTTGGGTACGAAATCACGGCTTTCGCTTATTGTCCAAACGCTCATTTTCCTTATGGAAGAGCGTATTAGATATACATGATTATTTCGCGCCTGATTGGGCGGTCGAAGCGAAGGCGATGGATATATGGTGAAGTTCCATGAAGATGCCATTACAGAGGGATGCCGTGAAGGTTTAGAGGTTTTATGTCAGCATGATTTCATGGATGATTTTTATTTGGCTGGTGGAACTGCTCTTGCATTACAGCTAGGTCCATCGAGTGTCCACTGACCTAGATTGGTTTAGCACGGTAAATGTATTGCCCGAATCAGAACGTCAAGCCATTAGCTATAATTTAACTGACAAAGCAAATTTTGAAATTGTATCCCAGAAAGATGGGATGTTATATACCCGACTGAAAGGCACAGATGTGAGCCTAATTCATCAACGCCATTCATTGCTTGAGCCGACGGTGGCCTACAATGGTTTAAATCTTGCCTCCCCCATTGATATAGGTTTGATGAAGATTGCAGCTGTCAACTAGCGCGGCTCACGAAGAGATTTTGTTGACTTGTACTGTCTTAGAGAGACTGTTTCACTAGAACAGGTACTTGGCCGAGTGCCTGAAAAATATTCTGATCGACCTAATTTTTTGGCTATTGCAGCACGGGCATTATCCTACTTTGGAGAAGCCGAACAACAACCTATGCCCAAAATGCTCCAGAGTGTCGCATAGTCCGATGTGAAGGCCTACTGTGTAGATGCTGCGAATCAACTCACCCGGCGTTTAAGTCGATTAGACACATGATTCTTGAGCAAAGAGTTTATAGCAGCTCATCTTGCACAAATATCTGATATTTTACGAGATGCCACTCCAACAGCAGACAACCAAATACCCTCGTACACCCCACCTACCATGGTCGCCGGGCGCGACTGCGGACGATACCCACACGCCAAACACATCCCACTTTGATGGCCAAGAAATCGTCGTCACCGAGAAGATGGATGGCGAAAACATGACCATGTACCGCGATGCGATCCATGCACGGTCGGTTGATTCGCGCCATCATCCCTCGCGCGATTGGGTCAAAAAGCTGCACGCCGAACTCGGCCATCAGATCCCAATCGGCTGGCGGATCTGCGGCGAGAATCTTTACGCCAAACACTCGATTGCCTATACTTCGCCTGAAAGTTACTTCTATCTTTTTTCGATATGGGATGAGAAGAACGTTTGTCTCTCGTGGGTCGAGACAATTGAATGGGCAGCGATGTTGGATCTACCAACACCACCTGCGTTATATGATGGATTGTGGGATGCGGATAGTATTAAGAGGATTTAGATTGACGAACGGGTAATGGAAGGATATGTCGTGCGCAGAGCGGCAAGTTTTGCATATGAAGATTTTCAGACATCAGTCGCGAAGTGGGTGCGACCCAACCACGTCCAAACCGATGAACATTGGATGCACAAAGCCGTGATCCCAAATGGGTTGAAATAAAAAGCGGCTGTACCAAGTGTTGTGGAAACACCTAGCACAGCCTTAGCGTCATCGCACGGCGAGTACGATGGGCTCCCCAATAGTATACCCCATTGCCTCTTCATCTACCGCATTCCCAACAAGGTCTATTATAACGAAATCACATCTAACCTCTTTTAACAGGTTTCCCATATCAGACGCAGCGGGCTGCGGACTTACCCCATTTCCGCCCCTCACAACAACTGGGCTAACCGCTCTCGCAACTCAGCATCCGCAACTCGAATCGACGCGCTATCATAGAGCCGTCCAAAGCGAGGCAGATTCAAATGATCCATTGCAACGGCGTGACCCAACCCCGGCGGCAGCAGCGAATGAAATCGCCCAAGAGAGAGAAACGGCTGCAACCGCGGCAGCAACTCTTGTGCGGATCGTGTCGCAAGCGGTCGGTTGAGCGCAGGCAAATGCAAAAGTGGCTCGGGTAATCGAACACAAAACTCGTTTCCGCTCTCTACAGACAGCGGCTCAACAACCTCATCTCCATCCTCGTCAGACTCCGACTCGCCATCATTATCTACGCTATGATCGCCGCGCAAATGAACCGACTCGGGATAGAGCTGTGCGCGCAAGGTCGTGGCGAGCAAGGTACCATACACACCGCCCCAAAAATGGAAAAGCCGGGTGCTCCCCTCTTCGACCATCAGCACCAGCTGATTCGGCGCGACCCCAAAATAAGCGGCTACACTCTGACTATCTTCAAACGAGAGCGTAAATGGGGCCGTGGCAAAGCGCATTTGTTCGGTAGGTTCCGCCCCCGCCAGTGGACGCACGCCCATGCGCGACCAATCCTGCCACAGCACCTCCAACATGCGTCCACCCAACAGAAACGTCTCGCCTACTTCGCGGCGTCGATCTGACTGCGCAATTGTGCGCCCGCTAAAAGTATCGATTACCGCAATCAGGCGCAGATCCGAACCAATGTTGCTATAAATCTCATGTGCATCCAACAACTCATCCAGCATCGGGCCAGGTCGCCACTCGCCGATGCGCCCCGCCTTCAAATAACTTTGACGCACTAAATTTCTAATAATATCGCGTAAATCATCATCATTCAGCGCAATGCTGCTCTCCCCACGCGCCGCTTGCTTAATGTCTCTTGTCAGCTCCTTCGCAACCCCCTCAATACCGCCACTTTCCTGAATTTCCGCTACCCCCTCAGTCTCAGCCTTATCCTCAGACTCAAACACAAACCCCGGCACCACACGCCGCAGATCCGCCAGCCGAATCGCGCCGGTGGGGCTCTGCTTCAACCCGCTAAAAACCTGCTGCACCAGCACCGAAGGCCGAAAACGATAAGTCGATTCTGTTTGCGCCATCTGTCCCACATTTGCGTGCGCAATCAACGCCTCAAAACGGATCTGCTCCTGTGCCGAACGAGCCATGCAAAGCACGTGCGTCTGCCCCGTGCGGCGACCCCCGCGCCCAATGCGCTGCAAAAACGAAGTCAACGACGGCGGCGGCCCCAGCAACACCACATCATCAATCGAGCCAATATCAATCCCCAGTTCCAGCGTAGAGGTTGCCACGCAGACAGCCACCGCAGCCTGCGAAAAATCAATCTCCGTTTGGCGACGCACCAGCGCATCCAAGTTTGAATAATGCACAAAGACCGCTGCATCATAAGCCAGACGCTTACGCAAAAAAGTAGCCGTCTGCTCGACTTCGTTGCGCGTGTTGCAAAAAAGCAGCGACTTACGAATCGTCTCCGCACCAGCCGCCCGTTGATTCATCTGTCGCGCCACGTCCCCTAGATCACCCATCGGCTCGACCACCGCGTTGACGCCGCGCTGCCCGTGGACCGCAACAATCTCATATAGTTCTGCAGAAACGTTCTCGGCCCAATTAATCAGATAGCGCTGCGCCAGCCCTTCTGGATCGGGCACCGTGGCCGAAAGCGCAACCCGCTGCAGTGGGCGCATCAGCACCGCATCGTCTGGCGATAAACTTTGTCGAAAATACGCGCGGATATGCTCGATCCGTTGCAGCAGGCAGAGCAGGTGATCCCCACGCGGACTGTTATCAAAAAGGTGAATTTCGTCGAGCACAATGGCTTGGAGTTGGGTAAAAATGCGGGGCGCACGCGTCAACAGCGAGTCGGTGGATTCGGGCGTCGTAATCAGTACAGCCGGTGGCGATTTAAACGAAATGCCTGCGGTATCGCCCGTCTTCATCGCGAGCACAACGCCCAACTCGGTCAGCGGAGTCAGCAACCGCTCATAGAGATCACGCGTTAGCGCGCGCGTCGGGCAGATGATTAACAGGCAGAGCGATTTACGTTGTGAAGGAGTTTGTTTCTTGAGCAGGTGGCGTTCAATCAGCGGGACAATTGCGGCTTCGGTTTTACCCGAGGCAGTGGCCGAAATAATGAGCGTGTTCGCACCGCGCAAAATTTTGGGGATAGCCGCACGCTGGATCGGCGTGAGGTTTCCGTGGCGAGCGAAGAATTGCGGCCACGTGCGGCGAATGCGGACAAATATCTTATCTAACCGCTCATCATTCATCGCACTATGTTTATCGTACCGTGGCACGTAACTCATCAAGAAGAGCCGCTGTCTCATATTCTGGGTAGAGATAGAGCAAGTCAAAAAGTTCAATGCTCAGCCGCACCGCACCCCGAATACTCAGCGTGCGATTCTTCATCCCAAGCGACATATGTTCCGCCGCACCGCGCCGAATCTGGCGTTGACGCTCTCCTACCTCATAGCCATATGCCTGCGCGTGATAGTCCATCGCCTGCTCTAAAAAGCGACCCATCTCCTGCGCCGAATGGTGCGGCTCAAGCTCCAATATCTGCTCGGGCATCAGCCATTCATCCAGCGGCATTTGATTATCGCTGCGCGTCACAGTAAATAGGAAATAGAGAGATTGACGCGCCTCATACGTCATCGGGTATTCGCGAAAACGATGTTGGGGAAAAGTGGCCTCACTTATTTTCTTCTGCCGATCTTGCAGCGCGGCATAGACCATGGCACCGAAGAATAGGCTGGCTTTGGGTCGCTGGTACGCTTTGAGCAGCGAGTAGCTTTCGGCTTCATCTATTAGCACAGCCAACCCGCTGTAGCCCATGGATTTTGCCAATGCGCTGACCCCGCTAAGCATGTACGCAATTTGGCGAGCATTGTGCCCAACTTTGTAAATACTTGGGAATTTGATCCCCTTTGGCGTGCTGCGATACATGCTCTGTACCCGACGCCCGCCCATCAGCCATTCGTGCCACACCTTCTGCTGCCGCACCGACGAAATCGTGCTCAGTGCCTCTAGCCCCACCGCCAACGGATCGGACGCAACCGTGGTCGACTCGCGCATCTGCTCGCGAATCGATTCGCGAGCAGATGCGCTGGAGAGTAGCGGCGCCAATCCTCGTTCGTCTGTGTCGGGGTAGCGCAGATTGCGCATCAAGCCCGCGTAAATATCAAAGCAGCGGTGGGGCGGCATCTCTTGCAGATCGAGGCTAGTAACGGCCACCAAAAAGTTTCGGTTCAGCGCCTCTTGTGCCGTCAATTCAACAATGTGGCTTTTGCCATGTCCATAATCTCCCACAATCACATGCGCGGCACCACCCTGACTGTGCGCATCGGTCAACCCCTGTTGAAGTTGCGTCCGTTCTTCGGCTAAACCGATAGTCAATTCCTCAACGTGTTGGGCCGGTGCAACCCCCACGCGCAACGCTTCGACAACCTGTCGAGCCGCAAATTGGCTCTCGGTCATCGGGTTAAATTTGTTGAGCTTATCCGTATTAATGGGCGTGTTGAGCATAGTCATGGAGTGCTTCATCGCTCTATTTTGATTCATAGAACTAGAGTGAGTCGAGTTCTCTACCTCTCCTTCAAACTCCAAGCGAGGACGCCGAAAGCGTAGGCCGCTGCCAAAGCGCACCATCCATTCGCTACCGTTTCGATAGAGCGCGGTGATTTGGCCTTCGCCATATTGAGGGTGAGAAACAACTTGACCAATCATAATTTTGGGTGCTGAGTGGGTGGGTCGGTATTCGGTCAATGGTCGAAGCCGTAGCGGTCAACCATCTGCCCCACCGACTTACCGATTACCAGCTTACCGAATATCCATCAATTTAATAGGGTGCCGTCTCGCCTTCTGCCAGTTGATCGACCTGACCGCGCACAATCGCAACCGCCTCATCTTCCGTAATCACGTGCTCTTCCCCAGCGTGTTGGCGGGCCAATTCGGTTACAAACGCTTTCACAAAAATGCGGCGGTGGCTGATATCCAAAAAGACATCGCGCGCCACGTTAGCCAAGATTGCTGCGTTAGCGTTCTGCGTCTGCACGTTCAGTTTGGTGCCGAACGCAGTCTCATAAATCGGAATCAGCTTCTCGCCGATGGCGACCAGTAAATCATTTTCACTTAGATCCAAGTGATCCAAGCTAATTAGTGGACTAAAGTGATTCGATTGGGAGAATCGCCCGGGCGCACGAACCCGCTGCTGCAATGCCGGATAGCGCGGCACAATATCCTGAATAAATTGGGGTGGAACGGCATATACGAACATGGCCCCGGGCAGCTCATCGCGACAGCGGTCTATCACCTCGCGCAGATTGTCGGTTGCCAGCTTTTCCGCCTTGCCGCCGATGCTCGCCATGCGGTCTACTTCGTCGAAGAGCAAAATTAGCCCGCTATACGACAGAGCCGTAATTGTCTGCGTCAGCGAGCGCAACATGCGAAACGCATTGGGCTTTGTAATCTTCCCCGTGACGCCAATCTCGCGCAGCACTTTGGTATCTTCAGGCGTGGTGGTTGATCCCAACAGCCAGCGGGCCAACGAATCGAGACGATCTTCCTGATCGCGGATCAGCGCGTCGAAGTAGCCAATGATGGCATTTTTGTATGCTTGGCTGTCGATAAAGGCCGATTCAACCGTATCAATCAATCCCTGATAATTTGGGTGACGCAGCGTCTCTAGCGTAAACGCCTCGGTTGATTCTGCGCCCATTACGACCTTGCGTAACGTTCCTTCTAAAAATCGTGTCAGCCCGCGCTCGTCCGAAACTGCACTATCGTCCTCGTGCCAAATTAGGTTGCGCGCCACCGCAGAGTAGACGAGTTTCTGATCGTTATATGGTGTCTCTACCGGGCTGAGATCAACTTTCGAAACGGCAAAGCCACGGCTCCACGCAATGTCGCGCAGGCAGTACAAAAAGTGCGATTTGCCGCTGCCGTAATCGCCCACAACCATCTTGTATGTTGCGCCACCATCCTGCAAATAGGAGGAAAGATAATAGGTGTCGAGCGCGCCCAAGAGCGATTGGTTACCCACATTAAAGTGTTGAACACCCCGTGCGGGTGGTGTCCCCGATGTGCCAAGGACTTCGATAATGTTTCGTGCGACGGCCTTTGAGAGAGGCAGACTCGGCTCTGACATATTATTGGGCCTTATTCAACGACATCGAAAGTGATGTTTGCATAGTAGGCACCGTCAAGCGCGCTGCTGGGTAGCCAGACACTTTTTGCGGCACTTTCAGCTTGGCTTTTGGTTGCTCCGCCCAAAGCAAAACGTTTCTCTGTACCATCCACAACCGCAATGGGGTTGCTCATCGCTAGGACCATATCGCGCACAAAAAGTGGCCGGTCGTAATCTTTAAAAGTGGAGCGTGAAGGGGCATTCCAGAAACGAGTGTTTTGACGGTTCAACACGATCTGGCTATACGCTTCCGTCAGGCTAACTCGGCCACTAGGCGGTCGTTGGCTGCGCTTTTCGATTAACTGCTGCCATGCCGTATATAGCTCAGTGGTGAACCCATCATCAAGCATTCTATCTAAAATGGTGCGTTTCTGCGCGTCGTATGCTTTTAAAATGGGGTTGAACGAAAGCGGGATTGGGCGAGTCAGCTCTTCTTTGCCGTAGACCCACTGTGCTTTACGTGTGCCAATGTCGATGTTGAGAACAAGGTCATTAATTGTAAGGCGAGGAGGTTTACCTTCTACCGTTTCGCCCCGCTCTTCGAAGAGATCCTTAAGGTCGCGCGCAAAGTCAAAAGCCAGCGCATCGAGTGCGGTCATGGTATCGTCTCGGAAGGTTGCTAACGCGCCTGCGAAAACGTCATCTTCGAGTAATTCGCTGGCTTGTTCCATTTTTAGCAGAGCTTTTTGCATGGCAAGCGCGTCAGCCTTTTCTTCTGCTGCCAGCTTAGCCGCTTGCTTTAGTGCGCCGGTTGCTGCTTTCAACGCCTTAAACTGAGGGGTAAGGTGATCCTGCGCGGATTGGACGGATGTTAGTAATGTTTCATTCATGTATCATTCTTTGGATAATTGGGTTTGGATAGGTTCAATATACAGATGAATTGGGTAACATAATTATAGACATATATGTGAGATGGGTCAAGCTAACGGTGATTGAGGGGGGATTTTGGTTTGGCGGAGAAATATTTTTCGGCAGCCTTTACATGATTCGGCTTTGTCACCCCTGAGCAGTCAGGGATTCAAAGATAGATTGTACGACTAGTTTTGACCAGATCGTATCCATGGACCGTCCGGTCAATTGACGGCAACGATGATTGTTTCTGGCAAACACCGTCAGTGTACTGCTGTCGTAGCTGTGGATTCTTGACTGTTCAGGAATGACAACGGTGCGGCTTTTTGGACGGGTCACATATATTTGGAACACACGCCAAATGAAATGCCTTTGAGCCAACCCCTATTTACAAACCCATTCCTTTCCGATATAATGCTAGGGTAGCATATCATCCCCAATATATTCATCTTTAGTAGCTGAGAATTTAGCAGCTGAGAATTGGTCATCAACCAGAAATTGGAGTCTTGTAGATTCTGACGAATGTTTTGATCATTATATTCTGCTCTAGCAGAGAGGCTCTAGCGGAGAACCAACATGGCATTTGCCGCAAGCGGATATCAAGACGCATATAATCAATCGTCACCGCAATCGTTGGGTGCATTCCAAATCGATTCTGTCTTGGGTCAGGGCGGCATGGCAATTGTCTATAAAGCGCGGGGCCGCGATGGGCGCGACGTAGCGCTCAAGGTTCTTTCTGGTGCTATTGCAAATCGCCCTAAAATGCGCGAGATGTTTCAACGCGAATTTCGCACGGTTTATAAGCTAAATCATCCAAACATTGTGCGCGTTTTTGATATTGGCGAAGCGAACGGACAATTCTATATTGCTATGCAGCTTGCCGAAGGCCCCACCCTTGGTGATTTTCTCCAAAAACAGAAGAAGCTGAGTGAAGTGCTCGCAATCGAAATCGCGCGCCAGCTAGCAGACATCCTCAACTACGTTCACGAACAGGGGATCGTCCACCGCGATATCAAACCGAGTAACGTTCTGCTTGATCAGCGCCGCCGCCCGTTGCTCTTTGATTTTGGCACCGCGCTAGATGTAGCCGATCCGATGCCCGATAGCGATAAGGGCGTTTATGGCACGCCCGGGTTTCTTTCCCCAGAACAAATTCTAAGTGGGAATATGGTCGATGGGCGGGCGGATCTCTACTCACTTGGCATTATGCTCTATTTAATGGCAAGTGGACGCAAACCCTTCTACGGAGACCGCGACGATGTGCTTAGCGCACATATCAATGAGCCGCCGCCACCACCCTCCAAATTTGCCAAGTTTTCGCCCGCACTGGAGGAAGTGATTCTCAAATCTATTGAAAAAGATCCGGCAGAACGCTACCAAACGGGGCAAGAATTTGCACAGGCTTTGACCGGAGTCGAACCAGCCCCCCCACCTCAACCAATCGGTCGGCGCGCCATGCGCTGGCTTGGTATCGATAGTGAAAATACCTAATGGCGTTTAATTGCTGACTGATGGCAGGATCCCATCTGCCTGCCACATTTTGTGCGCTGCCCTTGCATACTCTTCGTGGGTTGCATGCCAATTGTCTATCGCGTCGATTTCGCAGTACTTTAGCCTTGTGCCCTCATGGGATAATTCTAATGAGCCACCTACAATCTCGCAGAGATGAACCACCGCTATCATCGTATGTAGACCGCCGTGCTGATGGGGCAAGCGCGTAAAGACACCCACAAGTCGAGAGATGGTTACATCTAAACCCGTCTCTTCCTTCGTCTCACGTATTGCTGCTTGGCATGGTTTTTCGCCTGCTTCTACCCATCCACAAGGCAAACACCACCCTGTGCCATCTACCCGTTCCATGAGCAGAATTCGTCCTGCCTCATCAAAGATAGCTGCATCAGCACCTACCTTAGGTGTGATCTGTCCCGTCTCCGCTAAAAAATTCTGTTTAATTTCGGTGGAGCTAGTGTCAAGCAGTTCGCTATATTGCTCCGCGCTCAAGTTGAGAATTCGTTTATAACGCTCGCTATCATAGCCGTTATCGGAGTAATATAGGCCATTGCGAGCAACGGCTTGTATTTGATCAAGAAGGGAGAATATGTCCATAGAGATTCCTAAATTCACTCTTTGCCATACTGTCTAAAATCGAGTCAGTTATCGCAGTGCCATCCCAACATGCAGCGGTAAACGATCCGACCCTAAATCTGGCCCCATCAAGCGGTGATCCGTCTGCCACGCTGGCGAATGCAAACAGAGATCAATCGGGATCCGCAAAAGGCTGGGCAACCGCGCCAGCTAGCTTGTCTGCAGTCCGTAGCCTCGCATCGACACTCGCAGCCCCGCGGCGTCTAACTTACGGATAGGCGTTGACCACGGCGTCGCATTAAAATCACCCACAACAATCAGATCATCATCCTGCCCACGGATCCAATCGGCCAGCGCATCAATCTCAGTTGTATGACCTTGCAAGCGATGTTTGCCATTGGGCCGCGTTGCGTGAAAGCCGATCAACGTTACCGTTCGATCCGCAATTCGGACTTTGCTTTTTAGCAATGGGCGCTTTGCCTGTGCGGGTAAGTGAATAATTCCGGCGTCAAGTACTTCGCCGCGCCAATCATTTCGCACAAGCATCGCCGATCCGTGCGTGTTTTCCAGTGGATGTGCGTATACAACCCGATAATCAGCCAGTCGATCTAGCTGTGCCGCGACCAAGGTCGTTAATTCCTGAAGAAAAATGATGTCGTCATGTCGTTGACTTAAGTAGTCTAGCACGCTGACCTTATCTTTATCCACATTGATGTGCGTAATGGTAAGCAGCGGGTCACCAGCTGTGGTTGGCATTTTTACAAAAAATGGTGTCAACACAGCTACATTCAACACCAGCGGTAGGTGTACAGCCACATTTTGCGGCAGCCACAAAAGCGCATCCAGCTTTTGCGGTTGAGAGTTTAGCGACATTGCGAGCGCACCTGCCTGCCAATAATGTAATCATAAAAAATGAAGAGCCACTTGAGGGTGCCGACCGTTTTTATGTAGACGATCCATTTGGCAACCGGCTCGAATTTTTAGAGCGGATCAACTCGTAGCGGCTCACTCAATTAATTGTAGCCCCAATCCTCGCGCCAATGTGGTAGAGTCCATAACCTCACGCTCGCTTAACACTTGCGCCAAGGCATCCGTTGCATGTGCGGGCGCGACATATTGCGTTAACAGACTTACTTCAACACCTGGATAGTTCGCCAGCCACTTCAGCACCGGTTCTGTACAGCATTCCATGTGACTGGGCATCAGCAGGTGCCGCACAATTAAGCGCTTGCCCTCCCCATACAGTCGATCGATACAGCCCGTTACGATACGCCAATAATCGGGCATTCCACCGAGCTGCGCACCGCACTCTTCCCCATTTACTGGTGGCCCAAACTTTAGATCGGGCAGGTAAATATCAATCGCACCATCGAGCAGGTCGAGCGCGTCGTTGGTCAGATAGAAGTTGCTATTGAAAACAGACGGAATCTGTCGCTGACTGCCTACAAGTTGGAGCGTTTCGAGAATGAATGGAATGTGTGGTGCGGGATCACCCCCTACAAAGTTGACCGACCGAGCCCCTTCGGCTTGACGCTGCACGATGCGCGCGGCAAGCTGCTGCGGGCTGACGGTCACGCCGTATGTGGGGCGAAAGGCAAACTTGGCCGCTGTACAGAAGGTGCAGGTTGCTGTGCAACCACTAAAGAAGATGGCGTGTGCTGGAGACAGACATGCCTCTTCTCCAATATGGAGCATTTCGCTAGCGATATAACTCTGCTGTCCCACGCGGCAAAACCCGCTGGCGGTCGCACGTTCGACGCCACAGTTGTGCGGGCAAAGATAACAGTCAGTCAGGTGCGATTGAGCGTTGGGTAGACTCAATTTCATCTCCACAACAGATCGAGCGCATTAATTTTGCGTGCAACCAGCACCTGCGGGCCGCTCATTTCGCCTGACATTGTTGATGCTGGTAGTAGCGCTTTCTCTTTTGGCGCTACTGGTTCGGTTGGTTCGTCATCCTCTGAGCGTAAACGGGCAATAAGGTCGGGGCGATCTTCAAGCAGATCGCTATTAAGCAGCGCTCGCCTCAAATTTTCGCCGATTGAATCCAAGTCCGTGCCACCAATAATTCTGTCAACCAAAGAGCCAAATAATTTCTTGCCAGTACCCGTTTGGCTCTGTGATTGTCGCTTCGGGGCAAGGTTGCGCGGGGGTGGACCGTCTATCTCGTTCTGCACTAACACCAGTGCGCCGGTATTGAATGAACCCTCGCCCAAGTAAATTGTGTAATGTAGGTTGGCGGCCATACTCCAGCGATACCCATAGATGAATGGCGCAACGTCTGGATGGGCAGCAATCGGCTCGGCAGCCAAATCGACTACTTTGCCATCCTCGCGAATGGTGGCGCACGTATGGCAGAGATCAATATCATCATCCACACAGTCAGTGCAATAGGCGCAGCGACACAGTCCACACGACTCGGCATGATGGGTGCAGTATGGACGTTCGCAAATACTACAAACCGCATCGCAGATGGGGCAAACGGGTTCGCTCCCAATGGCGCAGTGCTTGCTATGTGCCGTGCAAAAGAGATGCCCACAATCGCCTACACGCATTGTGTGGTCGGCGCAGACAACGGCTTGGCAGCTTTGGCACTGATTGCTACAGCTTGCGCAACAGTCCGCGCCGCACTCTTGGCACGCGGTCAATTCGGCAACAAGCGAATCGCACATAGGACAAACCGTGACACAGTCGCGACAGTAAACCTCTTTATCCTGCGGGTTAATAATATAATAGTCTGGGCCGGCACGAGTTCCACAGTCATGACAGATTTCGAGACAATTTTTACAGAACCGTTGACCGCTTTTCTCGCAGGTATCTATCTGCACGCTATATTGCGAACAGCCCAGACACTGTACGGCACAACTTGCGCAGACAAGTGCATGTTCTTCCGTTTGCTCATCCTCGCCGATAGACAGAACGCTGTCCACGCGTAGGTGGCTGCGGCACTGCCGAATACCACACTCGGCACAGTCACTTTGGCAGGTATGGCAGACAGAATCGCGGCAGGTTGGGCACTCGCTAATATGATCGCCACAAGCACGCTCGCCACAGGCCCAACATTCCTTACCGCAGGTGTCGCAATTCTCTTTTTGGCAAACGGAACAAGGCTCCACGCCACAATCAGCGCATAGAATGTCGAGGCAGGTTCCACATTGCTTAATGCACTCGTCGCAAGTCACGTGGCCGTTTCGGTCAATCGCCACATCGGTCGTTTCCTTCTTGCACGCATGGCATGGGGGGCGCTCTATTGTGCCACTATATTGATTGCGCCGCACCCGAACCGCTGTCTCCTTTTTGCCATCAGTTAGGATCAGGTCTGCAACTGCAATCGGCACCTGTATAATGGCATAGCTAAAGAGACGTATCCGCACGCGCAGCCGATGATTTTCAACTTCTTCGCTAATTTTGCGCTGCAAATCGTGTTCAAGCGTACTCCGTTTTTCACCGCTCTGGTCGTGCGAATCGTAGACCTCTTCGATCTGCTGCAAGTAATAGTTGTTTAGCCGATTCAACGCGCGATAGAGTCGCTGTTGGACTTCGACTTCGTGGGCAACACAGCGCACGTCAGCATGGTAGATGGCATATTTGCGCGACGTTTCAGCCAGCCGCGTTAATTCCGTCATAGGGGGTAGCGCGGGTGGTTTAACTGTGCCATCTTCGTCTGTCTCTGGCTCAATTGGTTCGCCATCGCTTAGTAACTGGTCAAGATGAAGGGGATCTGTTTCGGTGGCTTTAGCTGTTTCGCCTACCGTGCCGATAAGAGGATAAAGGGTACCGCTATCATCAATTGCGACGGTCAACATTTCTTCGAACTTGTCATCAGCTCGATAGGTAACATGCCAGTTGTAGATATACAAATTTAATCGCTGCTCTTCCATGTTCAGCTTGGCAATGCTGGTATTAACCGGTCGTATGGCCGCCATCAGCTCTTGACCACCGGTAAAATTGCTAGGCAGTCGCTGCATTGTCAACGCGCTACGTTTATCTAGGTACGTCAACATTTGATCAAAGATACGACTGCCGCGTGCAACTAATTCCACCCCATGTTTCGGCCCACCGGCTTGTACGTTCGTGGGGATATCATCCGCAGCGGAGGCATCAATCTCATCATCCACTTGAGGCTTGCGGGATTGTGGTTGATCCGCAGTTTGTATCGTGGCTGTTTGGTCCTCGGGGCGGGTAGCTTTAGCAAACTCATCCGGTGTAAAAACCAATTCCAATGTCGAATATCCAAACGTGCTGGCAAATTGTGGCGAAAGCGTTACATTGAGCGGCGCGATTTTTTTGCGACCGTTCTTTTGAACTTCTGCGCCAAAAAACTGAAAGAAGTCCTGTGTAAATTTATATATTTCTGATATATGATCTGTATCTTTGTGCATGTTTTTTGGGTCAACTTTGTCAATACTCATTGCGAGTAAGTTAAGGGCTCTACGGTCGTAAATCACGGACTATAAATAAGATGTCTGTGCTCCAAATTGCGCCACTAGCCTAATGATTGCGGACACGAATAGACACAAAGGGAGGCACAATAAACATCAATTGGATCTAAAACAGCCATCAAATTCAATCCTTAATTTTACAGAAAAATCAAAAAAAATAGCAAACAATCGTTTCTAGCCTGTTGTTAATACAAAATCAAACGTTTGTATAAGCTATGTGTAATATATTTTGATAAAACATTTGTTAACGACAATATTTAAATATAAACGCTGCACATATACTACAATTATGATACAATATTTAATATAGCTTATGAGATAAGTATCGATAAAAATCTAAAAATAGAAATCAAAAAAATGTGCTTATATGCTGAGTTCGAACAGCAAAGTAACGACACTCATAGAAAGGTATCTTACTAATGCAGGTGGATATTGCTCAGTTTATAGAGTACCTAACCTCTGAAAAAGATAGTTCAAAGAATACACTTGCAGCATATAGCACAGATCTAACCCAGTTTGTAGATTTTCTCAAAGGTTCAGTATCTAACCAAAGTGATACGATAAAAATAGACTGGTCTACTGTGACAAATGATACAATGCAAGGATATCTAAAATATTTAGAAGGGAATGACTATGCATCATCAACTATTGCTCGAAAAATTGCGGCAGTTAAAAGCTATTTTCATTACGTTATAATGTCGGGTATTTTAGATAATGACCCAACATCTAAACTCAATGCACCAAAGGTTGAAAAAAGTACCCCTCAACTAATTGGGCATAAAGATATTGCTCTTTTGCTTGCCGCCCCTACGAGCAAATACAATCCAACCGCGCAACGCGACAAAGCGCTACTAGAAGTGTTGTATTCGACCGGACTACGCGTAACGGAGTTAATCAATCTTAATGTCGATAAATACAACTCGAACCAAAAGACCATTACATGTGGTATTCGGCATGAACGAACAATTCCCATTCATGTAGATGCCGCCGCTCATTTAGACAAATATATTGCTGATGGGCGTACGAAGTTGTGGAATTCGTCAGACGAGCATGCAATGTTTCTCAATCATCGTGGTCAGCGGTTAACAAGACAGGGCCTGTGGCTCATTATCAAACGATATGCAAAGCAAAGCGGTATCAACAAAAAAATTACACCCCATTCATTACGCCACAGCTTTGCCGCTCATTTACTCGATTCTGGTGTAGAGGTAGAAGACATTCAAACTCGCTTGGGCCATGCAAATCTTAGCACAACGCAAACATATCGTCGAAGTATTAGCGATATGTCTGAAGTTATTGTTGATGGAAAGGTCATCAAAAAATAGATGTCTTAATAATCTGTAGCCGCGATAGAAACACAGAGCAGTATCTTGATGTAATTGTCCAAAATTTTCTATATACATTCAGATAAACAGACACCTTATTTTATAACGAAATAATAGTATTCTAAACAGCCTAAAATTATTCAGGCTGTTTTCTTTTTATCTCTTTTCAGAAACGTTTGGCATACTAACAAATATACTTTATGGCAACACAGGTTGGAGCAAAAATTGAACCATCTCACACAAGGATAAGACATGGACCATATTTTCACACTAGCTGATTATGATGAAGCCGCTACATTTATCCAGAATAAGATACATGCAGACAATCTACCAAAGGTTGGCATGATTCTGGGTAGCGGACTCAGCCCACTGGCCGAACAGATTGAAGATGCCGTTACGATTCCGTATTGCGATATTCCACATTTCCCAGTGAGCACGGTGCATGGGCACGCCGGACGATTGGTTATCGGCAACCTAGCAGGGGTGCAGGTGATTGCGATGCAGGGACGATTCCACTTTTACGAAGGATATTCGATGCAGCAAGTGACTTTTCCAGTGCGAGCGATGTGTCGATTAGGTGTAGAACGTTTAATTGTGACGAATGCGGCGGGTGGCATTAATAAAGCATTTCAAGTTGGCGATATAATGGTGATCGATGATCATTTAAATCTGCTGGGGATGCCCGGCAATAATCCCTTACGCGGCCTAAATTTAGAAGAATTCGGGGTGCGTTTTCCACCAATGAATCGCACCTACACCAAACAATTGCGTACGCTTGTACACGAAGTCGCCACAGGAATTGACATGCAGTTACAGCGTGGTGTTTACGCTGCGTTGGCGGGTCCGAATTTTGAATCACCGGCAGAGATTCGCTATCTAGATATCATTGGTGCGGATGCCGTGGGGATGAGTACGGTTCCAGAAGCAATTGTGGCTCACCATGCAGGAATGGAAGTTCTGGGGATCAGCACGATTACGAATATGTGTATTGATACGTTAGATAGTGATACTGAACCAACGCACGAAGAGGTAAATGAAGCGGGCAAAGTAATTGTGCCACGTTTGGTAAAATTGTTGCGGGCGCTGTTGGAAAGGATGGGGCAAGAGGAGTAGAGATTGGCTAGTCTCCAATTTCTGTCTCCCAATCACTAGTTCCCCACTCGCCGCCCTACGCAAACGTCAGTAGATCATCGACAGCTTTTGTCAGTTCACCGAGCGTCGCGGCGACAACCACGCTATCAGCAATCGGCGCATACTTGAGCATATCACTATCACCGGTTCCCCAAATCATGGGCGGCTCTGGATTGATCCATATTGCGCGGCGGCTGCGACGCGCCATCGTTCGAAAGATCTCTAATTGTGGATTGTTATAGTTGTTGCGCCCATCGCCAAGAATTATAAGCGTTGTGCGGCGATCAACTGTGTCCATATAATCACGCTCAAAATCTTGTAGTGCGTAACCCAAATCGGTGCTGTAATAGCCCGGTGGCATCCGCTTTAGCACTTGACCAATGGCTTCATCTGCGGTACGGCCTTCGAAATCGGGCGAGATGTACTCCAGATGATCAATAAACGAAAAAGCGTGCGTCTTTTTCATCAGATCTTGTAGAGAGTGAACAAGGCTCAACATCAATTCGGAGCAGTGACGCATGGAGGTGCTGATGTCACAAATAACCACTAACTTGGGCTTTAACCTGTGGTTTCGGTGTTTGATTTCAAGCGGAACGCCGCCGTGTTTGAGATTGGCGCGTATAGTAGCTTTGGCATCCAGTTGACCGTTTTTAGCACGCTTCTGGCGCAATGCGATCCGGCTGCGCAGTCGATTGGCGAGACGCTGCACCTCTTGGCGTAATTTGTGCATGTCCCTTTCCGAGAGTGCGCCAAAGGGACGATCAAGCAGATTGTCGACGCCTTCCTCGTTTTGATCGGTTGCCATATTTTCGGCAATGCGCTGACCCGCATACTGGTTTAGCTGTTCTTCCACTGCCTCCATGTTGCCCTGTATCAGCTCACGCATCTGTTGCAGTCGATCTTTGCTGGCCCCCATCTGCTGCATTAGCTCCGACACTTGACCGAGCGCATCTCGCACTTCATCAAAACGTAGCGCTTGCATCATGCGTCGCGTCATCCAATTTTGGTAGCGCATGTCGTCGATACGATTTAACCCCACCATTTGGCCAAGCTGCTGTAGCTCTTGCGGCGAAAGTTGATCCCCCCTCAAGAGCCGCTCCATCATGTCGCGCAGTTGATCCCCAAATTGCCGCAGAAGATCGGCCAAGGCGCTGGCCTCTTCGGGCGACATATCTTCCATTAAATCATTCATGGGTGGGGCATCTGCGCTGTCGAAGAAGTAGGGGAAGAGTTCATCAAAGATGTGAAGATGGTTTAGATCTTTGACGAGCGTTGTGCGCAGGCTCAGTCGAAATGCATCGCGCTGCATAACGCCTAACTCGCGCACGGCAGCAAATGCATCGGCGCTTTCGGCCAAGCTGACGCGTACTCCCCCGGTGCGTAATGCAGCAATAAAGCGAATCATTCGTTCTTCCATGTGATCCCCCGTTTAATTACGCCAGTCACGGAACTGACGCAGGTCGTCATCGTCTACGTCCGCACCTTTGGGCGAGAAATCAACGCGTCGCTTTGCTTTGCGCAGATCGCTTTCATGTTTGAGCAGAACACTGAGCGTGTTTTCGATGGTCTTTTCGTCGAGGCTGTCGGCGTTGAGCGCAACGAGTGAGCGCGCCCAGTCGAGCGTTTCGCTGATGCTGGGCGACTTACGCAGGTCGAGCGTACGCAGTTGCTGCACTAGATCTACCGCCTGCTTGGCAAGTTCTTTCTTTAGCTCTGGCACTTTTAGGTTTACAACGGCTAGTTCTTGTTCGATGGTTGGGTAGCCGATGAAGAGATAGAGACAACGCCGCTTGAGTGCTTCGCTGAGTTCACGCGTGTTGTTGCTGGTGAGGATGACGATGGGTTTATGTTTAGCGACGATGGTGCCAAGTTCGGGTACGCTGACTTGAAAGTCGCTGAGGATTTCGAGCAGAAATGCTTCAAATTCGGCATCGGCGCGATCAATTTCGTCAATGAGTAGAACGGTTGGTTCGTCGCTGAGGATGGATTGCAACAATGGACGCTTGAGCAGAAAGCGCATGGAAAAGAATACGTCTTCTTCGGCGGCGAGGCGGTCGGCTGCTTCTGTCAACCCTTTGGTGTCGCCGAGCGTTTCTTGCAGTTTGTCGCGCAATAATTGGGTATAGAGCAATTGCTTGGCGTACTCCCACTCGTAGAGCGCTTTGGTCTCATCTAGCCCTTCGTAGCATTGCAGCCGGATCAGTTCGCGACCGGTGGCGCTAGCGATTGCTTTGGCTAGCTCGGTTTTGCCTACACCGGCTGGTCCTTCGGTAAGCAGTGGTTTGCCTAGCTGTTGCGCAAGATAAGTAGTCGTGGCAATTTCGTCGTTTGAAATATATTCTTGCTTATTTAGAGCGCTTTTAATTGCACCGGGCGATTCATACAGTTTTGTTGTGGCGGACACAGCAGTTCTCCTCGGATGGACATCGACTATATCGTTGTGGTTCGATTTTTCAGATAGATTTTTCAAATATAGTGTACACCACTTCATGTTTGAGTCATGTCATCTGAATGACACTTCACATCTCGGGCAGGGCAAAAAATATGACTCTGCAGAGCAGGCGTTTTCTAAGGCCCGAAGCTGTTCGACACATCTTCACGGTCTATTTATTTCTCTCCAGCCTTCTATACATATGCGTATCTTAAAGAAGGCGTGCCACGTTTTATAGCTGTATTTGCATATATCTATAGGCTGAGATTGAAACTCGGCGTTTAGCACATAATTCTAAGAGATGAAATTGACCTAATGCCAAGTCCATTGCTCGCTTTTTAGCGGGGGTATCTAGCAATCGACGCTATGGTTTTTGCATTCCTTTAATTGCTAATTGTAACATCCACAGGGTGAAATTCAGTTAGGCTATTATGCAGATTTACAGATCTCCAAACCAATCCACATGTTCAAAATGTTAATCCAGAAGAGGAAAAATTGATGAGTTATCACGAGCTTTTTAGGTTTTCGAGTAGGAGAAGCAGGCCGATTGCGACCGCTATTCAGGCGTTCTCTATTGCATTGTTGTTAACAGTTTTTGTGGTTGCCAGCGCACGGGCGCAATCCACTATTATAAGCACATATGATAATGGGTTACCGATTGGTGTTTTTGCATTTGATGGCGATACAAATACGGTGGCAGTGACGACGACTGTGGCTGCAATTGACTCACCACTAGCAGTCCCCAATCAGAAAAGTGAACAAAATGGGCTGCTTGCTGTTACATATAGTATTGCTGATTTTGGCGGCGTTACACATGGCTTCGAAGCAGCAAGAAATTGGTCGAGCAAAGCGGGGTTAAGTTTTTGGTTCCGCGGGACGGGCTCTGGTTTGCGTTATCAGATCGAGGTTTTCGACAATCGCTCCGATCCAGCGCTAGATACGGCTGAACGTTTTGAGTATCGCTTTACAGATAGAGTTGATGCTTGGCAAAACTTTACGATTCCATTTTCGGCCTTTCAACGCGCAACAGATTACCAACCAGAGGGTGCGCCAAATGATGGATTAAATCTGACCAGCGTGTGGGGCTATAGTTTTGTTTTGCCTCAAGGTAGCGATGCTGTGTTTATAGATTCGATGGCCCTAACCAATGATATTGTGTTGGCCGATTATGAAAATGGCGAACCGACCGGAAACTTCATCTATAATGGGCCAGCCAGCACGATTGAAGCCGACATTGTTTCGATTAACCGCAATTCGCCACTTGCTATGGGTGATCAGATTGGCAGCAATGATGTATTAAAGTTAGAGATTGATGTGCAAGATTATGGTGGTATCGGGCGCACCTTTGAACCAACGGCAGAAGATTGGCGGCCATACCAAGGGATGGGTTTCTGGTTTTATGGCAGCAATTCTGGTGAGCGGATTCAGGTTGAACTATACGACAACCGAATAGCTGGTTCAACAGAATCGGAGCGGTACGAATATCGCTTTAATGATGATTTTCGCGGCTGGCGAGCGTTTCGCGTTCCCTTCTCGTCATTTGTTCGTTCGACAGATTTTCAACCTGAAGGTGTGCCGGATGATGGGCTAACGTTAGCCGAAGTTTGGGGATATGACATTGTCGTTCCACCTACCGCGGCAACTCTATTTTTCGATAATTTTGCTTTGCTTGCGAATGTGCCCGACGAGGTGGATAACAACAGCGGTATAGTAATTGAATTTAACGCTGATTTTCCTGACGGCTACTATGACTTTGAAGGCCCAAACAGTACCTTAGAAATTACGACAACGGTTGCGTCTGTAGGTAGTGCGCTTGAAGTACCGGGCCAGAATATAGACATTCCTGTCCTATCTGTTGATTATAATGTTAGCGATTATGCTGGCTTTGCTATTGCGCCTAATTCGAATCCAAAAGATTGGCGGGGGCATACAGGTGTCGGATTTTGGTTCTACGGCAGTAGTTCTGGCGGCACTTTTCAAGTAGAAATTTTCGACAACCGAACGGATATGTCAACAGATACCTCGGAACGTTTTGAGTATCGTTTTGTGGATGATTTTAGCGGCTGGCGCAGAATAAATATTGCATTTGATGATTTCTTCCGTTCTACGGATTTTCAGCCAGTTGGCGCGCCAGATGATGGGTTAAATTTGAACGAGGTTTGGGGATATGGGTTTATCCTTCCGCCCGCAATCGGGCGAGTCTATATTAGCGAGTTAAGTATTATTGACGAAGCAGCGGTTGAGACGTTTAATCGAGAAACTTTGCCCTCAGGCTATTATCAATTTAGCGACGAGGCTAGCGCCACCACGGGCGCTTTGCTTGCAATTGCTTCTGATGATCCGAATGCGCGGCCCTTCCAAGAGCCAAGTGAGACAGTTTTGGCTATCGACTTTAATGTCGAGAGCTATGGTGGCGTTGCGGTGCAGTATCCAGGTGGCCCGCAAGATTGGAGCCGCTACGACGGAATTAGCTTTTGGCTGCGCGGCAATAACCAAGGTGATACGATTCCATTTAAGCTCTTTGACAATCGTAGTGATCCAGCGGTTGATGATGCCGAGCGTTACGAGTATCGATTTAAGGATCATGGGCCTACGTGGCGGCTGGTCCGACTTCGCTTTGCCGATTTTGTACGAGTGGAAAATTCGCAACCACCAACAGCGCCAAATGACGGGTTGAATTTAACTGAATCGTGGGGGTTCGAATTAGGGATGCCCAAATCTACTGGTACAATTCTGTTCGATCAGGTCTCTGTTTTTAATGGTAATGGAGAATTAGGGTTTGAAGTAAAATCGAGTATTCTTCTACCCTTTGTTAGTCGATAAGCTTGAAATAGTAGCGCAATTTACTAGAAATACTTGGCCTTTTTGAGTGAATTCGGATAGAATACGGTCATTGTAAATCCATTTTTATACTGAGCACAGCCAGAAATGGAACAAGCGCTATGCCATCTTTGGCTGTGCGGTATAATGTTGTATGGCTTAACAGAGCAACGTTACAGAAGGCAATCACTCGATGAACCAAGGTAGTAAATATTATCCACTTTATAAATATCTATATGATCATGATGCTGATGAGATTGTCATGACATTTAGCGAAATTGAGGCGCTAATTGATCGAGCGTTAGCAACATCCGCTCGTACGCGCCGGGCATGGTGGAGTAATCGCGGTCGTGGAGCCGTTCAGGCTGCCGCGTGGATGGCAGCAGGCTATCATGTAGAAGAGCTTAATCTTGACGCGGAAGAGGTTACATTCCGCAAGCCGGGGCAGATATATCACGTGGATCGAGATGGTGATACAGTGCTTTGGAATGCGACGATGATTAAAGCATTGCGCTACCATTTAAAATTTTCTCAGGCAGAGTTGGCAGATCAACTGGGTATGCGACAGCAAACCATTAGCGATTGGGAAATAGGCTCGTACATTCCTAGACGCTCAAATTCGAAATATTTAACAATGTTTGCAGACAGAGCCAATTTTACATATGATACAACCAGCAAAAAGAGCAAAAGCGATGATGATGACAACGATGATAATGAGCTAGAACTTTAATTTGTTGTTACTCAAATAAAATTGGCTCTTCGGGATCTCATATGGTTGACATTGAAACCACCCGTAGTGGATCTCCCGTGTCGAGTGCGACGCACTCGACACGGGAGATCCAATTGAACCATAAAATCAACTGGTTCTGTCAGAATCGGTAAGGTACCCAGATGTACAAAAACGGATGCTGCTACGGTTACAGATACAAGCGGGTTTTTGTGGTCGATTTTCAGCATGAATAGGTAGATTATTTAGACGAACTTGCATTCTGCTACTCGGACTGCTTAGGGCTGTCTAGCAAGTGAGTTGGACCAGCAGCATCTGTTTGTATCTTAATCCGTTGTCGTAACCGTCTTCCACCAAATCCGACAGAACCAGAAGATTAAATATAGTTCTTCAAAAAATCAGATAGTTACTTGTAAAACGGATCATTCGTGATCCGTTTTTTTTGTTAATTTATTTGTTAAATAGTAACTATCGAGATTAGTCTCGGTTGAATGCCCACCGCTAACGTTATAGTAGTTTTTAGACATGTTTAAAACAAACCGGGTTGTGTCGAGTGTGCTGTGCTCTGTCAATTAGCAGAGATTTAGTTGACCACAAAATGCTCCAAACTCAAATTGACAAAATAAACGCTTTAGGATAAAGTAATCCACGATAGCGTGTAAAATAACTATCCAAACAAACTAAACTCTCACATATTTAAGGCACATATCCACAGGAGATAATTAAAATGAGCACGTATGATTTTCCACAACTTATAAAGCATTGGGGCATGGAGTCTATAACAAGTGAACAGGCAATCGGGCAAATATTATTACATATTCAATCTTTGCGTGAACGAGTTAATATTTTAGAAAAATTAGCGCCAACGGTTGATCAAAGTGATATGGTTCGTGCCGATTTGATTGATGATACGACTAATGATGTAGGTATAGAGAAGGTGGGAGAAGAGGAAAAATCTGACGATGCAGAGATCGAGGGACAATAGAAGAGAGCCAAACTGGATTCAATAGAAGATAAAAAGAAGATTGCGACTTTAGCGCAATCTTCTTTTTATTAATAGTAATACATTTTTCCTTTCTTTTTGCGCTTTGAGCCTTTCTTCATTAATTGCAAGAAGCCAAAAAGTATAAAGGAGAGCGACATAATGATAAACATGCCCCAAAAAAGCTGATTTACTGCTGCGCCAGCTATAATTCCTGCGGGGTCTATCATACGAAGAACGATCATCACGACGACAATCAAGAGAGAGGGAATCAGGAGACCAAGAGAGAGCCTCTCTGTAAAGCTGAACCCTTTGGACGCCATATGTCGTAAAAAGTACCAAGCGAGACCGATGAGAGAAACGGATGCGAGGATCAGTGCAATCCAGAAGATGATGCTGAAAATTGTACTAAATGAGCCGGTAATTAAAGCTGGACGAATAATGTTTAACAGAACAAGAAGTATGACTATCATAGCAGATGGCATGAATGTGCCAAGTAATATTTTTGGACTGTCTTGACTTTCTTTTTGTGTACTCATAGAAATATCCCGTTGTTTACCTTCCCTTTTGTCGAAAAGTGATTTTATTTTTTAGCGTTCTACTATTTTCTTTTCATTCGTGGAGTATTAGCCGTTTATGAAAACAGGCTGTAAGAGCCGCCTGCAACGCCCAACACGTATAGACAAAGTACTTCACGAAAACAGAACACAAAACATAAATTGTGCAGATTCTTTTTTAGAAAAAAGTCGTAATTTAATTGTAATTGAACTCTAGTGTAGCAAATGTTTCAGTTCGTTAACAAACTAATTTGTTTTTCAAAAAAGTGGTTGAGTAGCGCCGATTGTTGGAGCATATCGCAACCAAATGGACGAGTTGTCGCTACTTATTGATAAGATATTCAGTACCAAACAAATAATCGCTGCGGTTACATATAGCGCTCTGTGATCCACTCCACTTAAGCCAAAGAAAGGGGCGTTGTCGATCTGATATCGACAACGCCCCTTTTCTTTGCACTGTATGAGGATGAATTCAATCCATATGATACAGTTTATGGTACGGTCGAGAGGTTCTACTACGACTCATACTCCCATACCGACATTGAAATTGTCACACTGGAGACAACTTTGTTTCTTGTGCTGATGTCTTAAGCAATGCGGTTACGGACAAGCTGAGGCGTCACATTGATAAAGTTTAGTTGAGGATTGTCGAGCAACATGATTAGTCCATTGGCGGGCACCACCGCCTGAACGGCGAGATACCTGCGTACATCAACTGCGAGTTCAAGCAGCATTTGTATGCCAGCACGTAGGGGTGGATGATCATCCACCAGCAACACTTAATCGGTTTAGAAGCGATTAGATTAGTCATGCATCTAATTTACTGGATTGTCCATTGCCTCCCTAAATCGACTTGCAATATTGAGCACCCTGGTAGATCTGCCAGTATGAATACTGGTAAAAGACGTAAAATAAGACTGGCAGATCTACCATGATGCCAAGAGCAGAACGCTGATATACTGTAAAGAATTATGAAATCCATATTAGTGAAAATAGTGCTGCCTATCATCCTTCTCACATCTATCGGATACGCAATTGCGCGGTGGACAAGTTCTCCGCACGATGCTGCTAACCAAGCATTTGTGGGTGTCGAAATCCATTTTTATCAAGCACACCAAAGCTCGTCAAAATTGGGGCAGCTTATTCCCTATTCGCTCGACACAGATCCTGCACATGATGTTGAATCGGTACAGCAATATGGTTATATCCCACTACGCATACGCAGAAATTGGTGGGGAGGTTGGCAAAGAGGCAGTCGCGTAGCGTGCAGCCGTTCTGCCTTTCCATTGGGTGCGCTTACAATCTACCCCCATCTTGTTTGGAACGCTTATGGATACGACCATATGGAGACAAATTCAGTAATCTGCGGCAGTACATCAAGCAAAAATATCAGCGCGATTGAAGCTGTATGGAGTGATGGGAGAGTTACCCGACAGAAAGTAGCTGACCCGTTTTTTGTCTTCTCGCGAATGGGCCGTCACGGATTGTGCAAAATGCGCATTATTCATTCCGACGGTGAGCAGATTAGTTATGAATCCACCTCTTTTCGAGCATTCGAAACAAGAGGGACAGAAACAAATTTACTTGGGTGCGATCAATCTAAAGCTCACGAAAAATAGCCCGCAGAATTCATTCCTAGCTACCCCCATAATTCCTCAAAAAACCGCAAAAACTTCATAACCAGTAGTGCAAAAGACGGATCTGGTTTTCATTGTTTGGATGGACAAAGGTGACTAATGGCACATTCGGCGCAACGTGGTTTACGGGCATCGCAGATTCGCCGCCCGTGGAAGATCAGCAGATGTGATAGCTGTACCCAATCAGATTGTTCGGTTAGCGCGATCAGGTCGCGTTCGATCTTTTCTGGCGCTTGCTGCTTGGTTAATTTCAAGCGATTAGCCAAACGCTTGACGTGCGTATCGACAACAACTCCTTGTGGTGTTTTGAACCAATCGCCCAGCACAACATTGGCTGTTTTACGCGCTACGCCGTTCAACGTTAGCAGATCGTCCATATTGTCTGGCACTTCGCCACCAAAATTATGCACTATTTTTCTACACGTCTCTTGAATATTTTTCGCCTTATTGCGATAGAAACCGGTGGATCGAATCGCTTCTTCTAGCTCTGTAATATCCGCTTCGGCAAAAGCTACTGCATTGGGATACATGGTAAAAAGATCGGGCGTTACTTTGTTAACGCGCACGTCCGTACATTGTGCCGACAGAATTGTTGCAATCAATAACTCTAATCCATTGCGAAAATTCAGCGCGCACTCTGCATCCGGGTGTTCTTGACGTAGGATACGCATGATTTCGGGCATGCGCTTTTTCTTTGCGGATCGAGCGGTTAGGGTCTCTGACATAGTTATTTGGGGTTGGGAATTAGAGAGTGGGAATTAGGGAGTGGAAAAAGGGACTAGATGATGGCGCGACCATTCTCCGGCTCCCTAATCCTCGATCCCTCTATTATGACAACGGCATCTTCGGCTGTGCGCGGATGCGATAGTCCGAATCATCAATGCGCTGCCATGGATAGTGAATAAAATCTTCTGTGGTTTCAGCGTAAAAGTCTGGATCATCCTCAGGGAAAAGATTGCGCGATTCTTTCCAGTGCAGTACCGCCACCTCGGGGAAACCGTCCGCTGTTTCCACGCGACCCTTAACGGCCATAATCGTGCGCCCCTGTGACCACAAGTTATCGACAATTAAGATCTTGCGGCCCTCCAGTTGATCGTCTGACGGGAAATGAACAAAGCGCGGCCAGCCAAATTTTGTGCGGTTGCTTGGATCTTCGGGGAATAAGACAGACGCGGTCAAAACATTGTGCATACCCAGTGCTTCAGCAATCATGCCACCAGGAATAATGCCACCGCGTGCCACACATAAAATGGCGTCGTATGGCGTGTTTAATTTAAAAGTAAGCGTTGTGATCAGGTCTTCAACATCTCTCCAACCCAAATAAATCCGTTTCATTATGACAGTGTCCTCAGCTAATCATCTGTGGATAAGGTACCCGTCGGTAGCGCAGAGAGTGCGCCAATTTGTACGGGGCGATCTGTTATTATTGGTGGCGACAGCAAATTGGGGCCAGCGACCAGCTTAATTATATTGTCTTTTGGAGAAATCACGTAATAATCGAATGCGGTGTAGACACACGATACGCTCAGCTTCCTATCCTTCTAGATTAGAATACGACTCAAGCACCGGCTCGTACCGACAGCGACAGCCATAAATGGATTCACATTCGCGGTGAGGCAACTCTGGCACGCGGTTCACTAAAAATTGTTGCCCCAACGACTCGCGACAATGGTCGCACGTATGATCATCATTTGGCCCAAGCACCTCGATCCGCCGCACGTGATCCCCGCCATTACAGCGTTGCCACGTCTCTTGATTGTCTACATAAAGTGCAAGCTGATAGGCACGCCAGTAGGCCGTCTCGACCACATCCAATGCAGGGTTGTTGCCTACTAGCTCCTGCTGCACCGCGCTCGGGATATCTGCTTGTGGCAGTCGCCAATATGCGCCCCACATATGCTGCTCGGCTGCGTAAAGTTTTAACCAGTCAACGGTTTCGCTGCTGTATCCTTCTAGTAGCCAATGATCCAAATAGAGGATGCGCCGCGTGAGCGAACTGTGGCTCATCTGTGGTTCGGGGCCAGACCACGCCACGGTGCCAAGCGGCTGGCGCGATTCGTACTTGCGTCGAATATCGAGCGCTTCGCCCGCATCGCGTGCAGCCAGCGCATTGCGCACTAGCGGCATGACTTCGGCTTTCTCGCGCGCTAGTCGATCTGTGTAAAGTTCGACAAATCGTTCACCTGCCTCGGTCACTTTGTAACCACCCGAATGTGCTTCTAGCCAGCCCTCTTTTTGCAGAAAGTTTAGCGTTTCGTCATATCCACTTGGCAACGAACGGCTCCAGTGCTGCTGCCTAAGTGAATCATGAGCAGGTTGTGCCTCTTGAAAAAGCGAAAGCAGCTCGATTTGAGCAAATTCCTTTTTTTCAGTGGAAAGAGCTAGTGCTTCGCCATCTACGGTTTTTGCACCAAATAAATTCCTCAAAAAACTCATAGTATAAGATGTCCACGATGCGGTGTTGGGCTAATCCAGAAAAATAATTACACGTATTTGGTCGATTTTCTGGATTAGCCTGCGTCCATACCGCATATTTTATTTTTTGGAATGGCCTTAATCTAAAGAATAGCAATTAGCTGATATTGTAGCACACCGTTCTATTCTGCCTAAGAAATAAGGCGTATCACTACAGCGGCGAAGCTCTGTTTTAACAGTTTGATTCGGTGACCGGTGGACCGTTGGAGATATTCTAAAGCAACGACCTTGGAATGAAGTATTTTGTGAGGAGAGTGCGAAATCAAGGTTAAGCTATCCTGCATGACTTGATTTTGTTTCCCCTGCCCTCAATACAAACAACGGAGCACTTGCAGAGCCGCATCTGGCGTTATACGAAAGTGTTTGGGCATAACTCGTGTGCGTCGCTCTGGTTTGCAATTTTAGGGACGCTCGCTCTCACAGAGACCAGTGCGACGCACACTTTCTAGCAGAACAGATGAGATTAGCGTGCGTTGCATTGATCAGGGAATGTACCGAATATTCGAGATCGTTTGGTCAAAGCGTCGCACGCGAGTCTAACCTACAACTGTATGGTTCCACATCGATGTTTACAGGCTATAGCGGATACCAACAGGAGACCCGCATAACCCCTAGTTTTTAGGCCTGATATTATACTAACTTCAATAGCGTTAAGTGATTTCAATGTCAAGAGCCTGACACCCGAGAGGCCAGATATGCCTACAATGAAACAGTAGTTTTCGGACAACGGTTAATATTAGGTATAATGTTTACAAAAGTGAAGTCAACATAAGGATTTCGCTTCATAGGACTATTCCAGAAAATAAAATATTACGAGTATAGCCGTAGCAAAACCAGAAAAACCGCTGTATCGCGTATAGTCTATTTTCTAGTTTAGCCGAAATCTTCGTAGCGCATAAATCCAGTGCGTACAAACAATGTACCCCCTCGCAAAATTGTTTCTGATTCTTTTGACTGATGCTCTACTCCATCTGTCTAAAGTCCAAAGTTCTACACATTTAGGAGAATAAAACATATGAAATCACAAAGCTGGTCTAAACTTCTAGTGGCCATCTCGCTTATCTCAGTGCTCATCCTATCTGCCTGCCAGACAATCGGTGCCCCAACCGAGGGCGACAGCATGGATAGTGGTGATATGGCAATGGGCGGCGACATGAAAATTGGTCTCGTGACTGATGTCGGTCGCGTCAATGACCGCAGCTTCAACCAATCTGCATGGGAAGGTGTGCTAGAGGCGTGCGAAGCGCTTGGCCTAAGCGTAGATGATGATTGTAAGTTCATCGAAACGCAGGATCCAAAAGATTACGCAGACAACATGCAGCAGTTTATCGACAATGACTATAATGTAATTGTCTCGGTTGGCTTTTCATTAGGCGAAGCAACAGCCGTTGCCGCAGAAGAAAATCCAGACATCTTCTTCGTTGGCGTTGACCAATTCCAAGGAGAGGCCATGCCAAATGTTGCAGGGCTTATCTTTAACGAGGATCGCTCTGGCTTCTTGGCTGGCGCATTGGCTGCATACCTAACCGAAAGTGATTCGGTAGCGGCTGTACTGGGTACGGATCTGGTACCGCCAGTTGTGGCATTTGGCGAAGGCTTCATCGCTGGTGCGCAGTACATCAAGCCTGACATTAATGTGAGTACAACCTACCATCCTGGTGAACTGGCACAAGCATTTATCGATCCAGAATGGGGCGCAAACACAGCCAAACAGGCGATCGATCAGGGTGCAGACGTCATCTTTGGTGCTGGTGGCCTGACGGGCAACGGTGCATTGCAAGAAGTTGCCACAAATGAAGGAATTTACTGTATCGGTGTCGATACGGATCAATGGGAAACATTGCCCGCTGCACATCCGTGTTTAGTTTCGAGCGCGATGAAGCTGATTACACCAGGCGTTGTCGATTTGATCATGACTTATAGCGAAGGCTCAATGACGAGCGGCAATTACTTTGGTGGCTCAGCGCTGGCTCCATTCCACGATTTTGACAGCGAAATTCCAGACGATGTCAAGGAATCTTTGGCGACAATCAAGAGCGGTTTAGAAGATGGCACACTGACAACTGGTTATGGTCAGTAGAGCGTGGTGAACAGTAGATAGTAAGCAGTAAATAGTGAACAGTAATTGAGCGGGAGGTGCATGAAATTGTGCCTCCCGCTTTTCATAACGAGAATAATTCCGTAATGTAATTTTTGTAACTCCAGATGGGAGATACACGCTTGAAACGTTTTCTCAATGCATTGCTCATCCCAATATTATCGCTTATTGCGGCGCTGCTTATCGGAGCCATCGTCATGTTTGTCTTTGGCGATAATCCGCTAGAAGCATACAGTGGCCTGTTTCTTGGTGCATTTGGCGATGCCCGTGCATGGTCGCGTACGCTCATCAAAGTGACGCCGTTAATTCTAACAGGGCTGTCTGTTGCCGTGGCCTTTAAGGCTGGACTTTTCAACATTGGTGCGTCGGGTCAATTTATAATCGGCACAGTCTCTGCGGTGGCTGTCGGCGTTCATTTTGAAGGGCTGCCCATGTTGATCCACCTGCCGCTGGCGCTGCTGGCTGGCATCACCGGTGGCGCACTTTGGGGCGCAATTCCCGGTCTGCTCAAAGTAACCACCGGTGCGCATGAAGTAATCGTGACGATCATGCTCAACTACATTGCTGCACTCTTCGCCGGGTGGACAGTTTACGCGGGTGGTGCGCAAGGTCAAACGCCTGGCCCGCTGTGGGATCCAACCGCCGGACCCATCTCGGAAACGGCAGATGTGCTAGCCAGCGCGCAGCTTCCTATGCTCACCGATCGACTGCACCTTGGTGTGATTCTCGCCCCCTTGGTCGCACTATTTATTTGGTGGATCATCTATAAAACCACGCGCGGTTTCGAGATCCGCACGGTGGGGCAAAACTTCAGGGCCGCACGCTACGCTGGTATCGCCGTCAACTGGACGATTGTGGGCACCATGGCGCTTTCGGGTGCGCTGGCTGGGCTGGCGGGAACGATTGAGACTTTAGGGCTCAATCACAAATTTGCGCCCGAGTTCAGCGGCTCGGTTGGCTTCGACGGGATCACCGTTGCGCTGCTGGGGCAAACGCACCCCATTGGCGTCATGCTGGCGGCATTTATGTTTGGCGCGCTGGATGCCGGTTCTGCAAAGATGCAGTTCGAATCGGGCGTCTCTGCCGACATCATTCAGGTGATTCAGGGGCTGGTTTTGGTCTTTGTAGCTGCACCAATGCTCGTACGCTGGATTGTATGGCGAGGAAATAAAGATGAGGACTTTATCAAGCAGCCCACCTTTAGCGCAGGCTGGGGGGGAGACTGATGAAAGCAGGACGACTAGGCTCGATGATCGCCATTTTCTTTGTGCTTCTTCTCCTGGGCATGGCAGTTTTTGTCAATACGCCTATGCTCGAAACCACTATCGCAAGCGAAGGCACACAAAAGTGGTTGCGCATTCTCTTTAGCGTTAGCGTACTCAATTTTACATTGCGCGCCGCAGTGCCTTTGATCCTCGGTGCGCTGAGCGGGATTCTCTGCGAACGGTCGGGCATTATCAACATTGGGATCGAGGGCATGATGCTGGCCGGTGCGTTTGCAGGCTTTACGGCCAAAGTTGCCACCAACGATCTGCCACTTCTGATTAGCTTGATGATCGGCGTGCTGGCTGCGGTGCTGGTCGGCGGGTTAATGGGGTGGCTGCACGCGCTCTTCTCGATCCGCTTTCGTATGGATCAGATTATCTCTGGCACGGTGATCATTATCCTGGCGGCGGGTTTGACATCCTATCTCTTTAATCCCGATTCAAATGCCGAGGGCAAATTTGGCCCGATCCGCATCCCGGTATTGGCCGATATCCCGGTCATTGGCGATGTGCTTTTTGATAATCCGCCCATCACATTTTTGGCCCTAATTTTGGTCGTGGTGGTGCATGTTGCGCTCTTTCACACTCGCTGGGGCTTGCGCACGCGGGCAGTGGGCGAACATCCGTCAGCGGCGGATACAGTCGGCATTAACGTCAATCGCTATCGCTACGTCAACACGATTATTGGCGGCATGTTGGCTGGCCTAGCTGGCGGCTTTTTGGTGCTAGAAGGAGTGGGTCAATTCCAAGAAGGCATGACAGCTGGGCGCGGCTTTATCTCGCTGGCTGCCGTCATCTTTGGCAACTGGAATCCATTTGGTGCGCTAGCCGCAGCATTGCTCTTTGGCTACACACAGGCACTGAACAACTCGCTGCTTATGGCCGACGCCGCCACGATCCCGCGCCAGTTTGTGAGCATGTTGCCCTACGTGGTGACAATCATCGCGGTGGCTGGGTTGGTCGGGCGCGTGCGTCCACCCGCGGCCGGTGGGAAGTTGTATGAGACGGAAGGGCATTAGAGTGAAATGATTTCGGGTTTGCCCATGTTTTAACCTCACCCTAACCCTCTCCATGTGGTACCCGAAGGGCATAAAAGAGGGAACCGTCACGGGGCAGTCAATCTTGCTTGCATCTTGACTAGATCCGATCGTCTGAAAACAGTCCCCTCTCCAGCGAAGCGGTTTGGAGAGGGCTAGGGTAAGGTCAAAACGTTGCCAACCGTAGAGCAACGCCCTCTGGTCGGCTATATCCTTCAAACCCAACGGTATCAGATAATTTTTATCTCAATGAATGAGGGAACACCATAGAGAATTATATCGATATTCTTAAAACTTTATTCAACGTAGGTATTTTCGCTTTTTTTGCGAACTTGTTTCAAATTTTGAGCTATTTTCAGCAAAGACAGCACCTATCTTTAGAATATCGAATAGCATTTGCTGAATATGATGTAATTCCCAAAACGTACTACCAACTAATTATCGAATTTTTAAACACAGGGAATCATTCAATCAGACCTGACGCATATCACCATCCATTTCGGATTCAATTTGCTAAGGATGCACAAGTTTTCCGTGGTGAAATTGTTCACTCTAAACCAGCTATACTTCAGACCTCGATTCCAAAGATGAAGGGAAACGCAGTCGAAATTGATAAGCTACTGTTTAATTCCCGAGACTCAATCAAAGTGGAGATATGGCTGCATAATTTTGATCAAACGTTAAGTATTAGTTCGCACATAGCGGACGTCCGTCACCATAGTATATTTCCATTCTTTGACTCTGATACATGGCTTAAGAATCGATGGAAAACTTGGTGGCATAAAGTACGACGCCAAAGAGTGGAATTATTGAGTTGGCTCCTATTGTGGGGTATGTTTATCCCATTACTTCTGATATCTATGGAACTATTCATTTTACAAGGACAAATGATGCAAACTCTATTTGGGGATGCATTTCTAATTCTAAACGAGCCTTGGTTTTATTTAGTATTCAACGATTTCCCAGTGTTTGTATTTACCTCTGGCCGCATTTTGGCAATTGTACTCTTAGTATTCCTTTCGTTTTTACGTAGAATAATAGGCTCTTTAATAGAGCCAGATGTAAACCAACGCGGGTATAACATGCAGCCTGAAAACATTGAACTGACTAATGAATACCGATTGACTAATATTAATTATGAGTAAACAACCAGTTCTTCAAACCAAAAATATCACCAAACGTTTCCCCGGCGTGGTCGCCAACGCGGACGTAAACCTCACCCTCTACGAAGGCGAGATCCTTGCGCTGTTGGGCGAAAATGGCGCGGGCAAGTCCACGCTGATGAACATGATCTATGGGCTATACCAGCCGACCGAGGGCGAGATTTTGGTCAAGGGCGACACCGCTGCCATGGGATCCCCACGCGACGCCATCGACCTTGGGATCGGCATGGTCCACCAGCATTTTCAGCTTGTGCCCGTGATGACCGTGGCCGAAAACATCATGCTCGGCAGCGAAAGCGTCAAGGGCGCGTTCCTCGATGTGAAAAGCGTCTCCACCCGCATCCGCGAACTCTCCGAGCGCTATAATCTGGCCGTGGATCCCGACGCGCTGATCGAAGATTTGCCCGTGGGTATGCGCCAGCGCGTCGAGATCGTCAAGACGCTCTATCGCAACGCCGACATCCTCATTTTGGACGAGCCAACCGCGGTGCTAACACCGCAAGAGATCGACGGTCTCTTCGAGATCATGACGCTGCTCAAAGAGCAAGGCAAGTCGATTATCTTTATCACCCACAAGCTAAAAGAGGTGCTCGCGGTTGCGGATCGTATCGCGGTGCTGCGTGGCGGTGAGCTTGTAGGCGAGGCACTACCAAACGATGCCAGCGAAGCCTCGTTGGCCGCGATGATGGTCGGCCGCGAGGTGATCCTGACGGTAGAGAAAGACGCGGCGCAACCAAGCGACAGTGTGTTAGATTTGCGCGGCATTTCGGCTCGCACCGATCTAGGTGAACCGGCCTTGCACAACGTTTCGCTCACTGTCCATGCGGGCGAAGTGGTCGGTATTGCGGGCGTGCAGGGCAATGGACAGACCGAACTGGTCGAGGTGCTGACGGGGCTGCGCAATGCCGACGCTGGCAGCGTGACCATTGACGGCGTTGATTACACCAACGCCAGCCCGCGGCGGATCACCGACGTGGCGCGCGTCAGCCACATTCCCGAGGATCGACACGCGTTTGGCATGGTGTCGGGCTATAGCGTGGCCGACAATATGGTGCTCAACAACTATTTCCGCGAGCCATTTGCGCACGGCACAACCATCAATCGATCCGCCATTCGAGCGCGCGCAACCGAGCTTGTCAGCGAATTTGACGTGCGTACGCCATCGGTCGATACAAGTGCTGGTAGCCTCTCGGGCGGCAACCAACAGAAGATGGTGGTGGCGCGCGAGTTTAGCCGTCCGCTGCGGCTATTGGTGGCAGCGCAGCCAACTCGCGGCATCGACGTCGGCTCGATTGAGTTTATCCATCAGCAGATTATTGCTAAGCGAGATGAAGGCGTGGCAGTACTCGTGGTCAGCGCGGAACTGGATGAAATTTTGGCCCTATCGGACAGAATCGCGGTGATGTACAATGGAGAAATTATCGACATTGTGCCGCGGGCCGAGGCAACACGCGAGAAGTTAGGGTTATTGATGGCTGGGGTGAAATAATAAACCACTCCCTCGATCAACCCAAACTCATCGACCCCGATGATCGCGCGCTGCCCGAACGCCTTGGCAATCAGTCGATCCATTTCGACGCCGATGTCGACTGCACCCTGCACAACCTCTTCTGGCCGTGGGCAAACGCACAATACGCCCGCCGTATCGATCTGCGCATCACCGAATTACAGCATCGCCAGCCCGACGCGCTGATCCCCATGATCACGCGCCGCTACCCCGGCCACCAAGAGACAATCTGCGGCAACGAAGGCGTCATCATCAGCAAGCAGATCGCCGCACCATTTGACAGCGACTACGATCAATCCGTGCTGTGGCTGCTGGCCTGCCAAGCCGAAGGGGACCGCCTGCTGCGCGTCGACATCGAGATCGATTGGGGCGAGCCGCTGGCGCAACGCATGGTCGACGGATTGCTCGTTGCGCAGCAGAACCCCGGCCCCGAGCGCGGCCTCTACAGCCAGCAAAATGCCGAAAGCACCCGTGTCTTTGGCAACCCCGAAGGCCGCCCCGATCAGGTCGAGCTCGACGACCCACAGCGCGCCAAACTAACCTATCATATCCTCATCAATGGCGAAATAGACGTCACCTTTTTGCTCACCATCAGCGACGTCGGTGAGCAGATGGCGTGGAACGGATTTTTGGCCCAGAGCGATGGTAAACGTGTGTTGCGGCAGAGCACTAAGAGATGGGCGACTCTGGTTTCAATGGGTCGCGTGTGGACGCCAGATCCGCAACGGAATTATCAAATGCAGGGCGAAAAGATCGCCGCAATTCTCCAAACGCAGCGTCTGCAATCGGGCCTTGCCCCCACCGACCGCCGTATTGAAAAAGTGCCCTCGCTCATCAACCGTCTCGACCTGTGCGACGTTACTGCCAGCCGAAATTTGCTCAACCACCTGCGTCAGGTTGCCGAAAGAAGTAGCGGTCGGCTGCCCGTTCAACTGCCTCTACGGCGGCGCGAAACGTTGACCGATCCGGCTGCGCAACTTGCCATCATTAACAGCGCCTATCTCAGCGCGCTGCACCACCATCTGTCCCATCACTTTAGCCCAAAACTCTTGGCCGATCATTATCCTGCGGTCGGCCTCTGCGCCGAAATGCTCGTGCGTTTTTTAGAAAATAGCGGTGATGTTTTTGGCGAGCAAGCGGGCCACGGCCTATTGACGGCGGCGGCTTTGGCGCAACTTTTTAATGATGAGGAGAATGTCCATCGTTGGCGAAAAAGTGCGACCAGATCGTCAGCGGATCCAGTTGATCCGCTGACGATCTGGTCGCACTTTTTCGATCTGCCAATCGGCCGCGTGCCCGTTATCCGCACCGACAGCCCGTGGCCGTGGTGGGCGCTGTTCGACCTGCCTTGGCCCGACCCCGACACGCCCGCGGCCAACGACCGCACGCTCACAATCGTGTGGGATGGCGAGACGATCCACGCCACGCAGCCGGTGACTTCTGCCGCGCCCACGCAGATCCACACCCAGATCCGCGCGCTGCACACCGATGAAGACGCGTTTGATTTAACATTCGAATTTGTGGACGAATCGAGCGATGGTGATAAAATACGGACACAATTCAAGCCAGATTTTAGTACGTAAAAATAATACTCAACGCAGAAACGCAGAGGGCGCAGAGAAAAGAATTAAATGCCATCACCATCTTGAGCCGAGAATTTGCCAGAAAAGGAGGCTCTCTATTGATAAGCTTTTCTCCGCGCGCTCTGCGTCTCTGTGTTCAAAATTAAAGAGAAGCACCCATGACCAAAACAGCATTCGTATACGATCCATTTAACCTACGCCATACGCTTAACGGGCACCCCGAAAACTATCGTCGCCTTGAGGGCACGTGGGCGCTGCTAGAGCAAGACGGCATTTTAGAAAAATTATATCGCGTCCCCAGCACGCCCGCACCGCGCGAGGCGCTGCTGGCCGTTCACACGCCGCAGCATATCGACAATATTAAATTGCTTTCGGCACAAGGGGGCGGGCAGTGCGACGCTGACACCTACGTTAACACGGATTCGTATCAAGCCGCGCTGCTCTCAGCGGGCGGGCTGCTTAACGTGGTAGACGCGGTGATGACGGGCGAGGTGGACAACGGCTTTGCGCTAGTGCGACCGCCGGGTCATCATGCGCTGCCCAATCGTGGTATGGGCTTTTGCCTCTTTGCCAACGTAGCCGTTGCCGCGCGCTGGGCGCAAGATCAGCACAACATCGATCGCGTGTTGATTATCGACTTTGACGTGCATCACGGCAACGGCACGCAAGACATCTTCTACGACGATCCATCTGTCTTCTTCTTTAGCATCCACCAGTTTCCGCACTATCCGGGCACGGGTGCCTTGGATGAAGCAGGCACCGAAATGGCGTACGGATCCACGCTCAACGTTGCCGCTCCTCCGGGCGCGGGCGACGCTGGCTATCTCGATGCCTTTGAACGCTTGTTGACTCCAGCCGCGCGCGAATTCAAGCCACAGTTGATCATTCTATCCGCTGGCTTTGACGGTCACTGGCGCGATCCGCTGGCCGATATCAACTTGAGCGTGACGGGCTATGCGCAGCTAGCAAAGTTTGTGCGCGATCTAGCCGATGAGTTGTGTGAAGGGAAGTTAGTCTGTGCGCTGGAGGGTGGATACGATCTGGAGGTTTTGCCACACTGTATTCTCAGCACCCTGCGCGTGATTAGCGACAGCGATGCAGGACCGAGCGATCCGTTTGGCCCGTCACCCGTTAGCGAACGTGCGTTTACAGATCAGGTGGAGCGGTTGAAGAAGCAGCATGGGTTGTGAAGTCGGCAAGAAAAAGCGGTTCACTTGGATCTCATGTGGTTGACAGAGTGCGTCGCACTGTTCACGCGATTTGGCCCTGCACGGAGTGTCTGTTGATTGTTTATTGGGCAAACTCTGAATATTTTGCTGTCGTATTATGGATTCCTATCCGCGCAGAGCCTGCCTCCATTTAGATGGGGGAATGACAACGAAGTAGCTTTCTTTGTTGGCGGGTATATGTACAGCCTAGATTTGCCCCCAAACTAAAAGGCACCCTATTTTAATGCAAAAATTTCATCCCTCATTAATAGTTAACCCAAATTAAATTATTATATCCGCCATATCTGGTCTAAAGTTTAAAAATGTGATCGAAACGAGATTCCGAAGACATTTGTGTGTATAAGGCTGGATTACTCTAAAAAGACCGCGGCATCCCCAAAATGTGCTGCCCCACATACGACAGCACCAAATTCGTCGAAATCGGCGCGATCTGATAAAGCCGCGTTTCGCGGAACTTGCGCTCCACATCATATTCGCGCGCAAAGCCAAAGCCACCATACGTCTGCAACGTAGCGTTGGCCGCCTCCCACGACGCATCCGCCGCCAGTAATTTAGCCATGTTCGCTTCCGCCCCACATGGCTCACCCGCATCAAAAAGTCGCGCCGCCTCATAGCGCATCAGATCCGCCGCCCGCACGTGGATATACGCCTGCGCAATCGGGAACTGTACCCCCTGATTCTGACCAATTGGTCGCCCAAAAACCTCTCGCTCACTGGCATAGGTGGTTGCCCGATCCGTAAACCAGTAGCCATCCCCAACGCACTCAGCCGCAATCAAGATCCGCTCCGCATTCATGCCGTCCAAAATATAGCGGAACCCCATGCCCTCTTCGCCAATCAAGCTATCGGCCGGAATGCGCAACTGATCAAAGAAGACCTGCGTTGTCTGATGGTTCAGCATCGTCTCAATCGGATCAATTGTAGCGCCATGACCCACCGCGCTCTTCAAATCGATCAGAAAAACCGAGAGACCCTGCGTGCGCTTTTCTACCTGATCCCGCGCGGTGGTGCGCGCCAGCAACAACATCAGATCCGAATGCTCTGCGCGTGAGGTCCAGATTTTTTGGCCATTCACCACATATTCATCGCCATCGCGCACAGCCGTTGTGCGAATGCTCGTTGTATCCGTTCCGGCATCGGGTTCCGTCACGCCAAACGCCTGCAACCGCAGCTCGCCTGACGCAATTTTGGGCAAATAGAACGACTTCTGCTCTGCCGATCCGTGGCGCAGCAGCGTGCCCATAATATACATCTGCGCGTGACAGGCCGCCGCATTCCCACCAGATCGATGCACCTCCTCAAGGATAATCGATGCTTCAGTCACACCAACACCAGCGCCCCCATACTCTTCGGGAATCAGCGCGCCGAGATAGCCCGCACTCGTCATCGCTTTTACAAAGGCCGTCGGATACGCATCTTCTTTATCAAGCTCTCGCCAATATTCGTTCGGGTAGCGCGCACAAAGCTGCTGCACTCCCTTGCGCAAATCATCATGGAGTTCGGTTAAATCAGACATCTTAAAGTTCCTGTTGTATATTTCAATATTTTGAGGAGCGGGTAGCGGAGGCTGAACTTTGCACAGAATGCAAATGGTCGAAGCCGAAGAAAATGGTTGGTGAACCCAGACTGTGCGATTTCTATATCGCACCTACACAATTTGGGTCTGTTATACTATCTTGTCCATTTATGAACCATACTCGGTAAACTATTATTCTCATGGATGGAAAGGAACACGGACAATTTTTTTGCTTTGAGCTCTTTGGAATTTCATGTTGGTGTTCACCCATACGTCACAGATACGAGAACCGAGTATCTGCGATTACATGTGGTTGCATGGACATAACTCGTGTGCGCCGCTCTAGTTTGCAGTTTCAGGGATGCTGTCTCTCGCGGAGACCAGTGCGACGCACACTTTCACTTTCTAGTAGAAGCGATGAGATTAGCGTGCGTCGCATTGACCAAGGATTTATCCGAATGCCCGAAATTGTTTGGTCAAAGCGGCGCACGCGAGTTGTACCCAACTACATATGCCTTCAAATACTTTCTCCGCAAGGGTCAATATTTATGGCTAATCACCGAATTTCATCTTGCTTTCTCCGAAAGCACTCCCCGCACCTGACCTGCCTTGTCTATACAGCTACATTTTGGCTACTTTTTGTGTTACCGACTAAGCTGCTTAAATTGTTCAAAGTAATCGGGGAAAGTTTTCGACGTGCAGCCGGGATCATTGATCGTAACCGGCACATCGCTCAACGCAACGAGCGAAAAACACATCGCCATACGGTGATCGTTGTACGTATCAATCGCCGCGTGGATCAGACCCGTTGGTGGTGTAATCGTAATATAATCGTCCCCCTCATCCACCGTTGCGCCAACCTTGCGCAGTTCCGTTGCCATCGCGGCCAATCGATCCGTCTCTTTGACCCGCCAATTATAGACATTGCGGATCGACGTTGTCCCTTGCGCAAAGAGCGCCGCAATCGCGATAGTCATCGCCGCATCGGGAATGTGATTAAAATCCATATCCACCGCCCGCAATTCACCCCGGCGCGCCACAATATAATCATCGCCTATCACAATCTCGGTACCCATTGCCGCCAGCGCATCAGCAAACTTCACATCGCCCTGAATGCTCTTCTTGCCGATCCCCGTCACTTTTACTTCGCCCCCCTTGATGGCCGCTGCCGCCAGAAAATAGCTCGCCGAAGACGCGTCTCCCTCGACCAGAAAATCGCCCGGCGCTTGATACGTTTGTCCGGCAGACACGATAAATTCTGCATAATCATGGTTTTCTACCGTCGCGCCAAAGGCCGCCATAATATGCAGCGTGATGTCAATATAGGGCTTAGAGACCAGCTCCCCCCGAATGCGGATCCGCGTCTCTGCTTCGGCGAATGGAGCGGCCATCAAAAAGGCAGTCAAAAACTGGCTGGAAATCGACCCGTCGATCTCTACCTCGCCCCCGCGTAAACCCGTCCCCACAATTCGCAACGGTGGGTAGCCCTCATTTTCCAAATACTCTATCTGCGCACCAGCCGAGCGCAACGCATCGACCAAGTGACCAATCGGCCGCTCCTTCATGCGCGGTTCGCCCGTCAAAACGAACTCGCCCGATCCCAAACAGAGGGCTGCCACCAACGGTCGCATGGCCGTTCCCGCATTGCCCAAGTAAAGTTCAAGCGCGCCCTCCGCGGCAAACGGTCGACCCAATCCCTCGACCTCGCAAGTGGCTTTGTCCGCCGAAAGTGTATATGCAACGCCCAAATTTTTAAGCGCACCGAGCATATGCCCAATGTCGTCAGAATCAAGCAGATTCGTCAGCCGCGTCGTCCCCTTAGCCTGCGCGGCCAACAACAGTGCCCGATTCGAAACACTCTTCGAACCGGGTAGATTAATCACGCCATCCACTTTTGAAATTGGCTGTAAAGTTAATTGCTCCATTCACTTATCCTTTCTAATACGTTTAGGGCGAACCCATTTAAGCCAGCTCTCGTGATTGCGCGCTGCATTAGCTAGTCGCTTGGGAATTCGTTCAGCGCGCAGCGACGGAGATCCCCGCCAGCTTTTCTACCGAATAAGTTTCTAGCCATTGACATCACAATTGACAGAAAGTACAATATGCCTATGAAAACTCCATTTCCGGGCATGGACCCGTACCTCGAACACCCAACACTGTGGACTGACGTGCATAGACGTGCATAATCGGCTGATTGCGGCCATTGCTGATGCAATTGCGCCCGAAGTAGCGCCCGACTACTATATCGGTTTGGAGCGGCGCACCTATTTGCTCAAGCCCGACGATGTGGTTTTTATCGGCAGGCCCGATGTTTCTGTCGTGGGCGATGGATCTCCACTGATAGTCCACTCTACGCCTCATGCCAACGGTGTTGCGACGGTAGAAGTGCCGATGGCGGATGAACTTGGTGAAGAGTATTTGGAAATTCGCGAAGTAAAAACCGGCCGTCTCGTTACGATGATCGAGGTGCTTTCGCCTACGAACAAAGTCAGCAAAGATGGACGTACCCAGTATTTGGAAAGGCGATCCAATGCCTCTACTAGGGAATCCGCCCAGAAGCGACTATCATATCCTTATTAGTTGTGGCCATCTTCGACCTAAATCGCAACTCTACAACGTTAGCTTACGCCATCCTATTCCCACCTTTCCGCTTCCGCTATTGCCCAACGAAGATCAGCCGCTTGTCGATCTCAACACAATTCTGCACGATCTGTACACGCGTGCTCGTTTCGATCTGCGGTTGGACTATGCACAATCACAATCCCCGCCTGCGCCCGCTCTCTCGGAAGAGGATCGTAACTGGGTTAGCACTATACTCGAACAGCCATAAATTGTTACGTTCGTAATTTTTCCGTCGCCACCACATCCAACTCATAATGCTGAGGCAACCGGACCAGGCTATCGGCCTTGCCCAAAAATCTCACCACAACCCCATAATGTTCCTTGGCCGCATCCATTGAAACATACCCGTGGATCACATCATTTAGCACCAATTCGGGGTCGCGATCAAACGGTCGGCCATAGCCTCCACCGCCAGGAGGATTCATCGAAATCGTGGCGTCCGGCTCCATCCACATGATCGTCTTCGGCGGCACATCCTCTCCATCGAGCTGAAACGCACCGACGGTTCCTTCGTGTCCACCTTCCAGCCCGTGTGGCGGATATTTCGTGCGATCCACCATGCCCGAAACGCTCCACTCCTTGCTGCCTAAATGACCAATCGTTGTGTTCTGCCCCAGCCCACCGCGAAACTTGCCAGCGCCAGCCGAATCGGTGCGCAAGGTGCGAAAGTGCTGCAACAGCGGCGCCTGCGTTTCGACCACCTCTGCCGGAACGCCACCCACACCACTGGGAAAGCCCGTTGTGGTCAGCCCATCTTTCAGCGGGCGCGCGCCCGTACCGCCCAACATAAAGAGCGTGAAGTTTGCCTGCTTTTCCTCGATCTCTGCCGTACGCTCAGCCTCAGCCTTCTCCTCATCCTTTGCTTTACTCGGCCAAGTGGCCCGCCAAATGCTCATCCAACCCGGGTCGGCTCCACCCGCCAGCACCCGATCCGGCACCGCCTTCGCCAGCGCACCAAAGATCACGCTCGGCAAAAAGTGCCCAACCAAATGACGCGACGCCACCGCAGCCGGTCGCTTGCAGTTCAAAATAGATCCCTCTGGCGCACTGATATGAACAGGTCGAAACGCGCCCTCGTTGTGCGGCACCTCGGGACTAATCGCCGCCTTCATCGCAAACGACGCATAGCCCTTCGTATAATTCAGCACCACATTGATCCCACGCTGACTTTGGGGCGACGAGCCTGCAAAGTCAATATATATATCCTCATCCTCAATTGTCACCACAACCTTGAGCTTTAGCGGTTCTTCAAAGCCATCGCTATACAGCTCGTGCTCGTGACGACCGTTTGGCAAAGCCCGGATCCCATCGCGCATGGCCTTCTCGGAGCGAGCAATAATCTCATCGGCCAATGGGTCAATCGTCTCCAAATTAAACTCATCCATCATCTGCAACAAGCTGCGCGCACCTACCGCGTTGGACGACGTCTGCGCATAGAGATCACCCACCGTTTCATCGGGCGTGCGCACATTCGCACGGATAATCTTAAAGAGCTCCTCATTTGGTTCACCCCCGCGGAAGAGCTTTGTGATCGGTACCTGCAAGCCTTCCTCGAAGACCTCGCGCGCCTCTGCCGAAAGAATACGTCCGCCAATGTCTGGTGCATGACAGCAGTTGGAGAAGTAGGCAACAATCTTGTTGTCCCGAAAGACGGGTGTCATCACAGTGAAATCGTTGACCTGCCCCGCTGTCTGCCACGGATCATTCGTAATCAAGACGTCACCAGGCACTAGCGTCTCAGGCGGGTACGCGTTCATCAAATGGATCGCGCCAGTGGCCATGGGGTTGATGTGACCAGGCGTACCCGTGAGCGATTGGCCGATCATGTTGCCGCGCGTGTCGAAAACGCCACACGCTAGATCGAGCGACTCGCGCACAATTGTGCTAAACGCCGTGCGGATCAGCGTGGTCTGTTGTTCATTGGCAACCGAAAGCAGCCGGTTCCAAAGTACTTCGAGTTGGATTGGATTTAGTGCCATAGTTTTCTATTTCTCTCTTTCTACAAAACTACTGAATATCATATTCCTGCTATGACCCAGTGCTTATTTCGCCGATGACGTTATCAACCACCACAGGCGTCTCAAAATAGGTGACTGTTGGCGCAGCACCATATTTGTTCATAATATGTTGCCCCCACTCTGCAGTGTAGACCTGCTCCGCCTGCGCCCGCGATGCCCACAGATAAATGCCGCCCGCCGATTTTCCATCCTCAGAGAGCAGATAGTACTTGCGGATCAGCCCATCCATGCCCAGGTAATTTGGTGCGGTGCCGCTCATAATTTCCCGAGCTTGTTCGAGGGTAATGGGGTTGGGCAGTTGAAACTGTACGTGTGCTGTGATCATCGTGCTTTCCTTATGATTTTGCTTTATGTCCACAGATGAGGGGGCTGTGAAACCGCATTCCACGGGCAGCATGAACGCAGTTTTTCTGAGGGAAATCTAACTGCTAACCAATTTTCTTATTCAATTCACTATCTATGCGTTCTTTCAGAAAGATCTTTATCAGTGACTGATAAGGGACATCTCGTTTGTTTGCGATTAGCCTCAATTCGTTCAACATTAACTCTGGTAATCGTAATGAGATTGTCTTTGTGGATGGTTTGAGTTTTGGCAGAACCACTTCTTCTGCATTGTCCCAATCGACATATTCTGTAGAATCATGGGTTGCCCAGAATTCTCGTTCTTCATCTTCAGATTGAAATTTAGGAATCTCGTTATAATCGTTTGGCATATTTCCTCGCTTCCTTTTCATTCATATCTCGTGCTGAGATCACACGAATAAGGCTCGTGCGAACTGTAAATGCAATAAAAAGCCAGCGCTCTTTATCAGTTTTACCTAAAGCTATGTAACGCTGTTCCTCTGTGGAGTGCCTAGCATCATTGGCGACAATGAGCGGAACATTAAAAAATAATTCTTCACACTCTTGATTGGTTACATCATGCCTGTACCAATTTTTATCAAGATTATCATCATCCCAATCAAATCCAACACAATCATAAACAATATTTAGCATTAGGTCGCTCGGTTAGCAAAATAGACGGCTTGTATATGATGAAAGTATACATTTTTCAGTAAGCTGAGTCAATAGTTATATCAACCGTGCTGGATTCTCGACAATAGGCGTGTTATCAAAAATACGCTGCGGCGAGAAGACCGACAGATCTAGTTCTGGCGTTTTGCCCAACATCAACTCTGCAATGTATCGACCCACCGCATGAGATTGCTGAAAGCCATGCCCCGAAAAGCCATTGGCGCAATAATAGCCAATCAATTCGGGCCATTCGCCCAGAATCGCGTTGCCGTCAAAGGTATTGACAGCGTAAAGCCCGGCCCAACCACCCGTCAACTTAAGCCGATCAAAGTCGGGGATATGGGTGACCAATCCTTCCCACATCGTCTCTTCGAAGCGCTCTCGGCTCCAGCTAAAGTCGGTATAGGTAACTGGATCAGTCTCCAACGCACCGCCCGTCACATAATTGTTCTCGCCCTCGTGGAAGATAAACTGACCCGTTGGCAGCAAGAGCATGGGGAGAATTTCCTCAAACTCTTCAGAGCCAAGTACATTGTAGACTTCACGCTTGGTCGCAGCAATCGGTAAATTTACGCCGACGGTTTCGGCCAAAATTGGCGCCCACGCACCCGTCACATTTGCCACAATGTTGGCATGATATTCCTCACCCGATTTAAGCCGCAGCCCGCGCATCTGATCACCCTCTTTGAGCAATTCCGCAACTTCTGCTTCCAAAATGGTTGTACCCATCTCAATTGCTTTGCGCCGATAGCCGATCAGAATATCGCGTGGTGACATCGTGCCATCGTCGGGACCAAAGGTCGCGCCGACAACATTGTCCATGCCCTGATAAAGCGGATAATGTTTGTTGATTTCGTTTGGTTCCAACCACATGCTATCGCACCCCAAACTCTGCTGTAACGCGATGCCTTCTTTAGCATATTTTTTACCAGCTTCATCTACCAGAAAGAGATTGCCCTGCTTGCGAAAACCAGTCATGGGTGTGTGATCTTTGGTCGAAAACTCATCTGAAAATCTATCCAGTACTTCTTTGGCATAAATAGAAATCTGGATATTCTGCTTCACGTTGAACTGAATGCGCGTATTGCCATCGGACAAGGTTGTTGAGGCTTTTTCGTAAGTCGAATCACGTTCAACAATCAGCACGTCGAGGGTTGGATCGTGCTTGAGCAGGTTGTAGGCGATGGAACAAGCCATAATGCCGCCGCCCGCAAGGATTATGTCGTATGTGTTGGCGTTTGTCATATTTGAAAATTCTCTTTTATCGGTGTCAAACCGATATGGACTAAGTACGGTTGTTTTCCATCCTTGGCTGCATATTTTTGTATCAGTCCACTAAGCTCTTCTTGAAGAGCTTTAGCATCTTCTTGGTTGAGGGATAGATGTGGATAATAAAAATCTAAAATTGCTGGCTGCATCTGTGAAAAATCTAGTATTGTATCAGATGCAGTCGCCATTTGGGTGCAGATAGCGCCGACTTCGTCCTTGAAAATCCACATGCCAAAATCAAGATCGGTACGTTGAAGCACCGCTGCAATATTCTTGGTTAAAATTGTTTCCAGCTGTTGTTTGCTTTCAACCAAAAACTTTTCTAGCGTTTCCGAACGAGTAACCCCAAATGGAATAAAGAAGCGCTCGGTTGTTGCCTGGTATAGTTTTATCGGACGCCCGGCCCGTTTTTCCTCACGAACCAACGTCAATATGCCCCATTCCTGTAATCTCTGTACGCGATAAAGAAGCGCGCTGATGCTCAGGTCTAAGATACGTGCTGCATTGGCTACCGACTCTTCTTTACCAATAAATGGATGAAGCATCTTTTGAGTGGAATAGTCCAACAGGAACTCAGCCACGTTTGCATTTTCTATTACCATCGGTCTACTCGAATTTTGATCTTTCATTTTGAATAGCACTTCTATAAACTGTGGGGCCTATGAACATTTTCTATGGAACTACTTATCTTCTGACCTATTTGCTCATTGCCTATTCACTGTGGACGCGTAAGCCTATGTGGGCAATAGTCGTTTTTACGGCGTTTTTATTCTGTCATTTTGTTATCGAAGGGCACAAATGGCAACTTGTCCCTTTGTATCTAATCGCTGTTCTTCTATTGGTTGTGCTACTTTGGCAAGCCGCCCCGCAATGGTTCATTATTAGTGTGCTCTTGATGACATTTCTTGCGCTCTTTTTATCTAGAGGCCTGCACACTATTTTCCCTAATTTTACGTTTCCAGAGCCAACGGGGGACCATAAGGTTGGGGTGACTGATGTCACAATGGAAAATGGCGCGCGTGCCAAAATCTGGTATCCAGCGATGGAGAGAGATGATAATCGCATATACCCATATCTAGCTAGTTTTGACCGGCCCATATTCAATCTGCCAATATTTATTTTCAGTCACTTGAAAGGGCGAGATACGTTTTCATTCCAAGACGCCGTTCCATCCAACCGCGGGCCCTTCCCCGTCATCATTTACGAACATAGCGCTGATGGATTTAGAGAGGAAAACACCTTTTTGTTAACAGATCTTGTCAGTCATGGCTATATCGCGATTGCCGTCAAACATCGAAATACTTTGGCCGATTATGAGTTAGATCTCGCTGCACTAAGCACGCGGCCAGAAGACTTTATGGCTGCTATGACTGACGTTGTTATGAGAGACAGACTAGCGGAGCTACAACAAGTGGTTAATGGATTGCCAACTTTGAATCAACCAAATGGATATTTACATGGAAAACTCTTGCTTGATCAGATTAACTTTCTAGGATATTCGCTCGGCGGTGGCATTGTGACCGATTACTGTGCCGCTAATCCAGCGTGTCGTTCAGTCGTTAATTTGGATGGTAATCCATTTGGCATTGCGCATAAAGTTGGCCTTAAAGCTCCCTACCTACACATTAGCCAGAATGTAGTTTTAGAGATGACTAAAGCTAGTGGTCCATCATCCACAGTTGCACAAATGACCGAACTATATAAACGGGATGTGGGCCAAATCATTGCGCAAACGAGAGAAAATGGCTTCGGTGCCCACTGGCTCTTGCTTCATAACAGCGGACACGCATCCTTTACCGATTTTTCGTACTGGATAGCTGTACGCTGGGGGATGCTCAAGTCGCTTTTTGGCACAGTTGAAACAGAGACTTCTCACCAAACAATTCGGCTGGTGGTGCGTAAGTTTATTGACCAACCTTCCAGTTTTGACTCTTCGCAATTACGAGATCATCAGTTGCTTTCTGCATTTCCTGAAATCCCCTGACACATTCGTTTACCCCAGTGTCGGCATCTTGATCACCAGATTATAATGCCGATCAATCGAACACGCACTCCCCGGCCCGATGAACATCATGGACTCGCGCTCTTCCGCTACGCAATCGCATCCAAGCCATTTTTGTCAACCAAAGTAAGCAGCTTAAGCGACGCACCAGCCGGTCGTTTATCGCCTCGTTCCCATTTGCTGACAAGCCCAACCGTTACATTCAGATAGAGCGCAAAGACCGATTGACTCACATTGTAGCGCTCACGCAGCGCACGGATCTGATCTGGTGCCATAGGCTCGACTTCGGTTAGACACGCTGCATCAAAATTATGCATCGTCTTCTTACTCATCAACCCTATATCATGTAAATCTTGTGCAGTTTCATGCACAGCAGCCAAAATATCGCTTTTATAAGTTTGACTCATTTCCCCCACCCTCAAGGGTCTGTTTTACCCTTGCGTCGGCATCTTGATCACCAAATTGTAGTGCCGATCAATCGAGCAGATACTCCCCGGCCCGATGATCACCGTGGACTCGCGCTCCTCCACAATTGCTGGACCGTCAAAGGTCATGTCTGGCTTCATCAGGTAACGATCATAGATCGGCGTGTCCGTAAAACCACCGCTTTCGGGGAAGTAGGCTTGGCGCGAACTCTTCTTCGTGTCGGCCGCGGTCTGTGCGTCGTTGCCGTCGCTGTTGATCTCCAGCGCCACATCCGGCGTGGGGCCAGACGAGACCACGCGCCAGTTGATGATCTCCATATTGACCGGCGGACCCAAGCGCTCGTACAGCTCTTGGTAGACGGTATCAAAAGTCGCCTTCAACCCATCTAGATGCTCGGCACCCAAGGTTGTGTTTGGCAACGTCACCGGGATCTCGTGACCCTGGCCCACGAAACGCATATCCACCTGCCGTCGATGCACAATATCACCCGGCGCGACGTCCGAATCGCTCAACAAAGCCTCGCCCTCGGCTTCCATCTCGGCCAGCAGCTGATTGGCCTTGCCCCAGTCGATCTCATGCGTCCCCACCGTCCACGAACGTACAAAATCAAAGGCCAGCGGCGCAGTTAAAAAGCCAACCGTACTCATCACACCCGCGCCCAGCGGAGCCAACATTTCGGGCGACCCCAGCGAAAGTGCGATGCGATAGGCGTGGACCGGACCGGCACCGCCAAAAGCAAAGAGGGGAAAACGGCGCGGATCTTTTCCGCGCTCAAGCGAGTGGACTCGTGCCGCGTTGGCCATATTCTCATTGGCGATCTGATGAATGCCCCATGCGGCCTCTTCCATCGATAGCCCAAGGGGTTCGGCGATTTTCTGGCGTATCACCTCCTTGGCCCTTTCTAATTCGAGCGACATTTTGCCGCCGAGAAAGTATGCGGGGTCGAGATAGCCCAGAATCAGGTTGGCATCCGTCACGGTTGGATCCTCGCCGCCATTGCCGTAACAGACCGGCCCAGGATCCGCACCCGACGAATCGGGTCCCACTTTGAGCAGCCCCAGCGTGTCGACCCGCGCAATTGATCCGCCGCCGGTGCCGATTTCGATCAGCTCGATCACCGGCAGCTTGATAGGCAGCCCCGATCCTTTCTTGAAGCGATAGATGCGATCCACTTCGAAGTCGTGTGCAATCAGCGGCTCGCCTTTGTCTATTACGCAGATCTTGGCAGTGGTGCCACCCATGTCAAACGAGATTAGATCGGGGTGGCCCGCAGCGATACCGTATGCGTTGGCCGCCAGCGCGCCCGCTGCCGGTCCCGATTCGAGCAGACGCACGGGAAAACGCACTGTTGTATCGACCGTGGCAATGCCGCCGCTCGACAGCATGAGATAAAAGTTGCCCGTAAATCCTACTGCATCCAGCCGTTCTTCAAGGCGACGCAGATATTTCTCTACTAACTCCTGCACATAGACATTCGCAATCGTTGTCGATGCCCGTTCGAACTCGCGGATCTCGGGGTTGACATCGGAAGAGATTGAGACGCGCATTTCGGGGGCCACCTGATGAACCACCTCGCGGGCGGCCCGTTCTGCCGTGGGATTGGTGAAACTATGCAGAAAGCAGATGGCGATGGCTTCGATCCCGTTTTCGGTCAGTTCGGCGGTGAGATCTGCCACAAATTTTTCATCCAATTCTTCGTGCGTTGTGCCATCGACCAGCGTGCGTTGCGGCACGTCAAAACGCAGATAGCGCGGCACCAGCGGTTTGGGCTGTTCGAGCATCAAGTCGTAGAGATCGTAGCGCGTTTCGCGGCCAATCTCGACCGAATCGCGGAAGCCTTTGGTCGTCAGCAGCGCGGTGTTGGCCCCCTTGCGCTCGATCATGGCGTTGGTGACCAGCGTCGTACCGTGGATCAGATGTTGGATTTCGTCGGGCCGAACGTTGCCCAGATCTAGCGTTTCGAGCAGCACTTTTTCGACCGCGCGTGACGGATCATCGGGCGTGGTGAGCGTTTTGCCAATGGTAAACGCACCCGTTTCGTTATTGACGATGATGAGGTCGGTAAAGGTGCCGCCGATATCGGCCCCGACGCGGTAATTTTGTTTCATCTACAGATCCTCAACCTTAGGAAAATCGCTTGGCGGGCAGATATCCACGGTTGCGGATCGCTGCTGTGCCAACATGCCGCCGTCGACCACGATGCTGTGACCGGTAATGTAGCGCGCGTCGTCCGATGCGAGGAAGACTGCCGCGCCCACCATGTCGTTTGGTTCGCCGATGCGGCCAAGGGGTACGTTGGTGCCGCGCATTTTGCGCCCTTCTTCATCTATGCCCGTTGTGTCGATCGAGCCGGGGGTGAGGATGTTGACGCGGATGCCGTATGGCCCCAGATCCAGTGCCATGGCGCGGCTCATGGCTTCGATGCCGCCTTTAGTTGCGTCGTAGGCCACAAATTGACGATGCGCCCGCGTTGCCCCACCGGATGACATATTGATGATGACTCCGCCACCGTTCTTGGCCATGATGTGGCTGGCTTTGAGGCAGCAGAGGAAGGTGCCGGTCAGATTGACATTGATGATTGTGTCCCACCACTCTTTGTCCACAGTGAGGAAATGCTTCATGGGCGAGATCAGCCCAGCATTGTTGACGAGAATATCAACGGTACCGTACTCGTCTACCGCGGCGGCGATCATGGCGTCAACGGAGGCTTCATCGGAAATATCGATTGGCGTTGCGAGGGCGGTGCCACCTGTAATGTTGATGTGATCGGCTGCTGCGTTACAGCCTTCAGCGTCGATGTCGACAACGACGACCTTGGCTCCTTCTTGTGCGTATCGTTCGGCAATTGCTAGCCCGATCCCTTTGGCCGCGCCGGTGACGATGGCAACTTTGTCTTTGATGCTTTTGTTTTCGATGGACATGGTGATCTCCTAGTGTGTATGTGTGCTGAGGTGCTACTTGTCGGTTTGTGACCTGATGCGTCGTGCGTGAATTGGGCACGATATATTGTGCCCCTACTTAAATCTCCAGACTCAACCCACAGCGTGCAATAACTCGTTCATATTCCATGGCAGTGTACGGATCGAGCGCCATGCCGATGGGTTTACGCACAACGTTGGTGCGAAAAATGCCGCGACGCTGATAGATGTGCTTACGAAAGGCCAATCCTAACCCTGGTTGGAATTCGTAGCGGATGAGAGAGGCGTAATGGTCAAAGGTTTTTGCCGCCTCTTCGTAATCGCCCGCTGTGTACAGATCATAAATGCGTACTAGCACCTCGGAAAAGGTGAAACCCGATGCAATGCCCAGAGCGCCACGCTCCATCTCTTCCATAAAGTAGAAGCCACCTAGTCCACCAAAAACACCCATTTCGTCGCCCGCTAACGCGCGTACTTTGGTCATCTTGGGGCCAACCGGCGTATCTTCAAGCTTGATGTATGGACAGATCTTATCCTTGCCCAAACGCGCGATTAGGTCGGGCGAGAGGGTGACATTAAATGCAGTGGGGTAGTCGTGAATCATCACAGGGATCGAGACGGCTTGTTGCACCTGCTGAAAGTGATCGTAGAGCACATTGTCATTCTGCACGGGGATCGGCGCAACGAAGACAAGCGACGCGCCATGAGCTTCGGCGATCTGTGCATATTCGACAGCGCCCATTGTACCCAGCGCGCGGATCCCAACCCAAATGTCGAGGTCACCATTGGCTTGATTCGCGGCGGTCAATAGGGCGGTGCTGCGTTCGGCTTGCGAAAGTTTGTCTGCTTCGCCCATAAAGCCAAGCACGGCCACACCGCTAACGCCTGTGGTTTTCTGATAGTCGATTAGGCGACGGATGCTTTCGATGTCGAGCGCGCCATCTTCGAGAAAGGGGGTTGGTAGGATTGGGTAAACGCCTTTGGCTGTCATGAGTTGTTTTTTCGGCTGACTCATTTTTGTTGTTATGCTCTTTCCGCTAGGTGGCCCGATTATCTTTTGCTATGGCCTTAGACGGCGCAAAGACGCGACGCTTCGACCATGCTCAGCGGAACGGGACTGCGAAGAAAAGCATTAACAATTTTTGAAGCTTTCGTTGAACTGCGGTTTTTTTCTAAATTATGCCCTATACAGCACGCGTAATGCCGCCATCCACGCGGATGTTTTGACCCGTGATGTAGGCCGCGCCGTCCGATACCAAGAATGCGGCTGTTGCGGCGATCTCTTCGACCGTGCCATAGCGCTCCATGGGGATGCGGTCTTTAAACTGCTGCTTTTCGGGCAGGCTGTTGATGAAGCCGGGCAGGATATTATTCATGCGTATGTTTTGGGCTGCATATTCATCGGAAAAGAGCTTGGTGAATGATGCAAGGCTGGATCGGAATGCGCCCGAAGTAGGAAAGGCTGGATCCGGCTCGAAGGTGGCATAGGTCGAAATGTTGACGATTGAACCGCCGCCATTTTCAATCAGCCATGGGGTGACTAAGCGCGCAATGCGGACCGCATGAAGAAAGTAAACATCCATGCCTATATGCCATTCTTCGTCGGTAATCTCCAGAATTTTGCCCTTGGGACCATGGCCCGCGCTGTTGACCACACAATCGATGCGACCGTACTTGTCTACGGCTGTTTGCACAAAGCGTTCGAGATCGGCTACGATTTGGTTGGATCCAGTCACGCCGGTGCCGTCTAGCTCTTGAGCCAGTGCTTCGCCCTTGCCCGATGATGATAAGACGCAGACTTTGTAACCATCATCTGCTAGCTTGCGCGCAACACCTGCGCCCATGCCGCTGCCCGCGGCGGTGATCAATGCAACTTTCTGTGTCATTATACTCTCCCAGTTTGAACAGTTTTAAAAACTTCGTGAACTACTAAGGCCACTGAAAAGAAATGGCCTAATTTTGGCTGTTTGACTCGATTACTACCTGCACTGAATTGCGTAAATGCTCTTCTATTGCTGCAACTGCTGCGTCTGCATCACCAGCATGACACGCATCCAAAATTTGGCGATGCTCGTTCATAGCGCTATTGCGGTACGACTGCATGGGCGCGGCTGCATAGAGGAATTGGGTAACCTGATTGCGCAGTGTGTTGATTAACTCGAGCAGCCGCGGTCTGTCGGCTGGCGCGTAGAGTGCGGCGTGGAAAGCCTCGTCCAACTGCCCAAATGATTGGCCATCGGTTGCGAGGTCCAACTCCGCCAGCAGCGACCCGGCCTGCGCCAACATGGCAGAGGAAAGATGTGGCACCGCTCGCCGTATGGCGTCTCCTTCTAACAAAATGCGGATGTCATAGATCTCTCGGATCTCGTCCGCGCTGAGTCGATTGACAAACGCGCCGCGGCCGGGATAGACAACCAGCAGCCCCTCGGCTTCGAGCTGTCGAAACGCCTCGCGTACCGGCATTCGGCTAACTTCGTATTGGGCCGCGATCTCTTCTTGGCGGATCTGCGCGCCCGCAGGCAGCTCGCCTGTGGTGATGGCGGTGCGTAGCGCGAGGATCACTTTTTCGGCTGATGTTAGATGTTGGGGAATGTGAATTGTCATGATTGGATACAGTGTATCCAATGGATACAGCGACTGTCAAATCTAGCAGGACAAAAAGACTCTGGTGCCTTATTAACAATCAAAGCATCCCTCGGTTACCTTGATTAACTGTTTCAATGCCGGGGAGAGCCATTTATCGCGGTGCCAGATCATTTGGGTGGCAAACGCGAGCGGTTCACTTCTCCACGGTAGTTCCACTAACAGACCTCGCTCCACATCTTCGGCGATAGAAATTCTCGGCAATAATGAGACGCCAAGCCCCGCTTTTAGACACTGCTTGATCGCTTCCACATTCTCAAAGCTCATAGGGTTTTCTAGGTGGATGCCAGCCTCTTTGACCAATTTCTCTAGCATTACACGATAGTTGCACGTTGGCTCGGTCAACACGAGGGATGTATCGGCTAGATCGGCAATCGTGAAGTCATCTTGCGTTGTAAGCTGATGCCCTGGATAGGTGACAAAGACGAGTGGTTCAGTGGTAATTGTGCGGCTGGTTATATCTATTGCCTGAATTGGCTTATCTAGATCAAAGGCAATGTCAATCGTCCCAGCACGCAGCTGCTCGACTGCGCTTGTGACAATATTGGCATGGATATTGATCTTGACTAATGGATAACGCTCGCGATAGGTCCGCAGGATTTGGGGTAGACGATAGATGCAGAGTGTACTCGGGGCGTAGATTGTGAGCTCGCCGGTGACGGTTTCGTTGTTGCCCATGACGGCTAGCGTCTCATCTTCTAACCGCTGAAACTTATCCGCATACTCAAGCAATTGCTGCCCTGCAGAGGTTAAGGCCACGCGCTTGCCTAGTCGATCAAATAGTGTCACTTTTAGATCTTCTTCGAGCGTTTGAATCTGCGCCGAGACTGTGGATTGGGCATAGTTCAATTCATCTGCTGTGCGCGAAAAGCTAAGGCTGCGAGCAAGATGCCGAAAGGTTCCTAGTTGTCGTAAGTCCATTTGTTGCCCTCATATACTATCGATTGATTCGATTGAATCAATCGAAAACGTTCGCTTGATTCGATTGTACAACAGTGCTATGATTTAGACCAGAGCAACAATTATTCACCACAAAATGGATTCTGTGCCAGCAAAGTGGAGCATATAGAAGTTGAACAAGTGATAGTGGAGGTAGGGATTATGATGGGGCCGAGCAGAAACTATGAGTTAGGTAAAATGCAGTAAGAAGAATACGAGGCCACTGTGCGCAAATATTGGGCGCACTCAAAAATTGCCGGGCGACCTGTTTTGGCTAAAAAGTGGCTCGTGCGTTGGTCGTCTATATTTGCAATTTCTGTTGCCCTGTTTCATCTTCTAACGTTACATCGTAAGCTTGCAAGCGGTGAACAATACGATGAGCACTACGCTGGCCCGTTACCTGAGGGATGTATAAACTATTATCGAAACGGCTTTATGCTTGAGAGAGGAGACTCACCATGTTAACCGCTGCAGAACGCACCACTATGATCGAACGGATCGCCCGCTTCCCGGGAGAGTTACGCATAATCGTCGATCCACTTTCTGATGAACAGCTCAATGCGAGGGTAGAGCATGATCCGTGGACCATTGCTCAGATTGTGCATCACTGTGCAAACTCTCACATGAATAGCTTTATCCGTTTGAAATTAGTATTGACAGAAGAGCGCCCGCCGCTTAAGGGGTATGATCAAGACGCGTGGGCGCTAATGGCCGATGAAAAGAGCACACCGATTGAACCGTCTCTATCGATTTTGACAGGGCTGCACCAACGTTGGGTCACTACCTTCCGTCACATCACCGACGAAGAGTGGAAGCGAGTTGGTCTACACACGGAAGGCGGAGAGATAAGCGCAACGGATCTACTAACAAATTATGTAACGCACTGTGACGATCACATCGACCAGGTTATGCGTATTTTGGAGGCACAAGGATGATAATTCAAGAGACGATTTATACACTGATAAACGATCTGAGACATATGATAGCGCTACGGCAACTGCGCATCGAACGGGCGCAGGTAATCAACAACGCACTACAGCTGATCCATCAGCGTTACGATACTCAAAATAGTTTGGGGTTCGACCAAAAATTCATGCGCTTAGCTCGACTTTGTACAAAGTAAGTCAAGGAAAAAGGGAATTCTGAGAAAATAAAAAGACAAGGTAAGCTACATTTCTACAAACGACCAAGAAAGGAGAAATGATGCAAACCTTG
>ENA-ORXT01000515-ORXT01000515.1-marine-metagenome-genome-assembly--contig:-NODE-515-length-60956-cov-20.949457_pt1 | contig 60956 bp, 56 predicted proteins | sample MGYA00237868_ERZ511482 | MGnify/ENA metagenome assembly ERZ511482 | reverse complement strand
TCGAGACACATGTCGGAGTAGAAGCCTTGGTCTTGGGCGGCGTAGTAGCCGGCGAACTGCGCCTGGGTGAACCACTGCAACTGGAGGCTGACTTCGTCGGCTGCCGCGCAATCGGCGGCGGCGACGCCGTCGTCGTCGTCGGCCGGGGCGTCAGACGTCGATGACTCATCGCCAGCGGCTGCTGATGTCGCTGGTTCTTCGGCTGCCGGTTCGTCACTGCCACACGACGCCGCGATGAGCGCCAAGCCAACGGCACCAGCCGTGACCAGTGTGATCGGATGCTTCTTCATGTCTGTTCCCCTTGTTGTTGGTGTGTGCTGTTATCGGTGTGTTGTCGACTGTTGCTTGCTCATCGCGTTCTCCAGCCAGATCGAGATCAAGTAGAAAGCCAGGCCCAGCGCGCACGCCCCGACCACATAGGCCCACATCACGTCATTCTTTGATGTTGCGGCGTTCGACGTGATCCGAAAGCCCAGGCCGTTCTGCGACCCGCCGAAGTACTCCGCGACGAATGCGGTGATGACTGACAGCGGCGCCACGATCTTCAGCGCCGTGAACAAATACGGAAGCGCATTGGGTACCCGCGCCTTGAGCAGCACCTCCCACGGGCTCGCTGCATACGACCGCATCAGTTCGAGATGCGTCGGCTGCACCTGACGGAGACCCTTGGCAACGTTGATGAGCACCACGAAGAAGACAATCAGCATCACCATCAACCGACGGCCGACCTGCGACGTGGCCGAGAACATGTTGTTCAAGATCGGCACGACGATGATGATCGGAATCGCGTTGACCGCAACCGCCAGCGGTGTTGTCAACTCATCGAGCAACCGGAAGCGCATCAGGAGGAAACTTGCTGCAACGCCGAGCCCGACGCCGAGGAGCAGTCCGACGAACGCGTTGCTGCCCGTCACGGTCGCGGCAGCCCACACATTGCCCACGTTTTCCAGCAAGGCGCTCCAGATCGCCGACGGTGCCGGCAGCAGGAAGACGTTGATGTCGTTGACCACCACGATCGATTCCCAGACGAGCAGGAAGACCGCGCCGAACAGCGCCGGAGGCCACAGTGCCTGGCCCAGCCGCGCCACACCATGGCTCATCGGTCGTCCAGTCCTCGAATGCTGCGCGTTCCCGGCCCGTTCGGCGGACCGGTCTCACCGAACTCAGCACCGCGCAGTGCTTCTCTGACCTCGGTGATCTTTTTGTAGAACGTCGCATCTTCTCGAGTTTCCTCGTCGCGGTCGACGCCGAGGTCGACTGCCACGACGTCCGTGATCCGACCGGGCCGCGGCGACATCACCACCACACGATTCGACAGATACACGGCCTCGGGTATCGAGTGAGTGACGAACACAACGGTCGTGTCCGCGGCCGCACAAATGCGCAGCAGTTCGACCTGCATGTGCTCGCGTGTCATTTCGTCGAGCGCTCCGAACGGTTCGTCCATCAGCAGCAGCGGTGGGTGAGCGGCGAGCGCCCGCGCAATGGCCACCCGCTGTTGCATCCCTCCCGAGAGTTCCCAGGGCCGATGGTCGCCGAACTCAGCAAGCTGCACGAGGGCGAGCATCTCCTCGGCGCGTTCAGCTCGACGCTGCTTGTTCCAACCCTTGAGCTCGAGCGGCAGCTCGATGTTCTTACGTACCGACCGCCAGTCGAACAGGCCGGATTGTTGGAACGCCATCCCGTAGTCCTGGTCGAGACGAGCCTGCGCCGCTGGTTTGGCGTTGACCGCGACGCTGCCTGCCGTGGGCGTGAGCAGGTTGGCAATCAGTCGAAGCAACGTCGATTTACCGCACCCTGACGGCCCGATGAGCGAGACGAAGTCTCCTTCATCGATGGTCAGGTCAATGTCGCTCAGCGCGTCGACCTGATTCGGTCGACCGGCGTTGAAGACCATCGACGCACCGCTGACTTCGACTGCGAGCGACACGGTCACGTCGTCACCTCGCGTGGACGATGACGCATGAGCGATGTTTCCACGAGAGCAACAAGGCCGAATAACACCAACCCCAGGACCGCCGCACCGATCACGGCGGTGTACACCTGGGCTGGCTCGCTCGTCGCCTTCTGTGCGTAGGTGAGCGCAGCCTTACCGATTCCGCCCGACAGCCCCGTGGAGATCTCGGCAACGATGACACCGATCACCGAGGCAGTCGCAGCGAGCTTCACGCCTGGCACGATCGATGGAATCGCCGACGGGAACCGCAACTTGACCAGGATGGTCCACCAACTTGCCGCGTAGCTGTCCATCAGTTCGACCGATGCTGCTGGCGCCGCCTTGAGGCCGCGCAGGGTCGCAACGGTGATCGGGAAGAAGGCGAGGAACGCGCCGAGCAGCGATACCCACGTCCACTTCGGCAGCCCCCATGTTCCAGCAATCGTGGCCACTTGCGGCGCCAGGGCGATCAACGGCACGGTCTGGGAGGCAATGACGTACGGCAGCAGCCCGCGCTCGACGATCCGGAATCTGGCCATCAGGACAGCGAGACCGATGCCGAGGACCGCACCAGCGATCAAGCCGACGACGGCGAGCCGGAACGTGAACCAGGTGTAGCCGACCACGGCCTGCCAAACCAGTGGCGTGTCGCGCACTTCTGGCTCAAAGAACTCGCCGAGCATTTCCCAGGTGTGGGGCATGACCCGATCGTTCGTCTTCGGAATGATGCGCCAACCAAGCACCTCACCACCCGCATCCGGGCCGATGGCCTTCCACGCTTCCCACGCGACCGCGACGAGGCCGAGCGCGACGATGAACAAGGCTGACCGCCGCAGCGCACGACTGATCACTGCTTGGCCAACGCCTCGTCGCGCAACGTCGGGATGATGTGCTCGCCATACGCGGCGAGCGTGTGGTCCTTGCCATCATGCTGCAGGTAGATCGCGAACTGATCGACGCCGAGTGCTTCGAGCGCACCGAGCCGTTCGAGTTGCGCTTCGACGGGTCCGAGGATGCAGAAGCGATCGACGATCTCATCGGGGACGAACGACGTGTGGGTGTTGCCCGCCTGACCATGCTGGTTGTAGTCGTACGCTTCGCGGCCTGCGATGTAGTCGGTCAGAGCGTCGGGGACCGCAGCCGAATCGCCGTATCGGGCGACGATGTCGGCGACGTGATTGCCGACCATGCCACCGAACCAGCGGCACTGGTCACGCATGTACGCAATGTCGCTGGTCGGGCCGACGTACGCCGGTGCGGCCACGCACATCGTGATGTCGTTCGGATCGCGACCAGCGTCGATCGCGGCGGTGCGGACCGCGCCGATCATCCACTCTGCAATGTCGAGGTCGGCGAGTTGCAGGATGAACCCGTCGCACGACTCGCCGATCATCTTCAGCGCCTTGGGCCCGTACCCCGCACCCCACACTTCGAGCTCGCTCTTCGCTGCCCACGGCAACGTGATCGTGGAGCCGTTGTAGTCGACGCTGCGGCCGCATGCGAGTTCACGGATCACGTTGATCGACTCGCGCATCGTGGCGAGCGTGGTCGGTTTGCCGTTGGTCACCCTGACCGCAGAGTCACCGCGACCGATGCCGCACACCGTGCGGTTGCCGTACATCTCGTTGAGGGTCGCGTACGTCGATGCTGTGACGGTCCAGTCGCGAGTGGCGGGGTTGGTGACCATCGGCCCGACAACGATGTTGCGCGTCTCGTTGAGGATCTGGGAGTAGATGACGTACGGCTCCTCCCAGAGGATGTGGGAATCGAAGGTCCAGGCGTGGCTGAATCCGTAGGTCTCAGCACGCTTGGCCAGGTCGATGACGCGCGCCGCCGGCGGCGTGGTCTGCAGCACGACTCCGATGTCCATGATCGCTCCGAACGGATGCCGGCCGTGAAGATGACGGCCGAGATGGTGGGTTAGTGGATGTACTGGTTGAGGCCGCGCTTGACGAACTTGCCATGCCCCTTGGCTCCGACGTAGGTGTCGTTCGCGACCACGACGCGCCCCCGAGAGATCACCGTGTCGACCTTGCCGTCGACGACAAAGCCTTCATAGGAGGAGTGGTCCATCGCCATGTGGTGTTTGTCGTCGATGCCGATCTTGGTCTTGGCGTTCGGGTCCCACACGAGCACATCGGCGTCGGCGCCCGGTTCGAGAACGCCCTTCTTGTCGAGGCCGAACATGCGCGCCGGCGTGGTGCAGCAGGTCTCGACCCAGCGCTCGAGGGTCATCTCCCCCATCACGACGCCCTGGTAGATCAGCTCCATGCGGTGCTCGACACCGCCCATCCCGTTCGGGATCTTCGAGAAGTCACCAAGACCCAATTCCTTCTGGTCCTTCATGCAGAACGGGCAGTGATCGGTCGACACCACGGCGAGTTCGTTCATCCGCAAGCCTTTCCACAGGTCCTTCTGATGGTGCTCGTGCTTGGTGCGCAGCGGCGTCGAGCACACCCACTTCGCCCCTTCGAATCCGGGCTGCGCGAGATGATCCTCGATCGAGAGGTACAGGTACTGCGGACACGTCTCAGCGAAGACGTTGAGGCCCATGTGCTGCGCTCGTGACACCTCTTCGAGCGCCTCGGATGCCGACATGTGCACGATGTACAGCGGCACGTTGCCGGCAACTCGCGCCAGCTTGATCGCACGGTGGGTCGCCTCGGACTCGAGTTCTTCGGGGCGCGTGTAAGAGTGATACTTCGGGTCGCTGTCGCCACGGGCCAGCGACTGGGCGACCAGCACGTCGATCGCGATGCCGTTCTCGGCGTGCATCATCATCAACGCGCCGGACTCCGAAGCGTTCTGCATCGCCCGCAGGATCTTGCCGTCGTCGGAGTAGAAGACGCCCGGGTACGCCATGAACATCTTGAAGCTCGTGACGCCTTCGTTCTCGACGAGGTGCGTCATTGCTTCGAGTGATTCTTCGTTGACGTCACCGATGATCTGGTGGAACGCGTAGTCGACGTGGCATTCGCCGGCGGCCTCCGCGTGCCGAGCCGCCAGGGTCTCGCGCACGTCGAGACCGACGGTCTGGGACGCGAAGTCGACGATCGTGGTCACGCCGCCCCACGCGGCAGCTCGCGAGCCGGTGTCGAAGTCGTCGGCAGACACCGTGCCGCCGAAGGGCAACGACATGTGCACGTGAGCGTCGACACCGCCGGGCACGACGTACTTCCCGGTCGCATCGATCACCTCGTCGGGTGTGATGCCGTAGGTCGCAGCGTGACCCGGAGCGAAGATCGCTGCGATCGACTCCCCGTCGATCAGCACATCGGCCTCGCGCCTGCCGATCGCCGAGACAACCGTTCCACCCTGGATCAGTGTGATCGCCACGACGCTCAGCCCTCGACCAGTTCGCCGTAGGCCTCTGGGCGACGATCCCGGTAGAACTGCCAACCGTCTCTGACCTCGCGGATCAGATCGAGGTCGAGATCACGGACGATCAGTTCCGGGTCGTGGGCACTGCCCTTGTCGCCCACGTACTCGCCGCGTGGGCCGACGAAGTAGCTCTGGCCGTAGAAGTCGTTGTCGCCGAGCGGTTCGATACCGACTCGGTTGATCGCGCCGACGTAGTACATGTTCGCGACCGCTGCGGCCGGTTGCTCGATGCTCCACAGGTACTCCGAGAGACCCCGATGGGTGGCAGACGGATTGAAGACGATTTCGGCGCCGTTCAAACCGAGCGCACGCCAACCCTCGGGGAAGTGGCGGTCGTAGCAGATGTAGACACCGACCTTGCCGACTTTGGTGTCGAAGATCGGGTAGCCGCCGTTGCCGGGCCGAAAGTAGAACTTCTCCCAGAATCCCTTCACCTGCGGGATGTGTTGCTTGCGGAACTTGCCCAGATACGTGCCGTCGGCATCGATCACTGCGGCGGTGTTGTAGTACACGCCGGGTTGTTCGATCTCGTACATCGGCAGCACCATCACCATGTCGAGTTCCTTGGCCAGCGTCTGGAACCGTTTGGTGGTCGGCCCGTCAGGGATGTACTCGGTGTACTCGTAGTATTCAGCGTCTTGCACCTGGCAGAAGTACGGGCCATAAAAGAGTTCCTGGAAGCAGATGATCTGCGCACCCTGAGCGGCGGCCTCGCGCGCCGCCTCCTCGTGCTTGACGATCATCGACTCCTTGTCGCCGGTCCAGTCGGTCTGCAGGAGTGCGGCTTTCACGATAGTTGCCATTTTCTGACACTAACGACCCAACGCGCCCAGGGCAATCAGTCGGCGAGGCGTTCATCGCGCCGTAACCCGGCATGACGGACGAGACCGGCCCTATTGCGGTTCGGTCCGTTCGATGCCGGTGAGCGCGATCACGAGACGATCTTCCTCGCGCGAAGAAGCGAGGTCGACCTGGCCGAACACGCGCCACTCGTCATGGCCCTGCGGGTCGTGGATGGTCTGGCTCACCTGGCCGGTCCGTGCGTCGAAGGCGAAGCGGCTGGCGTTGCGCGCATCGCCGTTGATCTCGATGGCGTCGTACTCGTCCCAGTACGGCTCCATGAGTTCGCGAGCGTTCAACCCGTCGATCGACCCGGCGGGCCGTTGCTGACGGGCGAGCTGTTCGATCCAACGGAAGGCCGCGTTGCGAACCATCGTGTTGAATGCCCGCCGATCCGACGTGATCGTGATCTCCGCATCGGCTGCGTCCGGTGCGGCGCCCGACGGCGGCCTGACGGCGCCGCCCGGATCGCCTGCGTCATCGGGATGCTGCAGGCGTTCCCATTCGTCGAGCAGGCTCGAGTCGACCTGCCGGACGAGCGTGCCCAGCCAGTGTGCGATTTCGTCGAGCTCGGTGTTCATCGCGTCTGCTGGCACGTTCTGCGTGATGCCCTTGTACACATCGGACAGGTAGCGCAGCAGCACGCCTTCGCTCTGCTTCAGGCCGTAGTGATTGGTGTACTCCCCGAAGGTCATCGAACGCTCGAACATGTCGCGAGCGATCGACTTCGGCTTGACGGTGTTGCCACCGACCCACGGGTGCCTGGTGCGGAACTCGTTGAAGTCGGCGTACATCCAGTCCTTCATCGGCCGCGGCGGCTCGACCTGGCCGAGGCGTTCCATCCGCTCCTCGTACTCGACACCCGACGATTTCATCTCGGCCATCAGCTCGTCCTTGGCTTTGCGCAACTGGGCGTTGACCACGACGCCGGGGCTCTCCTGCACGGCCTCGATGATCGTCAACACTGCGAGGGCACGCTGGACGTCGCCGTTGATCTCGGCCTCGACGGTACGCGTCTCGGTTTGGTCGTCCGCGCTCGGGGATGAGCCGGCCCCCGGGCCGATGGAGCCGTTGATCGCCGCTGTCTCGCTGACCACCTCGGGGGTGGTCTCGCTCACCGGCTCGAAAGTCTCGGGCAACGCAGACTCCGGCTCCGACTCCGGCTCCGGCTCCGGCTCATCGAGGACGAGGCCGGCCAGAGCGGCGAACGCATTGTCGGCCGGCGGAGCGTCGTTCCGGTCTCCTGGTTCGTCGCGGTCGGACCGATCACGCCCGATCGCATCGTTCTGCTCGCCGTGTCGATCGTGTCGATGTCGGTCGTGGCGGTGTTGATCATGGCGGTGTCGCTCCTCCACCTCGAACTGGCGGTCGAGATGTTCGATTGCATCGAGGGCCCAGAGCGACAGGGGCTGGTGGAGCGCGAATTCGTCCTGAAGGTCGAAGTCGACGCGAACTCGACGGCCCAGTTCGTCGGGTTCGGCCGGAAACTCGAGCAGCCCAGCTTCGACGAGTGACCGATAGATCGAGATCGATTGGCGAATGTGTTGGCGTTGACGCTTGCGCGGCTCGTGGTTGTCGACCATCAGTTCACGGACGGCTCTGCACCCGTCACCCGGACGATCGAGCAGACTCATGATCATCTGATGATTGACCTGAAAGCTCGACACCAGCGGCTCCGGCTCGCCACTGACGAGCTTGTCGAATGTTGCCTCGTCCCAGTGGGCGTACCCACGATCGGGTGCCTTCTTCTTGACGAGCTTCTTCTTCTTCTTCGCATCTTCGGCCGCCTTCTGCAGCATCGCCTGATTCATCACGACGTGCTCGGGTGCTTGGGCCCACACCGTGCCCTCGTCGTCGAAGCCGCGACGACCGGCTCGCCCGGCGATCTGTGCGAACTCACGGTTGCGGAGCAGCCGGGTGGTGCTGCCGTCGTACTTGCAGAGCTGTGTGAAGAGCACGGAACGAATCGGTACGTTCACCCCGACGCCGAGCGTGTCGGTACCGCAGATGATCTTGAGCAACCCGGCCTGCGCGAGCCGCTCGACGAGCAGCCGATACTTCGGCAGCAACCCTGCGTGATGGACGCCGATGCCGGCCACCAGGAATCGGCGCAGCCCCTTGCCGAACGGTGAGTCGAACCGGAACCCACCGATCAATTCCTTGACCTGTTGCTTTTCGTCCTTGGTCAGCGGGTCGAGGCTGATGTAGCTCTGCGCTGCTTCAGTCGCATCGCGCTGGGTGAAGTGGACGAGATAGATCGGTGCCCGGCCTGACTCGAGCAGCGACTCGATCGACGTGTGGAGCAATGTCGTGCGGTACTCGAAGTCGAGTGGCACCGGGCGTTGCGTCGACTTGACAAGCGCCGTGTCCCGGCCGGTGCGCGTGGTCAGTTCGCCTTCGAAGAACTGTGTGTTGCCGAGCGTTGCCGACATCAGCAGGAACTGGCAGTGCGGGAGTTCGAGGATCGGTAGCTGCCATGCCCACCCGCGTTGCGGGTCGGCGTAGAAGTGGAACTCGTCCGCGATCACGATGTCGACATCGGTGCGCTTGCCGTCGCGCAGGGCCCAGTTGGCGAGGATCTCCGCCGTGCAGCAGATGATCGGCGCGTCCGGGTTGATCGAGCCGTCGCCGGTGATCATCCCGACTCGCTCTGACCCGAACTGACGACACAGTTCGAAGAACTTCTCACTGACCAGAGCTTTGATCGGAGCCGTGTACACGCTGCGCTGATCGCGCCCCAGCCCGACGAAGTGCGCGGCGACCGCGACGAGGGACTTGCCCGACCCGGTGGGCGTGTTGAGGATCACGTTGCTTCCGGCGATCATTTCGAACGCCGCTTCCTCCTGAGCCGGATACATCTCGATGCCCTGTTCGAGGGTCCAGGCGGTGAAGCCGTCGAGGAGCGCACTCTCGTCGGGCGCCGGTGGGAGGTGCTGCAGAATCGGTGGCAGCGCTGAAGATGTCTGGTCAGTCATGGGCTGCTCCTAGTGTGCACACATGCCGACGTTCAGGAGTGCGTGGAACTGGGTCTTCGGCAAGCATCCACCGAAGCCGCCGAATCCGGACAAGACCGTCGAGGCCGGTTGGGTCCCGGTGTGGCAGGGCCCGATGCTCACGCAACTCCTGCAGGACGAGGGGGTCCCTGCGGTCTGGACCGAGGACTTCAACCTGAACGTCGGGGTCTACAACCGCGAGGCGATGGCCCGCATTTTCGTCACGCAGGACCGCCTCGCCGAGGCCGAGCAGATCATCGCAGACTTCACCGGTGTCGCCCCTCGCCACCGCAAACTCTGAACTCTCGCGAGCCCCCACGCCCCCAACCGCCCCACCACGCCGGTCGCTCTCGTTTGCGTGACGAAAAAGGTGCTCAGGGCAACCGAAATCGTCACGCAAACGAATGTTGTTCCCTTTTCGGCTCGTTGCCACCCGCTGCAAGGACATGGACAGCCAACTCATCACACTGGCCGAGCAGCAGGACGGCCTCGTCACGCTCGCCCAACTCCGGGCCTGCGTTCCGGCCCGCCACCGCCAACGCAAACTCGTCGCCGACGGATCGATTCGCCGCATCGCTCCGTCGACCTACAAGATCTCGGGGTCCCCCGGTTCGCACCGGCAGCAGCTGCGCGCAGGGCTGCTCAGCCTCGGCCACAGCAGTTGGGTGAGCTACGAAGCAGCTGCGGCGCTGCACCGACTCGATCGATCCGACCCAACAGCGGTGGAGTTCACGGTCACCCGCGGACGATCGGTCTCCTCGCTGCCGTTCAGCGTGCACACGACCGCGACGGTGCCAACGATCGATCAGGTCACGGTCGACGGTCTGCGCTGCCTCTCAGCGACCAGAACCATCATCGATCTCGCCCATGCCCGACGACCGGTGCCGCGCATCGAGGCTGCGATCGACAGTGCCGTCAGACTGGGGCTGAGTGCTCCCCAAGCACTCGCAACCCGACTCGAGACCTTGCGCGGCTCCGGTCGGTGGGGATGCCGTCTGATCGAAGGTCTCGTCGTCGACAGCGGTGGCCATTCACCGCTCGAACGCCGCTTTTTGCAGATCGTCCGGGAGGCCGGCATCACGCGACCCACGACCCAGGCGATTCAGCGCCATGGCAGCAGACACATCGCTCGAGTCGACTTCCTGTTCGAGCAGCACTCGGTCGTGGTGGAGGTCTCTGGCCAGCACGGCCACTCCAGCCCGACGGAGCGTGCTCGCGATGCTCAGCGCCGAAACGAACTCCAAGAGCTGGGGCTGCGTGTCTTCGAGTACACATATCGCAACGTCATGCGCGAGCCCCAGATGGTCGTCGGCACACTTCGCCGACGTTTGTGTGACGAAAAGTGAGTCGATGCGCACCAATTTCGTCACGCAAACGATCTTGGCGGCGGCAGCAGGCTCACATGGCGCTGCGACGGAGGAGTTCGGGGGCCATCGGGCAGTCGGGTTGGATTGCCGGCGGACCCATCGGCACCTGACCGTGGGGGCCGACCACATGGGTGACCATCGACGTCGGAAGGATCTCGACATCCATTTCCCACGGGTCGACGGGGTACTCGCCGTCGGGGTCGGTGATCGTCGCGTAGCGAGCTGCCATGTGGTCGACGAAGCCGCTCGGCAGCCGCCGCCCGACGCCGGCGACCAACCACACCGGTACGCCCCACGCGATTGCCGCCGCAGCGATGGTCGATGACCCGATGGGCACGACCGCCCGTTCACTGTCGCACGCCAACGCCTCGACCAGCACCACGTCTGCGGAGCGCACCGCAGCGCCGGCGGCACCGGCGTCAACGGGATCGCTGTCCACGTCGTACCGTTCGAGCTTGCGAAGGAACTGCGTCGCCGAATGCCCCGCATCGAGGGCGAGGACGCGAACGTCGCCGCGCCGGATCAGGCCGTCACCAATGGCATCCGGAGCACCGATCGTGACCACCGTGGCGTCGTCGGGCAGCGCCGCGGCCAACTCGGCGCCGGTCGGATCACGACGGATTTCTTCGGCCAGTTCCCAGACCGCATCGAATGGTTCTGACGACGTCGACACGCTCGCACACAGCCACCACAGCGCACCGGTGAACGGATGCCGTTCGACGATTCGTCTGCACGCCACGACGACGCCCGACGGGTCGAACCGCAACGACCCGAGTGCATGCGCCGTCTCCTCGACGAGCGCCGCAGGGTCAGCGCCTTGTGCACGGGCAACGTAGCGAAGGTGCTCGATGGGATGCATCGGTGTCGACGGTACCTGAGCCGGGTGGGTTGTGCCCGATGGTTGGGGTCTGAGCCGGTCGAGTCGCTACGCTCTCGGCCGTGGCCGACCCCACTGTGCAGCAGCTTCCGACCGAACTGACCCTCACCCCACTCGTTGCCGAGGGAAACCAGCGCGTGCTCGGTCAGTCGCGGCCGATCATGGACTGGCTCACCACGTTTCACCTCGCCTCGGTCGTGCTCGATCCGTACACCAACGAGAGTTCGTGGGTCCTGCGTTCAGCAACACGCATCTTGGAGCAATTCCGCAGCTCACACGCCCGCATCAACTTCATCGTCACGGCCGGCGCCGCCGACGCACAGGCGTTTCTCGGCCCACTCGCCGACGAGTTTCTCGTGTTCTGCGACGCTGATCGATCGGCGGTCAAGGCGCTGGGCCTCACGCAGTTGCCGGCGTTCGCCTTCATCCGTGTCGACGGAGCCGTGACCGCCAAAGCAGAGGGCTGGCAGCCTTCGGAGTGGGAAGTCGTCGCCGACGAGATCGCCGACGTCACCTCGTGGACCTCACTCGACATCCCCGGTGCCGGCGACCCCGGACCGTTCAGCGGTTCGCCTGCGCTCGGCTGACCGGGCGCTGCGGCACCCTCGGTTCAACACACCATGGCCGAACATCGGTCCGCCCGCGAGCTTCCGGACCTGCCGGTTGTCGAGGCGATCGACGATCTGCTCGCAGCGCTGTCCGATCACCGTCGCGCCGTCCTCGTCGCCCCACCCGGTGCCGGCAAGACCACCGTCGTCCCACTTGCGCTCCTCGACGAACCCTGGCTCGCAGATCAGCGAATCGTCATGCTCGAACCGCGACGGCTGGCAACGCGCGCAGCGGCACAACGGATGGCTGCCACGACGCGGACACCGATCGGAGAGCTGATCGGCTACCAGACACGCGACGAACGCCTCATCACGGCGAACGCGCGCATCGAGGTCGTGACCGAAGGGGTGCTCACCCGGCGGTTGCAAAACGACCCTGAACTCCCCGGCGTCGGCGCGGTGATCTTCGACGAAGTCCACGAACGCAACCTGACCACCGACATCGGGCTCGCGTTGACGCTCGACGCAGCGGCCTCCCTCCGGCCGGACCTGCGGATCGTCGCGATGTCGGCAACCCCCGACACCGACGGACTCACGCGACTGCTCGATGCACCGGTGATCACCAGCGAGGGACGGACCTTCCCGATCGACGTCCGCTGGCTGCCACGCACCCCCGGTCGATCCGGAGGCAGCCGTGGCGGTGCGAAGGGACGCTCTCGGCCGCGAGCCGGACGCAGTCCCGACCGCATCGAACCCGACGTCGTGGCAGCCGTTGTCCAGGCACTCGGCGACGACGAAGGCGACGTACTGGTCTTTCTGCCCGGGATCGGCGAGATCCGGCGCACCGAGCGCCTACTGAACGACACACTCGGCCCGAACATCGACGTGTATCCCCTGGCAGGCGCACTGACCCTCGCCGAACAGGACGAGGCGCTCGCTCCCTCACCAGCAGGGCGGCGCCGAGTCGTCCTGTCGACCGACATCGCCGAGACATCGCTCACTGTCGACGGCGTCCGCATCGTGATCGACAGCGGACTCGCTCGCGAACCGCGTTTCGACGCCCGCTCTGCCATGACTCGCTTGACGACCGTCGCGACCAGCCGGGCGTCGGCGGAGCAGCGCGCCGGCAGAGCCGGGCGTACCGAACCGGGGACGGCGTACCGCCTCTGGAGCAAGCTCGAACACGGCACCCGCGCCAAACATCGCTCGCCCGAGATCACCCAGGCCGACCTCGCAGGTTTCGCCCTCGAACTCGCCGCCTGGGGTGGTGCCGACGACCTCGACTTCATCGACGACCCACCTGCGGGAGCGCTCGCACAGGCCCGCGAGCTGCTCACGAATCTGCACGCGCTCGATGTCGATGACCAGTCGATCACCCCACTCGGCCGCAAGATGCTCGGCCTGCCGGTGCATCCTCGTCTCGCACGGATGATCGCCGTCGATCAGAGTCCCCTCGCGTGCGCGGTCGCTGCCCTGGTCGACGAACGAGACATCTTCCGCGGACGCGATGTGCCGACCGATCTCGCACTGCGCGTGGGTGTGATCTCCGGCCGACGCGGCCACGACCTCGCCGACCGGGGCGCAGTCCACCGGCTGCGCGACCGCGCTGCCGACCTCGCTCGACGGGCGCGATTGCCGTTCGACCGCGGCGACCTCGACCCGGATCGGACCGGCGCAGTGCTGCTCCTCGCCTACCCGGACCGCATCGCTGCCCTGCGCCGCGCCGCCCAGTACCAGTTGCGCGGAGGCAGCACTGCCTTCCTGCCGGCCGATGACTCGCTCGTGGACGAACAGTTCATCGTCGCAGCGGACCTCGACGGCAAGCGTGACAAGGCTCGCGTGCGCCTCGCCGCGGCAGTCGACCTCGCTGATGTACTTGCGAACTTCGGACCGGACATCGCTGAGCAGCGAACGATCACGTGGAACACCGACCGCAACGACCTCACCGAGACCATCGAGCGTCGGCTCGGTTCGATCAGGCTCGGCAGCCACACCGATCGACCCGCAGCCGGCGAAGCCACCACCGCAGCACTGCTCGACCGTGTGCGGACCACCGAGCTGAGAGTGCTCGGCTGGACCGCCGCCGCGTCAAGCCTGCGTGAGCGAGTCGCGTTCCTCCACGTCAACGTCGGCGACCCGTGGCCTGACTGGTCGCTGCCGACACTGCTCGCCACCCTGGACACGTGGCTGGCTCCGTACCTGCCCGGCGCTCGCAGCCGCTCCGATCTCGAGGGGCTCGATCTGACGACGGTGCTGCGGTCGCAGTTGCCGTGGCCCGAGGGATCGGACCTCGATGAGGTCGCCCCGTCGGCACTCGCACTTCCCACCGGGCGGAGCGTGCACATCGACTACACCGGTGAGCAGCCGACCTCATCGGTACGGGTCCAGGATCTGTTCGGTCTGACGGTCCACCCAACCGCCGGGGGCCGACCGATTCGTCTCGAACTGCTGTCACCCGCCGACCGACCCATTCAGGTCACCGCCGACCTACCTGGATTCTGGGCCGGGTCGTGGACCGAGGTCCGCAAGGAGATGGCAGGTCGGTATCCCAAGCACCGTTGGCCCGACGACCCCGCCAGCGCCCCGCCGAAGCGGATGAAGGATCGCTGAGTGACCGTTGCAGGATTGTCGGTCTCCGCCGTACTTGCCTGTGTCCTCGTGGTGTACGTCGGCACGACGGTGCAGGCATCGCTCGGGATTGGTCTCGGCATGCTCTCTTCGCCGGTACTGGCACTCGCCGACCGAGACTTCATCCCGGTGGCGATTCTGCTTGCGGTGATTCCCCTCTCCAGTTCGGTGGCCTGGTCCGAACGTGTGCACGTCGATCGGCGCGGGGCCGGGCTCCTGCTCGCAGGTCGTGTTCCCGGCGTCATCGCCGGGGCACTCGTCGTCTCGAGCGTCAGCGACACGCTCCTCGGACTCCTGGTCGCGGGGTCGGTCATCGTGGCGGTGATCGTGTCGATCGTGGGCAAGAAGTTCGTCGTCGGCCCGACGGCGTTGCTCGCCGCCGGGACGGCCTCAGGGTTCATGGCGACGACAACGGGAGTCGGCGGCCCGCCGGTGGCGCTCACGTACCAGCACGAAACGCCAGCGACCATGCGAGCGACGGTTTCGCTGTTCTTCTCCGTCGGCGCGGTGATGTCGTTCGTCGTGCTGGTCCTCGCTGACGAGGTGAGCCGTCGATCACTGGAACTGACGACGTTGCTCGTTCCGTCGGTCGTGCTGGGCATCAGCACCGCTCGTCTCGCTCGCGATCGTCTCGATGCAGCAGTGGTCCGGCCGGCGGTACTTACGTTGTGCCTGCTCAGCGCCACCGCCCTGCTGGTCGAGACCGTTCTCTGATCGTCGAACAATCACACGATGGTCGCGACTCCCCCCAGCCACCGTGGCAAAGTGAGGCCATGCGCACGCCCCCTCGTCGTCCGGTCACCGTCGCCACCCTCGCTGCTCTGGCACTCCTCGCAACCTCCTGCGCCGGCTCCACCAGCGAGACCGCCGATTCAGCCGACACCGCACCCGCGACCGAGGCGCCCGTCAGCGACGAGACGATCGCCACCGAACCGCCGGCCACCGAACCGCCTGCAACTGAACCACCGGCGACTGAACCACCTGCAACTGAACCACCGGCGACTGAACCACCCGCAACTGAACCACCGGCGACTGAACCACCCGCAACTGAAGCGCCCGCGCCAGCTGACAGCCCGGACATCGAGTTCGACGTCGGGTACGGCGACTACGAAGTCGGCGTGCAGACCATCACGATCGCCGACACCTCGGGCGGCGACCGCGACCTGACCGTCGACGTCTGGTTCCCGCTCGGCGACCTTTCAGATGCCAACCCCGTGCGGGCCCAGTACACCCTCGTTCCGGGCACGTACTACGAATCCCCGTTCGCCTTCGGCGTCGGCGCCGAACTGATCGCCACCGACGGCCCGTTCCCGCTCGTGATCTACTCCCACGGCTCAGGCGGCACTCGCTTCATCCACTCGAACTACACCGAGACGCTCGCCAGCAACGGCTACGTCGTCGCGGCACCCGACCACACCGGCAACACCGCAGCGGACCGCCTCCTTCAAACCGAAGTCGACGGCACCATCACTGCCATCAATCGGCCCAACGACGTCCAGCAGATCATCAACGCATTCCTCGACCCGGAGAACGCCGAGACCGTCGGCTACGTCGCCAGCATCAGGCCCGATCAGATCGCCGTCACCGGCCACTCCTTCGGCGGGTTCACGGCCTATGCGATGGCCTCTGGCTTCTCCAACGACAACGGTGAATTCGTCGCTGACGAACGGGTCGATGCAATCATCGCACTCGCCCCAGCCGCAGGTCCGGGCCTGCTCACCGACGAGCAACTCGCCTCGATCGACATTCCTGCGCTGGTGATGGCGGGCACGAATGACCAGACCACGCCGATCGACCCGAACGTGACCCGCCCGTGGGAACTCACGGCGAGCGCGCCCTCGTACCGCGTCGACCTGGTCGCGGCGGAACACGAGACGTTCACCGACCTGTGCGCCTACCAGGCGTTCTTGCCCACGCTGCCCGATGCGCTCCCCCTGGTGATCGACACGATCAACGAACGAACCGAAGCGGGCTGTGGTGACGACGACATGCCGATCGAGCGGGCGCAGGCGATCACCAACACGTTCGCCGTCGCATTCCTCGACGAGGTCTTCAAGGCCGGCGAGCCGATCGCGCTCGATCAAACCGACGAGCAGGACGACCTCGTCTACCTGGCGAAGTAGCGGTCCGCGACAGGTCGTAGAGTCGAGTCATGGCTGATTTCGACTACACCGAGATGTTCCCGTTGGGACCCGATGAGACCGAGTATCGACTCGTGTCGACCGAGGGTGTCTCGACATTCGACACCCCCGAGGGCACCTTCCTCAAGGTCGAGCCGAGCGCGATACGCAGCTTGACCTCCGAGGCAATGCGCGACATCGCCCACTACTTGCGCACCAGTCACCTCGAACAGTTGGCCAAGATCCTCGACGACCCGGAGGCATCAGACAACGATCGTTTCGTGGCCCTCGATCTGCTGAAGAACGCGTCGATTGCCGCGGGCGGTGTGCTGCCGATGTGCCAGGACACCGGTACGGCGATCGTGAAGGCCAAAAAGGGTGAGTTCGTCTTCACCGGCGGCGGCGACGAGGAACAGATCGCACGCGGCATCGCCGACACGTATCTCACCTCGAACCTGCGGTACAGCCAGATGGCGCCGCTCGACATGTACACCGAGCAGAACACCGGCACGAACCTGCCTGCCGAGATCAAGATCAACGCGATCGATGGCGACGCCTACAAGTTCCTGTTCATGGCCAAGGGCGGCGGATCAGCGAACAAGAGCTTCCTGTTCCAGGAGACAAAGGCGCTTCTCAACGAGGCGACGCTGCTGCCGTGGATCTTCGACAAGATCCAGGCGATCGGCACCTCGGCGTGCCCGCCGTACCACTTGGCGATCGTCATCGGCGGCACGTCGGCGGAGATCGCCGTCGAGACCGCCAAGCTGGCCAGCGCGCACTACCTCGACGCCCTTCCGACCACCGGGTCGGTGTCCGGTCATGCGTTCCGCGACCTCGACCTGGAAGCCAAGGTGCTCGAGCTCGCGCAGAACACCGGCGTCGGTGCTCAGTTCGGCGGAAAGTACTTCTGCCACGACGTCCGCATCGTCCGCCTCCCACGCCACGGCGCATCGTGCCCGGTCGGCATGGCGGTGTCCTGCTCCGCTGACCGCCAGGCGCGCGGCAAGATCACCGCCGACGGCATCTTCCTCGAACAGCTCGAAACCGATCCGGCCCGTTTCCTGCCCGCTGTCGGTTCGGAGGATCTGCTCGACACCGAGCCGGTCCACATCGACCTCAATAAGCCGATGGACGAGATTCGGGCGACACTGTCCGAGCTGGCCGTCACGACGCAGGTGATGCTGACCGGTCCGATGATCGTCGCTCGCGACATCGCCCACGCCAAGATCAAGGAACGCCTGGACGCCGGCGAGGAGATGCCGCAGTACTGGAAGGACCACGCCGTCTACTACGCCGGTCCGGCCAAGACCCCCGAGGGGTACGCATCGGGGTCGTTCGGGCCGACCACTGCGGGCCGCATGGATTCCTACGTGCCCGAGTTCCAGGCTGCCGGAGGTTCGATGGTGATGCTCGCCAAGGGAAACCGATCCAAGCAGGTGACCAACTCCTGCGCCGAGGCCGGCGGCTTCTACCTCGGCTCGATCGGTGGTCCCGCCGCTCGGCTGGCCCTCGACAACATCCGCAAGGTCGAGGTCCTCGAGTACGAGGAGTTGGGCATGGAGGCGATCTGGAAGATCGAGGTCGAGAACTTCCCGGCCTTCGTCGTCGTCGACGACAAGGGCAACGACTTCTACGCCAAGGTCCGCGCCGAAGCATCGATGCCGGTGTCGATGCGCTGAGCCGTCTCGGCACAGCGCAGCCGTCGCTGTTGCTGTCAGCAGGAGGTGAGCGCAGCGTCGATCGCTGCGTCTCCTTCGGCCGATTCGAGCGCGAGCACGACGTGACTGATCGTTCGGTCATCGAGCCTGTTGACCTGACGAGCAGCGCACCGTGCAGACGAGTTGTCGAGGCCGATACCGAACTCGAAGACGTTGACGAGAAGACGTTCGGCTTCGGCATCACCATGCCCGAACAACACATCGGCGATCTGCTCGTCGGTCGGGTCCTCTCCGGCTTGGTCCGTGAACGGACAGTCGAGGCCGTCCTGCGGCAGCAGGCCGTCGATCAGATATCGAATCACGGCGCCGTCGACGCATCTCGTCGGCGCAGGGAACGCCGTGTGCCCGACACCGCTCCAGGAGATGTCGACGGCGTCACCGAGGGCATCGGCGAAGTCGGGGGCGTGCTTGCCGGGGGTGAGCGGATCGAATTCGGTACCGATCACGAGGATCGGCGTCGCGACGTCGACGCGCTCCACCGGCTCCAGTGTCCGGTCGTTCTGCGGGACGCCGTCGCAGTACGCGCTGGTCGTGATCACATGGCGGAAATCTGCGCAGTAGATGACGATGTTCGCCACCTCGAACGGTTCGACTGGTTCGTCGAGGGCGTCAGAGCTGATTGCGGTGTCAGTGGACACCAGGGATGCCACCGCCGACGCATCGCCATCGGCTGCATCGGCCAGAGCGGTCCCGATGAGCTCCCAGTCACCGGAGTAGTTGAGGGTCGAGGTGAGGAGTTCGACGAACACGAGTTGGTCGACCGTGTCCGGTTCGCCGGGAAAGTCCGGGGTCGGTAGCTCGTCGATCGAGGCGCGGATGTCGTCGATGGTGTCGGTACTGCTCGCCCCCAGGGCGCACCGATCGCTGGCGTCACAGAGTTCGCTGAACCGCTCCGCAGCCTGTGCGGTGCCGTCGGCGGCATAGTAGGGAAAGCCGTCCTCGAAGTACCCGTCAGTTGAGCCGATCAGCGGGTCGGTGACACCGTCGAGGACGAAACGCCCGACCTGCTCCGGGAACTGTTGCGCATAGGAGGCCCCCAGCGTGGCGCCGTAGCTGTAACCGAGATAGTCGAGTTGTTCCTCGCCGAGTTCGACTCGGATCGCCTCCATGTCGCGCGCCGAATAGGGCGCTGCGAGGTGCTCGGCCAGTAATCCGGTGGACTCGGCACAGGCTGCCATCAGGAACTGTCCGTCGAGATCGGGCTCGTCACCGCAGGTGATTGCCGGCAACGATTTACCGACGCCGCGCGGGTCCCAGCCCACGATGTCGAACGAGCGCAGGATGTCCACGGGGAGCGATGATCGGATCGCCCAGGCGAAGTCGACGCCACTGCCGCCGGGGCCACCCGGGTTGATCAGCAACGAACCGAGGCGCCGGCCGGTGGCGCGATGCCGGGTGAGGGCCAGTTCGACGGTGTCCGTGGCCGACGGGTCGAACGGATCCATATCGGCGACGAGCACGCCACACTCCCAGGCGTTCGTCCCGACGAAATCCGCAGGCGGAATGTCGAACCGTTCACAGGTTCCCCAGTCGACGTCTCCAACCGGTTGAGGCGCCGGCGCATTCGGTGCCACCGTCGGAGTCGACTCGATCTCTTCGGAGCGTTCGGCCGCGACGTCGATCTGCATCGCGCACCCAGCCATCGCCGAACCGATGATGACCGCTGCGGCCCCCACCATCTTGCTTCGCCCGCTGGTACTGCGTCGAGCACGCCGCCCTGTCACCCGGTCAGTGTGCCAGGTCGATCAACGAACCGACGCCGACCGGGCTCAGCCTGCCCGACCCCAGACATCAGAGCTCGCCGGCGAGTTCGCCGAGGCGACGTTCGCCCCCGGGCGTCTGACCGCCTCGGCTCATGAAGCTGGCCAACGCTGCATTCGTGTCGTCTCCGCCCAGCAGAGCGTTGAACGCGGCGCCTTCGGCGAGCAACTCGTCGTCGATGGCGTGCTCGCTGCGCAGCACGCTGGCTTTGGCAGCTGCGACCGCAGCGGGCGGGAAGGTGGCGATGCGAGCCGCCAGCCGACCGACGAATGCGTCGATGTCGTCGGCAGCGACGACCCGGTTGATCATGCCCCACCGTTCGGCGGTGTCGGCGTCGATGTCGTCGCACCCGAGGATGATCTCGAGTGCTCGACTGCGTCCGACCAGGCGCGGCAGCCGCACCGTGCCGCTGCCACCGGGCAGGATGCCGAGCGCGACCTCGGGCTGGTTGAACACTGCTGCCGGCGTCGCAAACCGCATGTCGCAGCTCATCGCCAGTTCGTTGCCGCCGCCGCCGACGCGGCCCTCGATCACTGCGATGGTCGGCTTCGGCATCGTGCGCAGTGTTTCGCACATCCGATGGAAGTTGTTCAGATCCGTCGTCACGGGCTGGCCGGACGGCATCTGCTGGATCGCTTCCACGTCGAAGTGGGCAATGAACCACTCGGGGTTGGCCGAACGCAACACGACGGCACGCACGTCGGCATCGGCGGCCAGTTCGGCCGAGGCTTTGGCGAGCTCGACGAAGACATCGACGGTGAGGAGGTTGATCGGCGGATTGTCGATCGTGAGCGTGGCGATGCCACGCTCGTTGATCGCGATGTCGACAGCACTCACCGGTCAGTCGATCAACGACGTGATCGCTTCGCGCGTGGCGGCGAACTCATCTGGGTTGCCGGGGAACTCGACGGCGGCGAACTCCGTCACGCCGAGATCGGCCAGTGCTGCGATGCGCTCGGTCACCTGCGCGGCGGTGCCGGTGATCGCGACGTCTTCGGGGCCGGCGGCACCTTCGCGATCGAGCATCGCCCGGTACGAGGGCAGCGAACCGTAGATCTCGAACACCTGCGCCGCACGCTCTTTCGCACCGGTGAAGTCGTCGGTGACACAGACCGGCAGGGCAGCGACGACACGAGGTGGCGGCCGGTCGGCGGCTTCGGCAGCGGCGTTGATGGTGGGCACGATGTAGTCCCCGAGTGTCTTCGGCCCGGTGCACCACGTGATCGTGCCCGCCGCCATCTCTGCGGTGATCTTCAACATCTGCGGGCCCAGGGCAGCGACGACGGTGTCGAAGGGCTGAGCACCTTTGGCGCTGATCCCGCCGTGAGTCGTGTAGTCATCGCCCGCATGGCTCACCGGCCGGCCCTGGGACAGCGGCCCGAGGATGCTGAGGTAGTCGCGGATGTGGCGGATCGGCTTGGCGTAGCTCATTCCCATCATGTCTTCGATGACGACCTTGTGGCTGAGCCCGATACCGAGAGTCAGGCGGCCTTGTGACGCTGCGCTCACGGTGAGCGCCTGCTGGGCAATCGCCATCGGGTGGCGCGGGTAGGTCGGCACGACGGACGTCCCGAGTTCGATGCGCGGCACCTCGCGCCCGACGATGGCGAGCGTCGTCAGGGCGTCATGGCCGAAGATGTTCGGAGCCCAGTACGACGCAAACCCGTCTGCTTCTGCCTGACGGGCTTCGGCGACGACGTCGTCGATCGTGCCCTCATTGAGTGTTCCGCCGAAGTATCCGATGCGCATGCGACCATTCAAGCCGGTCGGGCATCACGCCATCGATACGAGGTCGAGCCAGTCTTCGGAGTAGTAGTCGACGTCGCCGTCGGGCATGAGCAGCACTTTGGTCGGATTCAGCTCGCGGACGAAGTCCTCATCGTGACTCACGAGGATGATCGCTCCGGGCCAGTCGACGAGCGCCGAGGCGACTGCATCGCGCGATGGCGGGTCGAGGTTGTTGGTCGGCTCGTCGAGCAGCAGCACGTTGTTGCGCCCGACCATCAGCATCGCGAGCGCGAGTTTGGTCTTTTCCCCACCCGACAGTGTGCCGGCTTCCTGGAACACCTTCTCGCCGGACAGGCCGAACATTCCGAGCAGCCCGCGCAGCTGCGTCTCGGTGAGTTCGACCTCGGTCGGGACCGCACGACGGATGTTGTCGAGCAGCGATTCGTGCACCATCAAGTTGTCGTGTTCCTGCGCGTAGTAGCCGGCGTGCGCCTGGTATCCCCACGTGAAGTCACCGAGATTCGCCGTGGTCTCGCCGGCGAGGATCCGCAGCAGGCTGGTCTTGCCGGCACCGTTCAAGCCCAGGACGAGGAGTCGTTCCCCCTTGCCGAGATCGAAGCTGATGTCTTCGAAGATCGACGGCCCGCCGTATCCCTTGCAGAGTCCTGTTGCAGTGATCACGGTGTTGCCGCACTTCGGCGGTGGTGGAAAGCGGACGTTCATCGACTTGGTCGATTGGGGCCCGCGTACACGCTCGCCTTCGAGACGAGCAATCCGCTTCTCGACGCTGTGGGCCATCGCGGCCTTCGTTGCCTTGGCACCGAAGCGATCGACCACGGTTTGCAGCCGGTCGATCTCCTTGCCCTGCAGGATCGCCTTCTTGGCGAGTCGGGTCTCGTCGTCGGCGCGGGCCCGCTTGTACTGGGTGTAGGTGCCCTTGTATTCGAAGATTTCCCCGACAGCGTCCTCGGAGGCACGGTCGAGGTGGATGACGCGGGTGATCGCCTCATCGAGTAGTTCGAGGTCGTGACTGATGACGAGGAGGGCACCCTTGTACTGACGCAGAAAGCCGAGCAGCCACTCCTTGGCGTCGATGTCGAGGTGGTTGGTCGGCTCGTCGAGACACAGGACATCGGAGCCGGCGAACAGGATGCGGGCGAGTTCGATGCGCCGACGTTGGCCGCCGGACAGGGTGCTGATCGGCTGATCGAGTCGCTCGTCCTCGATGCCCAGGCCCGCTGCCATCTGGCGTGCTTCGCTCTCTGCTGAGTAGCCGCCGTTGGTACGGAACGCCTCTTCGGCGTTGATGTAGCGGGTGACGTTGCGCTCGTCGGGGTTTTCCTCCATGGCGATACGGAGCTTGTCGATCTTGACCAGGGCGTCGTCGATGCCTCGACCGGACAGGATGTGGGTGATGCAACTGCGCCCATCGAGTGCGGAGTCGATCTTCGGGTCCTGCGGCAGATAGCCGAAGCCTCCCTTGCGCAGCACCGCACCCGACTTCGGCTCGACTGCACCACCGAGCACCTTGAACATCGACGTCTTGCCGGCGCCATTGCGCCCGACGATGCCGACCTTGTCGCGCGGCATCACGGTGAAGCTGGCGCCGTCGACGAGCAGGCGTCCACCCACTTCGACCGAGATCGCCTGTGCTTGCAACATTCCGTCCAGGCTACGAGCGCCGCTAGCGCGCGAGGCAGATGTCAGGGTGTGCCGTCGTCACCTTCGCCGGCGCTCGGCGAGGTGGTGTTCGGCGAGGTGGTGTTCGGCGAGGTGGTGTTCGGCGATGTCGTTGCGGGAGCAGATGTGGTTGCGGGAGCAGATGTGGTTGCCGGGGCAGACGTGTTTGCCGGAGCACTCGAGTCCGGCGTGCCCGAATCCGGTGTGCCCGAATCCGGTGTGCCCGAATGCGGCGTGCTCGAATCCGGTGTGCCCGAATCCGGTGTGCTGGAACCGGGGTCGTTCGAATCTGGCGTGGTGGTCGCGACGCCGTTGGAGATGGTCGTGGTGGTGGTGCCCGGCGCCGTGTTGCTGGACGCCGTAGTGCGCGGTGTGGCGGTCCCTGATCCACGTCCGCTCGAAGACCCGCCGCCGCTGCTGGAGCCATTCGATGAACCGCTGGACGAACTCCCGCTGGACGACGAACCGGTGTTGGGCGACCCGTTGCCGTCCTTGATGGCTGAGTCGTCGCGGAATCTGGATCGGATGCAGTCGGCCTCGCCGGCCGGGGCATCTCCGAGTGCCGCCGCTGTCAGGTCGACCAGCACCTGTTCACCGGCGTTGTTCGGGTGCAGGCCATCGCTGCGCAGGACGCCGGGCGTCTTGGCTGCCTCACGCCAGTCGATCACGGTGACGTTGGAATAGTCGGCGGCCAGCTCGGTGATCACGGCGTTCACGTCTGCGTAGTTGGAGCGGTATTCCGTGACGGTGTACAGCAGTGTCGGGCGAGGTTCGAGCCGGTCGAGGATCGTGCGCATCTTTGCGTCGTAGTTGCCACGGTCGCCGTTGTAGTTGCTCCCGAGAAACACTGCCGCAGCATCCCAGTCGTCGGAGTCGGCTGCCGCCGGCGAATCGGGGGCGTTCGACTCCTCGTCGAGGTCGAGACGTGCGTCGGGCTCGTTCGACTCCGGCACCTTGCTTCGGGCGACCTGCACACCGAACTCGACGAATCGGCCGGCTTCGGCAGCGACCTCGACAGCCCATCCGAGTGGTTCGAGCCCTGCGCACATCTCACCGCCGTACCGGTTCTCGGTGCCGGCGAAGATCGAGTCGCCGATCATCAGCAACCGGTTGCCGCCGACCTGTTCGCCCACGAGTTCGGCAACGTCGCCGTCGGCAGTGATCGGGCGCTCGATGACGACGAGCGGCTCGGTCCTCAACGCGTCGCTCGTCGGCACGTCGCTGGCGGGCGACACGGTTGCGGTCGCCCGTTCGGGAACCGTTGCGGGCAGGGATCCGACTCCGGGAATGGTCGGTGCCGGCGTTGGCAACGTGGCAGCGTCGGAATCGACGGCACCGGTGGAGGTCCCGCACCCTGCCAGCACGACAGCAGAGACGATCCACAGGCGGCGCATCACCACATTGAAGCGCGGATCGGCAGTCCGATTGCGTCGTCAAGCGAAAAAGGGTTGCACGAAAAGACCAACGACGCGATCGCCGAGGTGTCGTGACACCCCGACGATCGCGTCGGTCAGACTGCAGTGACCAGCATGAGCCGGTCAGCGATGATCAGCGTGTGCGCAGCGAGTCGCGGATCTCGGTGAGCAACTCGACTTCGCTCGGACCGTCGTCCTCGGCAGCCGGCTCCTGGGTCTTGTTGTACGCCTTGATCATCAAGAACAAGATGAACGCAACCACGACGAAGCTGATCGCTGCGTCGATGACGAGCCCAATACTGATACGGGCTTCGCCGAGGTCGAAGCCGATGCTGCGATAGTCGGACTGGCCGAAGATCGCCGCGATGATCGGGTTGATCACGCCTTCGAGGATGGCGTCGACGATCTTGCCGAAGTAGAGCGCCAAGATCAAGCCGACGGCAATGGTGACGACGTCACCCTTGTCGATGAACTCTTTGAATTCGGTCATCATGTTTTTCATAGTGGTTCTCCTGAACTGGGGTGGGACGTGTTCCCGTCAGAATTAGATCACATTCGAACAAGCGAACCGCGCACCTTGTCTGCTGCTCGCCTCCCGTGCGCTTCCCGTGCGTGTCTGCTGTGCCGCTCACCGAGCGGTCCACCCTCCGTCGACGATGAGGCTCTGGCCGGTGATGAACGACCCTGCCGGGCTCGCGAGCAAGAGAAGCGCGCCGTCGAGTTCATGGGGCTCGCCCATCCGCGGGATCGGCGTGTTGGCCCGCACGAACCGTTGGCTGCTCTCGTCGGTGTCCATGCCTTCGGTCATCTCCGACGGGAACCAGCCCGGGCAGAGCGCGTTGACGGTCACACCCTTGCGAGCCCATTGCACGGCGAGCTCGCGGGTCAGATTGACCACCGCTCCCTTGCTGGCGCTGTAGTGGGCCTGCTTCACCGGCGACGATGCAACGTGACCGAGCATCGAGGCGATGTTGATGATCGAGCCGGATCCGGACTCGATCATCGACGGAGCGCTCAGTTTCGACAGGTGCCACAGCGCCGTGACGTTGATCTCCATGGCCCGCCGGAAGGTTTCGAGATGTTCGTCTTCGATGGCCACCTTGCCGCCGACGCCGGCGTTGTTGACCAGCACGTCGAGACGGCCGAATCCTGTCAGCGTCTCGGCGACGATCGTCTCCCGATCGTGCTCGAGAGCGACATCGCCGGGCACTGCGATCACCGACCCGGCGCGAGTCGCGTTCAGGTCGGCCGCGAGCGCTTCGAGACGGTCTGCGCGCCGCGCCGTGATCACGACGTTCGCCCCCACACCGTGCAGCACACGCGCGAAACGGTCACCGAGGCCCGATGACGCACCGGTGACGAGCGCAACCCGGCCACGGAGATCGAAGTGCTGGAGCGGCTGGAGCGGAGCGGACATCCACCGAAACTAGCCCTCGCCACGCCGCGTCTGGTGGGCGATCCCGAAGTGCCCGGGTAACAGGGCCACGTCGGTCGCGCCCGGGGTCGTGTCCGCCAACGTTCTTGGTCGCGGGCTCGGCGCGTCTCGTCCCGGCATGTCCCGGATGGAACGTCGAGAACGTGATCACCCACCTTGCGGACCGGCAACCGCCGGATCGCCGCGAATCGCCGCGAATCGCCACGCATCGCGGCGCGTCGGTGTTCACGGAACAGCGACATGGTCGTCATCGGTTCGTCACACCTTTCCGCGCGATCGTGTGACAAAGCCGACAGTCCCGTGACAAGTAGGCGAAAGAGTGAAACTCGGAGGCGGCTGGTGCGTCCTTTGAACTATGAACACGTACATGGACATCAGCCGCCGCACCTGGATCGCCGCCATCAAGTTGGCCATGGTGATCTCGATCATCGCCGCCCTGGCAGCGGTGGTGGTGTCGCGCGCCGGCCAAGTTCCTGACGTTGCGATCGTGGCCGTCGTGGCCGTCGTGGCATTCGGCGCCAGCTGGGTGCAGACCGGCCGGGTTCGGAGCACTGCGGTGCCGCTGCCTGCTCGCAGTCCGATGCACGCCCGCTGACTCGCAGATCTTCCCGCTCGCTGTGCGAGCATCGTCGCATGGCTGACCCCCGCCCTGTCGTTCTCGATCATCACGCCGTGTTCGCTGCACGCTGCAGCGACGACATCGCCCGTTCGTGAGCGCCACCGCTGCCGCAGGCGACGAGGTGTTGAAGGTCCGAGTCGGCTTCGGGCTCGGGACCCGTACGAACCTGCACGATGAGACCTACGGCGTCGTTGTCGACGCTCTCGAAGCGCACGACTTCGATTCGCTCTGGCTGTCGGAGAAGATCAGTGGCGAGGCGCCCGACCCGCTCGTTGCGATGGCCTACGGCGCCGGCCGGACCACGAAGCTCAAGTTCGGCATGTCGGTGATGGTGCTGCCGGGCCGCAACCCGGTCGTGCTGGCCAAGGAACTCGCCACGCTCGGCCTCATGTCGGGCGGGCGGCTGCTTCCGGCCTTCGGTCTCGGAGCGGTCGATCCGGTTGAACAGCAGGCCTTCGGAGTCGAGAGAACCGAGCGCGCCAAGATCTTCGACGAAGCGCTCGCGGTCATGCAGAAGTGCTGGACCGGCGACTCCTTCGATCATGACGGCACCTACTTCCAGTACGAAGGCGTGCGCGTGCTGCCCGCACCGAAGCGGATGGATGTCTGGCTGGGCGGCATTGCACCGTCTGAACTCAGACGCGTCGGGCGCGTGGCTGACGGTTGGCTGCCCTCGTTCGTGACTCCTGCTGATGCTGCTGCGGGGCGTGTCGTGATCGAAGACGTGGCTCGCGAGCACGAACGGTCGATCGACGACGACCACTACGGCGTCCTCGTCCCCTACGCGTTCGGTGAGGTACCGGATGCGTTGCTCCGGCTGCTCGCGAAGCGCCGGCCTGATCTCGACGACGTCGCTGAACTCGTACCGTCGTCATGGGACGGCTTGTCCAGGCTGATCGAGCAGTTCATCGATGTCGGCACGACCAAGTTCGTGGTGCTGCCGATCGACGAACCCAGGTCGCCAGACCAGTGGGTTGCGCACATCGCTGAGGCCGCCGACGCGCTCCTCCCGCTCGAAGTCGGCTGAATCACCTCGCCGATTCACGGCACGTTGACACTCGACGCACCGTCACGGAGTTCGTCGATGTCGAAGGCGCTCGGTTCGTACTTCACGACTCGGTAGGCCTGGCTCGACGAGGCAGCGCCGATCGAGAGCAACAGCTCTCCGTCGGCATCGAACTCGTTGAACATCGGTTGAAGCCCACCCCAATTAATGAGGCGGCTGCCGTCGGGGTTCACTCGAATCGATCCCAGGCCACTACTCACCCGGCCGAACGGTTCGGCGATTTGCCAGAGCAGTGTCGCACTGCCCGCTTCCGCGTCGATCTCGTAGGCGACGGCGCGCGCTTGGTCGGTGGTTGCTGTCCGGTTGTCGAACAGGGTCAGGATGTCGCCGTCGAGGCGCGCATCGTGGGGTCGACGCGGCCCACCCAACGGATCGCCGATGATCTCGAGCCGCCGGTCTTCGTTCTGGTCCGGTTGGACCCACCCCTGGGCCGGCTCGCTTGCAAGAATCCATTCGACGTCGCCTTCGGCGTGAGCGGGATCGGCGTTGCGATTGACGCGGAACACAGCATCGAGGTGCCGAGCGCTGACGACGTAGTCGCCATCGTCTTGCAGATCGAGAGAGTTGATGTGGAACAGGTCGACTTCGCCGGACGTCGGCAACGGTACGTAGTTGTTGAAGCGCTGCTGGAACTGCACCTCGCTGAGGTCGAAGTGGTCGAGTGCATCCCACTCCCACTCGAGCGTCGGGACCGCCAGATCGCCGCTGTCGTCAACGGGGTCACCGACTTCGCGGATCACGCTACCGACCGCGGGCTCGCAGTACAGCGACGGCTCTGGTTCGGGAACCGTGGTGGTCGTGGTGCTGCTGCTGGTCGTGGTCGTCGATTCCGGCACGGTCGTGGTGGTGCTGCTGGTCGTGCTACTGGTCGTGGTCGTCGATTCCGGCACGGTCGTGGGCGGCGGGGCCACCGTCGTGGTGGTGGTCGTGGGCGGCGGGGCCACCGTCGTGGTGGTCGTGGTCGTGGTGGACGTGGTGGTGGTGCTGGTCGTGGTGGTGGTCGTTGGCGGCGGGGCCATCGTCGTGGTGGTGGTGGTCGTGGGTACGGGGTCGGGGCCACAGTCAGGATCGAGGTCGGGCGCCGCCGTCGGGTAGATCGCTGACACGTCGAGCGACGGGTAGTACGGATAGCTGAGCATCGCCCAGCCACCGCCCGGCCGTTCGAGCAACTCGTGATGATCCAGCGGGAACGCGTCAGGGTCATCGGTGGTCAGTTGCTGCACGACGTCGCCGTTCAACTCGATGATCGTCGCCGCCTCATCTGGACCGACGCCGAACCCGACACCATCAGCGGTGTCGTACATGATCGTGCCGTCGGCAAGCCGCTGAGCGTTGATTGCCCACCGCGACGTTCGCTGATACCAGATGGGAAACCCGCGTTCATCGAAGATCACGGCGAACGTCGGATCGTCCGGGCCACCGCCCAGCGCTGTCAGGTACCAACCCGGCTCCGGATCTCCAGCCCGGTTGATGATCAACTCCGGAAAGTCCGCCGGCATGCAGCGGAAGTGATAGGTCACGTCGTCGGTTCCTGCGCCGCTCAGCTCGACGGTCGTCAGGTCGTCGGCTTCCAGCTGCAGTGTGACGCTGCCCGAATCGTCGACCAGTTTCCCGCCGACGCGCACTGCGCGACCCCGATGCGGTTCCACGGCGAAGGTGACGTCGTTGCTGCCCTCGTCGCAGGCCAACGTGTAGTCACTGTCTTCGATCCGATACTCCGGCCAGACATCGGGCCCGCTGACCACGATCTCGTCGAGTGGGGACCCTTCGGGAACCACCATCAGCCCGACGAGATCGAGCACGACATCGCCACTGGTGTGCGACAGCACACAGATGGTTCCCTCGTCGCTCAGCTCGACCGTCAGGAGATTTGCTACTTCGCTGGCTGGGAACGTGTTGAGTGTCGACACCAGTGGCGGTGTGTCAGAGCACGGGAACACGGTCAGGTATCCCTGCTCATCTGCTTCCAGCCCGATGGCATTGATCACCACTGCTGACGCGTCCTCGGCCCGGGCGAGCCCGACGGTCGGGTCGATCTCACGGATTTCGCGAGCCCGGAACGGGCGGTCCCACGGACCGGTGACATCGCGGGTGTCGACCAACCGCTGCTGCACTGGTTGCAGCTCCATCGAGGGGCCGAAGTCGGGTTCGGGTGCGTAATACCCCACGACATCGATGATGAAGTGAGCAGCGACGTGGGTCTTGACGCAGATCTGACCCTGGCCACCATTGCGGAAACCGATCCCGACGACGGCAGCGACCGCCCGGGTGTCACCGGTTCCGTAGTTGAGATTCGAGGCGAGCGGCGGCGTTTCTCCGCAGGGGTAGATGACCATCCACCCTGGCTCTGCGGTCTCGGTGGCGGTGAGATTCACGACGATCGAGGTGGCTTCGGCCGGGACGAAGGCACCGCCGACCTGCAGATTGCGGATCTCGCCGGCACCGAGGCGAACCGGCTCGGCGAGCTTGCGGGTGTCAGCGGCGCGGACTGGTTCGACGGGCCGGAAACGGCTGGCTCCATCTGCCCACCAGCCCTGGATGTCGATGACGATGTCGCTGTCCTGGGAGGTGAACACACAGATTTCTCGCTGCGCGTCCGGGACCGCGACGACCAGGTTTGCCGTCGGCACATCGGCGCGCGTGTTGAGGCTGGAAGATGGCGGGCGGCCTTCATCGCACGGAAACGACGTCATGAAGCCTCGCACCTGGGAGACCGCGGTCAATGAGAGCGCCACCGCTCCGGCATCATCGGGAACCACGGAGTTCGCGAGCTGCAATCGCAGCGTGCACCCGCCGGGAACCGTGCCCTGATGACCACCGCGCCCGTCGCGAGTGTCGACGACACGACGTGGTGTGATCGAGGTGTAGCTCTGCAACGGCGGCGACACCGGGACGCTGACCTGCAGGGGATCATCGCACGAAACCGCCGACGACGCCACGGCTTCAGCCGCCGGGGGCTCGAGCACGTCGGTCGGCCAGGCCACCGACCCGGCGACGGCTGCAGCCAGGCCAACGACCAGCGCCGTCAGTCGCGGTCCCGGCCTCGACGACAGTCGCGACGCAGTGACCTGCGCTGGACCATCATCTACAGTCATACGCGGAAGTTACCGCAACACCTGCGGCAGATGTCGTCGCCTTCGGCGTCACTTCCGTTTCTGGATGTTGGCCCATTCGTCACGCAGACCGACGGTGCGATGGAACAGTCTCGGCTCGGTCGGGTCGGCCGCGAAGTAGCCGAGGCGTTCGAACTGCACGACATCGCCGGGCGTCACGTCGGCCAAGATCGGCTCCAGCTTGCAGCCCGAACGAAGATCGAGCGATTGCGGGTTGAGGTCGTCGAACGGATCACCCGTCTCGGCACCTGGGTTGTCGGCGGTGAAGAGACGGTCGTAGAGGGCCACCTCGGCGTCGAGGGCGTGGGCGGCACTCACCCAGTGCATTGTCGACTTGACCTTGCGACCGTCGGGCGCGGTGCCGCCACGCGTGTCGGGGTCATAGGTGGCGTGCACTTCGGTGACGTTGCCGTCGTCGTCGGCGACGAAGTCGGTTGCGGTGATGAAGTAGGCGCCCCGGAGGCGGACTTCGCGGCCGGGCGTGAGGCGGTAGTACTTCGGCGGTGGGTCAGCTCGGAAGTCGTCCTGCTCGATGTACAGCACGCCGGAGAACGGTGCGCTGCGGACCCCGTCGTCGGGGTTCTCCGGGTTGTTGTTCAACTCGACCTGCTCGACGATCGGCGCTCCCGACTCGTCGGTCGGCCAGTTGGTGATGACGACCTTCACCGGGTCGAGCACGGCCATCCGCCGGAGCGCGACCTTGTTCAGCCGTGTCCGGATGAACGACTCGAGCAGCTCGATCTCGTGGCGACTGTTGGTCTTGGACACGCCGATGAAGTCGCAGAACTCCCGGATCGATGCAGCGGGGTAGCCCCGGCGACGCAACCCGCGCAGGGTCGGGAGGCGGGGGTCGTCCCAACCACCGACGACTCCGTCCGCGACAAGCGTCGCGAGTTTGCGCTTGGAGGTGATCGTGTGGGTCAGTTCGAGCCGGGCGAACTCGTACTGACGGGGTTGTTCGTCTTCGAGGGCTCCGAGCTCGCCCAGTCGGTCGAGGTACCAGTCATACAGCGCCCGATGGGAGTCGAATTCCAACGAGCACAGCGAGTGGGTGACCCCTTCGATGGCGTCGCTCTGGCCGTGGGCCCAGTCGTAGGTCGGGTAGACCTTCCATGCGTCGCCGGTCCGGTGGTGGGATTCGAGTCGAATCCGGTACATGACGGGATCGCGGAGCTGCATGTTCTCGTGCTGCATGTCGATCTTGGCGCGCAGAACGTGAGCGCCCTCGGCGAACTCGCCGTTGCGCATCCGGCTGAACAGATCGAGATTTTCCTCGGGCGTGCGATCCCGATACGGACTTTCGAAGCCAGGCTTGCCGTAGCCGCCGCGCTGCTCGGAAATCGTGTCGCCGTCCTGGTCGTCGACGTACGCCAGGCCGTTGCTGATCAGCAGCTCGGCCCAACGTGCGAGCTGTTCGAAGTAGTCGCTCGCAAAGAGTGCGGGGCGCTCCAGCGGGTAGCCCAGCCAGGCGAGATCTTCGATGATGCCATCGACATAGCTGGTGTCCTCGGTGTCCGGGTTCGTGTCGTCGAAACGCAGATTGCACACGCCACCGAACTCGTTGGCGAGTTCGAAGTCTGCCGTGATCGCCTTGGCGTGGCCGATGTGGAGGTAGCCGTTCGGCTCGGGCGGGAACCTGGTCTGCACGCGACCACCGAAGGTCTGCTCTTCGTTGTGCGTCTCCACGATGTCTCGGATGAAGTTCGCCGCCGCTGGCGGTGCGCTGTCCCCGGGCTTCATCGGTGTGCTCGCTGGATCGGCCATGTCGCCCAGTATGCCCAGGAGTGGCTCAGTCAGGGCGGGGCGGGTCAGGACGAACTGAGTCAGGACGACTCGAGCTGCCTCGACGAATGCGACGACGACTCCGATGATGCGACGACGTCGATGTCGACGTCGAGGACCGCTGCGAGCAGTCCCGACCGTTCGCCGGCGGCGTAGATCTCGAGGTCGATGTCGGAGTCGTCACGGGCGAGCGGCTCGATGGTCATCTGCCCGTCGTCGACGCTGACGCGCATCGTCTGGACGTTGCCGGTGTGGCTTCGATCGAGTCCGATCGCCACTCGCATCATTCCAGCCAGTACACGCACGAGACGCTGGTCTGTCTTGGACAGTGCGGCGAACTCGTCGTGCTTGTCACTCGGTCGCGATTTTCGGTGGTATCGCGCGATCACGGCGATCAGTTCGATCTCGTGCTCGGTGAAACCGGTGAGCTGCTCGCTGTTGCGGATCACATAGTACGAGTGTTTGTGGTGGCTCGAATGGCTGATGAACAACCCCACGTTGTGGACCACCGAGGCCGCGACCAGTAGCTCGCGTGCGTCGTCGTCGAGATCGTGGAGTGAGCGCGAACGGTCGAACAGTTGCCCGGCGAGTTGTGCGGTGTGTTCGGCGTGGGCCGGATCGGGGTCGAGTTGTCGCGCAAGACGCACGAGGTTGGCTCGACGAAGATCCTGCAGGTCGCCGCCCGACCGGTCAGCGAACCGATCGAACAGCACGCCCTCACGCAGTGCATTGGTCGAGATCGTCATCTCCGCGAGGTCGAACGCCCGAAACACCTCGTCGAGCAGAATGGCACCGCCGAGAATGATGTCAGCACGCTTGTCGTCCAGCCCGGGGACGCGGGTGCGATCCTTGGCCCCGATCACGCTGTCGACCACCTTGCCGAGTTCCCGTGCGGTGAACACGACCCCGTTCATCTGGCGGATGTCGTCGCCGCGCCCGGCGGCTGCCATCGCTGCGATCGTCGTGGCCGTGCCGGAGCTGCCGATCGCGATCTCCGGTTGATGCCCACCGAGCTCACGACCGACAGGAGCGAGTGCGGCGCGCACGTAGTGACGGCATGCATCGACGTCATCGCTGCTCGGGCGGCGTCCGCTCCTGGTCGCCTCACCGAAGAACCGTTCGGTGAGCCGGATCGCCCCGAGCTTCATGCTGCGCGCCTCGATCGGCTCAGCTCCCTGGCCGATCAGGAACTCGGTGCTACCGCCACCGATGTCGACGAGCAGCAACCGTTGGTCGTACACCGGCAGGGCCTGCAGCACACCCAGGTGGATGAGGCGCGCCTCTTCGAAGCCACTGATCACCTCGATGTCGATACCGGTCTCCTGAAGCGCGCGGTCGAGGAACTCGGCTTTGTTCGATGCTTCGCGTACGGCGCTCGTCGCCACGGCGACCACGTCCGCATCACCGAAACTGGTCGCCACCTGGCTCATTCGGATGAGCGCGGCCACGCCACGCTCGATGGCATCGGGAGCGAGCTGCTTCATCTCGCCACCACCCTGACCGAGACGCACCGATTCCTTCTCGGTGGTGAGGATCTCGAAACCGCCGTGATCGGCGAGACGCGCCACGATCAGGTGAATCGAGTTCGTCCCGATGTCGATCGCGGCGGTGATTCGAGCGTCACCTGCTACGGAATCAGGTGTCGGCGGCATGGGCGACGGCCAGTTCGATCGAGGTCGCGATCCGACTGAACAGGCCATCCATGTCGACACCGTCCGTGCTCTTCTGACCCATCCGGTAGCGGGCGTAGACCCCGTGCAGGATGCAGGCGGTCTTGAATGAGTTGAAGGCCCGGTAGTACGACAGATCGGACAGATCAGCGCCGGTCAGGGCTGCGTAGTACTCGACGAGGTCGTCACGACTGCAGAACCCCTCGATCGCGGTCGCAGCATCGGCCTCCACCGCCGCTGCTTCATCGGCTTGCGCCCATGCGTTGAGGGCGTATGCGAAGTCCGCAAGCGGATCGCCGAGCGTGGCGATCTCCCAGTCCAGTACGGCCACCAGGGATCCGTCGCTGCCGACCATCGAGTTGTGGACGCCGTAGTCGCCGTGCACCACTCGGCCGGGACCTTGCTCGGGGAGGCGATCGTTCAACCAGCTGTGGAGTTCGTGGATGCGGTCGTCGTCGTAGTCGGCGAACTCCGCTGATGCAGTCCACGAGCCATACCACGTTCTGATCTGACGAGCCACGTAGCCGTCGGGCCGCCCGAGATCGCCGAGCCCGACATCGGCGGGCTCGATCGAATGGATCGCAGCGAGCGTCTCCATGAATGACCTGCCGACTCTGGCACGAGCATCGAGATCGAGCCATTCGGCTGCGTCGGTGCCCGTGTAGAGCGCTTGACCGCCGACCTTGCCCATCACGTAGAAGTGCTTGTCACAGACCGTGCGATCGTCGCAGTAGCCGATCGGTTCGGCGACGGGGATACCGACCGGATGGAGCGCTTCGATGATCCGGTACTCGCGGAACATGTCGTGGGCCTTGGGAAGCAGTTCGCCCTGCGGCGGTCGCCGGATCACGAACTCCTCGCCGGTGCTGTCGGTGAGGAGGTAGGTCAGGTTGGAGTGTCCTCCGGTGAGGCGGGTCCATCGGCACGGCGGCACGACCCGGGTGTTGGCGGCCATCCACGGCTCGACCAACGACACATCGAATCCGACCGGCGTCTCAGCGTTGTCCACCCCCGCAGTGTTGCCGATCATGCCCCGCTCAGAGCAACTCTCGGGAGCTCGGACGAATCAGCGGCTCCGACACATCAGAGGTTCGGAGCAATGGCGTCACCGGGCAGCGGGCCGCCGTTGGACAGTGCGCCCTGGAAACGGCGCATCCCTGCGAGCCATCGATCGACGTCAGTGGCCTTGCGCTCCATGTACGTCTGCACTTCCGGATGAGGCAGGACGTGGAAGCGGCCCTCACGGATCGCGTCGACGCATGCCTGTGCGGTGTCTGCGCTGCTGATGACGCCATCTCCGGAGGCGACACCGCCTTCGAAGTCTTCGGGCTCATCGCCGATGTCGGCACCGCCGTCAGCCGGCCCGCCGAGGTCCGGGCTGTTCGCGACGATGTTGGTGGCGACTGCCTGCGGACACAGGACCGACACCCCGATGCCCTGGTGGTGATGACTGACGGACAACCATTCGGCGAGCGAGACCGCTGCACTCTTGGTGATCGAGTAGGCGAGCGAGCCGATCTGGGTCAGCAGGCCTGCTGCCGAGGCGGTGCTGAGCAGGTAGCCCTCGCCGCGAGCGATCATCGACGGCAGCACGGCACGAGCTGCATAGATGTGGCTCATCACGTGGACGTCCCACATGTGGTCGATCCGTTCGTTGGTGTCTTCGAGCCCACCGACGGTGACGTACCCGGCGTTCGACACGAACACGTCGATGGGGCCGTGGGCCGTCTCGATTGCCTCGACCATTGCCACGATGGCCGCCTCGTCGCGGACGTCGATGGCGACGCCGGTACCGTCGACTTCAGCGGCAACGCGGTCCGCCGCTGCGCCGTCGAGGTCGGCGACCACGACGTGGCGGGCACCTTCGCGATGGGCAGCGTGTGCGAGCGCCTCACCGATGCCCGATCCGCCGCCGGTGATGATGATGACTCGATCGTTCAGCTCCATGGACGACATGGTGCCAGGCACCGCGTCGTCACCGGTTATCAGAGTCTGGCTACCGGAGTCGGAAGCGTTGGATCTTGCCGGTGGCGGTCTTGGGGAGGTCGTCGACGAACTCGTACCGCTTGGGTCGCTTGTACCCGGCGAGCCGATCGCGGCAGTGCGCCCCGAGGACATCCGCGGTCGCCTGCGCGTCGGGGGCGCTCACGACGAACGCGACGGGGCGCAGGACACCTTGATCGTCCGACTGGCCGACGATCGCCGCTTCGAGGACGGATTCATGCTCGATGAGCACGCCTTCGACCTCGGCGGGCGACACCCATTCGCCACCGACGCGCAGCATGTCATCGACCCGGCCGAGGTAGGTGTGGAAGCCGTCGGCATCGCAGGAGTACAGGTCGCCGGTTCGCATCCAGTCGCCCACGAACGTCGACTGCGACGTCTCACTCCGGCACCAGTACCCGGTTGCCATCGCCGGGCCGCGCACGAGCAGTTGGCCGGGTTCGTCCGCCGGCTGGTCGGCGCCGTGCTCGTCGACCACGCGCGCCTCGTAGCCGGGCACGGCCATGCCACTGGTGCCGGCGCGCAGCGCGTCCGGTCGGTTGGAGAGGTAGATGTGTAACTGTTCGGTCGAGCCGATGCCATCGAGGATGACGACGTCGAACCGGGAGCGGAAGCGCTCGAAGGTTTCAGCGGGCAGCGCTTCGGCCGCCGAGACACCCCAGCGGACGGTGGCAAACGTGTCGTCGGTGATGTCCGACGCGAGCAGCGCTGCGTAGAAGGTGGGGATGCAGAAGAACAGCGTGACGCAACGAGTGCTCACCGTTTCCGCGACTCGCTGCGGCGTCGGCGGACGGAGGGGGTCCAGCACTGCGGTTGCTCCGACCGAGAACGGGAACGTGAGTGAGTTGCCCAGCCCGTACGCGTGGAACATCGGCCCGACCGAGTAGCAGACGTCGTCGCGTCGGATACCGAGGACCTGCTCGGCGTAGGTCTCACAGGTGGCTGGGATGTCGTTGTGGCGATGCATTGCGAGTTTGGGTGCACCGGTCGACCCCGAGGTGCAGAGCCAGAAGCCGGGCGATTCGGCCCACGTCTCGAATGTCGGAGCGATGCCGACGCCACCGTGCTCGAAGTCGCTCCAGCCGACGACACCGTCGCTCAGCACTGCGTCGTCGTTCGAGGTGACCACCGTGGTGTGGACCTCGGGGGCGCCCGCGAGCATGTCAGGACGGCTGACGAGACGCTCCGCCGACATCACGACGATTTTCGCTCGCGCATCGGCGACGATCACGCCGAGATCGCGTCCGGGCAGCAGCGGGTTCATCGGGATGGGGACCGCGCCCATCCGCAGTGCACCCAAGAAAGTGGCAACGAACTCGATCGAGTCGAGCATCACCATCGCGACGCGTTCTTCGGCCCTCACTCCGAGTGCTGCGAGGCCGGACGCGGCGCGTTCGGAGAGCTGCTTGACATCGGCGTAGGTGTAGTTGTCGTCACCTTGGATCACGGCAATTCGCGCACCGTCGCCGGCGTCGACGTGGCGGTCGACCAGCCAGGTGGCGGCGTTGAAGTGTTCGTGCATGTCAGTTCCCCTCGGCAACCCTCGGGGCCGCCACGTGTTGATCGTAGAACGCTGCGACGAGGCCCGTGACCGTGTCGGGCACCTGATGATGCAACACGTGGCCGACTCCGTCGATCGACATGGCCTCGGCGTTGCTGCCGATCGCGAGCGCGGTCTGTTCGAGTTGAGCCGCCGTCGCATACTCGTCCCCGCTGCCCTGGACGACGAGCACGGGCCGATCGATGTCGCCGAGTGTCGGCCGGACGTCCCACGGAGCGAACGCATCGCTCGTCCAGGCACCGCTCCAAGCATCGAACAACGGTCCCGGGGCATCGTGGTGGCGGGCCAGACCCGCAACAACGACCTCCGGAAATCTGCGCATCGCCTGGATTGCCTCGACGCACATCGGTTCGACAAAGGAGTGTGGAGCCAGCGCGACGACTCCGGCGACTGCGCCACCTGCGGCGGCATGGAGCAGGGCGATAGATCCGCCGTCGGAATGCCCGACGAGCAGTGGTGCGTGGGCCTCCAGGCAGACGAGCAGGTCGGCGAGCACCACTGCTTCACGGTGGAGCCAGTCGGCAGGCCACGGGCCGTCGGGGATCGGAGTCGATGCCCCGTGCCCCGACCGGTCGACCGCCATGACCGTTGCGCCCGTCGCTCGTCGGATGTCAGCGGGGACGCCGCGCCACTGCCCGATCGAACCGAGTCCGTCGTGCAGCAGCACGATGTCCGGGGTGTCGCTCCCCCAGGTGGCCGTCCGGAGTCGAGCCCCGTGCACGTCGACGACGTCGATCGTCACGGCGCCCTGTGGTTCCGATGCTGGCACGGTGGGTCTAGAGCCGGACGTAGTCGTAGTCGACCGGCAGGGTGCCGACACCGCTCGACGGCGGCGCGATCCAACCGGCCATCTCACCCACACCGAAGGCGGGCTTCATCAACGAACCGACGTGTTCCTTTTCGGCCTGCGAGGGAAGCCAACCGGGCGAGCGTTCCGCCCACTCCTGCTCGGTGAGCAGGACGCCGTCGGGGCTGACGTGATGATCACGAAACGATCCGACTTCCCGGTTGAAGCCGACGTGGGGCAACGACAGTTCGACGGCGATTCCCGCCTCGGAAAGCGTGCGGTTCCAGCGCCGGAGGCCCTTCTCGCAGTCGACGGTGTATTCGGAGCGCAACTCGTGGTTGACCAGCGCCCGAGCGGACAGCGTCTCACTGGTGATCGCTCCGTCGGCAACGGTGAGGTAGTGCGCCTCGGTGTCGAGCAGGACGTGATCGTCGTCGTACTTGTCTTCGCCGTAGCGGCCCTTGAGTCCGGCGGCGTAGTAGTTCGCAGCGTTCGTCGACTTCTCTGAGCCGAACAGATCGAGACTGACCGAATAGTGGAAGTTGATGTAGCGCTGCAGCGTGTCGAGGTTGATGCCGCCATGTGCGGTGATGTCGTCGGTGTCGTGTTCGTTCATCAACTGCGCGGTGCGTTCGACGACTCGGCCGACTCCGGTCGCCCCGACGAACATGTGATGGGCTTCTTCTTTCAACATGAAGTCGCAGGTCCGACTCAGCGGATCGAATGCCGACTCCCGTAGGGCCCCGAGTTGGTATTTGCCGTCGCGGTCGGTGAAGTAGGTGAACATGAAGAACGACAGCCAGTCGGGCGTCTCTTCGTTGAAGGCACCGAGGATGCGTGGCTGATCGTCGTCACCGGAGTTGCGTTCGAGCATGGCGTCTGCCTCGTCACGGCCGTCCTTGCCGAAGTAGCGGTGCAGCAGGTACACCATCGCCCACAGGTGACGGCCCTCTTCGACGTTGACTTGGAAGAGGTTGCGCAGGTCATAGAGCGACGGTGCCGTCGCACCCAGGAGGCGTTGCTGTTCGACCGACGCCGGCTCGGTGTCGCCCTGCACCACGATGAGGCGGCGGAGGTCAGTCCGGAACTCACCCGGCACCTCCTGCCAGACCGGTTGGCCTTTGCTGTCGCCGAAGCCGATCGTGCGATCGGGTTGGGCCTCGCTGAGAAAGATCCCCCACCGGTACTCGGGCATCTTGACGTGGCCGAAGTGCGCCCACCCCTCACGGCCGACGTCGACGGCGGTGCGGAGATACACGTCTTTTTCTTGGAAACCGGCCGGACCCATGTCGGACCACCAGTCCTGGAACCGTGGCTGCCAGTTCTCCAGCGCACGTTTGAGGCGCCGGTCGTCGGCGAGGTCGACGTTGTTCGGGATGCGCTCGTTGTAGTCGATGTTCGTCATGTCATCTCCCTGTGCTCAGGTGCGGTGGTGGTCGTAGGTGGGTCGGGTGCCGGTGCCGTACTTGCGCAGTGCGCCGTCGGGGCCGCTGGCGTTCGGGCGGATGAAGACCCAGTTCTGCCAGCCGGAAAGGCGAGCGAAGATCTTCGTGGCCATGGTCTCGGGCCCGGCGAAGCGATGGTTGGCCTCCATTGCGGTGAGGGCATCTGGCGAGAAGCTGGCGCGTTCTTCGATGGCGAGGCGGACCTCGTCGTCCCAGTCGAGGTCGTCGGGCGTCGACGTGACAAGGCCGAGTTCTGCTGCGCGGGCGGCGTCGATCGATTCGCCGATCGCTGCTTCGGTGGCGGCCACGTCGTCGGGTGATCCCCAGAACCGGGAGGTCAGCCGCGTGATGCCGTTGGCCATCGGCATCGGCCCTGCGCTGGCCGGCGTGAGTCGGATCGTGGCAGCCGGCAGCGGGTCGTCGTCGTCTTCGAAGATGCCGTTCAGCATGTAGCTGCGGTCGGCGGCGAGCAGCACTTCGGCGAGCACACCGGCGAAACAGGAGCCGGGCTCGACCACGCCGATCAGGCTGCGAGCCGTGAGGTCGAGCCGTGAAAGCACCCGCTTCCAGAGCAGCGCCGTCTCGCGTGAGAGGTGATCGGTGCCGGCGAGGAGCTGCTCGGTGTGCGCCACGACGGCATCGGAATCACCGGCTGTGCGCAACACGATCGTGCCGAGCAGCGGTTCGTTGAAGCGGAGGTGACACAACACGTCGTCGAGTTCGCGCGCAGCGGTCAGCGCCCAGTCGGCGTCTGTGCTGGCGGTGATCGTGAGCGACGCCGAGCGGCCGGGACGGTCCAGGTCGGCCCGCACGAAACGGTAGGCGACCGCATCAGCGGTGACCGTGCGGTCGAGCGGTTCGAGCACGATACCCGTACCGTCGTCGACCCGCTCGGATGTGGCCGCCAGCGCCGCGGCCCGTTCGACCACTGCAGTCTCGAACGACGACGGAGGCGCGACTTCGTCGACCAGATTCCAGTCGACGGCCTGCGCACCCTGGATGCCCTCGGACAGGGTGGCGAACACGTCGGCTCGATCGCGCCGGACGTGGCGCTTGTCGGTCAGTCGGGTCAGTCCACCGGTTCCCGGCAGCACGCCGAGCAGTGGCACCTCGGGGAGCGACACCGAACTCGAGCGGTCGTCGACGAGCAGGAGGTGATCGCAGGCCATGGCGACCTCGTAGCCGCCACCGGAGCACGCACCGTTGATCGCTGCGAGGAAGCGGAGCCCGGACTCGGCCGATGCCTCTTCGATCTCGAGGCGGGTTTCGTTCGTGAACTTGCAGAAGTTGACCTTGTGGCTGTGGGAGGCAGCGGCGAGCATTCGAATGTTCGCCCCGGCACAGAACACGCCCTCGATGGCGCTGTCCAACACGACGACCTTGACCTCGGGGTGCTCGAAGCGCAGCCGCCGGACTGCGTCGGCCAACTCGATGTCGACGCCGATGTCGTAGCTGTTCAGCTTCAGTTCGTAGTCGCCCAGGAGGCCACCGTCGACTGCCACACTCATCGAGAGTCTGGCGATGTCACTGTCGATCTTCAGATTCCAGTGCGCATAGGAATCGGGGCTGCGCTCGAAGGTGATCGGTTCTGCTGCGGTTGCTTCGGTCGTCTGCTCAGTCATGTTGCGAGCCCCCTGTCGCTTGCCCATTCCGTTTGGTCGGCCTCTCGAACATACCTTGCTTTCCATGTCGAACGCAAGCAGAATGTAGAAGATGAATCCCGACAGTGCTCCCCTGGCCCCGGTTCTCGGCGTGCGCAACGATGGCGGTACCGGCTCGTCGAGTGCCTCCGATCTCCTCATCACCGTGTTCGGTGAGCTGATGCGACCTACCGGCACCACGGCCTGGACGCAGACGCTCGTCGCCGCCCTCGGTCTGGTCGGAGTGGAAGAAAAGGCCGCACGGCAGGCGATCAGCCGGTTGGCCGAAAAGGGGTGGCTTGCATCGGAACGCATTGGCCGGCGAACCCGCTGGGCGCTCACCGACTGGGCTGCTGATGTGCTCGACCGAGGAGCAGAACGGATCTACGGACTCGGCCAACGATCTGACGACTGGGACGGCACGTGGCTGGTGTTGCTTGCCAGCGTGCCCGAAGCTCAGCGGACCGTGCGGGGACCACTCGGCGTTCGGCTCGGCTGGGCCGGTTTCGGCACCATCGGCCAGGGGGTGTGGGTCAGCCCCCGCCTCGAACGCGAAGCAGAGGCCGTGCAGGTGCTCGACCAGTTCGGCATCGATGCCACGATGTTCCGGTCCGAGATGACCGAGACCGGCGACCCGATCGAACTCGCACGCCGCGCATGGCAGCCGGACGAACTCGCTGCCGAGTACCGGGCGTTTCTCGTCTTCGCCGAACAGCTCACGCCGACCACAGCCGCCGATTCGTCACAGTCGACCGGTGACCTGATCCGGCTGGTCGATGCGTGGCGACGCTTCCCGCTGCTGGACCCGGACCTGCCCGAGACGCTGCTCCCTCACGATTGGCCCGGCCAGGGCGCCGCAGCGAATTTCACTCGCCAGCGCGCCGAACGGGCTCCCGTCGCAGCGGCCTGGTGGGCCGCCACTGACGCAAACTTCGACTGATCACCCACGCCGTCATCGGCTTTCGGGAGGTTCTTGCGCACAGTGACTGCACGAACCTCCCGAAAACGTCAGGGGTGGGCTCGGATCAGTAGATCTCGATGAGACCGGCTGCGCCTTGGCCACCACCGATGCACATCGTGACCACGCCGAGCTTGGCGCCACGACGCTTGCCTTCCTGGAGGATGTGGCCGGCGCAACGGGTACCGGTCATGCCGAAAGGGTGTCCAATGGCGATCGAGCCGCCGTTGACGTTGTACTTCTCGGGGTCGATGCCGAGCTTGTCGCGGCTGTAGAGGCACTGCGAGGCGAAGGCCTCGTTCAGCTCCCAGATGTCGATGTCGTCGACGGTGAGGCCGTGGCGCTCGAGGAGCTTCGGGACGGCATAGATCGGGCCGATGCCCATCTCGTCAGGCTCACAACCAGCGACGGCCCAACCCTTGAAGGCACCGAGCGGCTCGATGTTGCGCTTCGACGCTTCGGTGTCGGACATCATCACAACGGCAGCAGCGCCGTCGGACAATTGGCTGGCGTTGCCGGCAGTGACGTAGTTCCCCTCCCCACGGACCGGGCCGAGCTTCGCGAGGCCTTCGAGCGTGGTGGTGGGACGGTTGCATTCGTCGCGATCGACGACGTAGTCCACGATGGACTCTTCTTTGGTCTCGCGATCGACGAGCTTCATCTTCGTGGCCATCGGGACGATCTCGTCGACGAAGAGCTCGTTCTCCTGGGCCTGCGCCATCCGCATCTGGCTCTCGAGGGAGTACTCGTCCTGGTACTCCCGGGTCACGTTGTACCGCTCGGCGACGATGTCGGCGGTCTCGATCATCGCCATGAAGATGGCCGGGTACTCCTCGGTGAGCGCCGGGTCGACGCCGCCGAGGCTGTCGATGCCTCCACCCGGCATGGTGATCGATTCGACACCAGCTGCCACAGCGACGTCGACTCCGTCGTTCTTGATGTGGTTCGCTGCGACGGCGATCGAGTTCAGGCCCGACGAGCAGTGGCGCTGGATCGTATTGCCACCGACGTTGACCGGCAGACCGGCGAGCAGCCCGGCCAGGCGCCCGAGGTTGCCGGCGCCGTGTGCACCGTTGCCGAGCGCGACGTCCTCGACGGATTCAGGCTCGACACCCGACTTCTCGACGGCGTGCTTGATGGCGTGCGCCGCCATCGACATTGCCGGCGTCATGTTGAAGCCGCCGCGGCCAGCTTTGGCGAGACCGGTACGGGCATAGGAAACGAAGACTGCTTCGGGCATTGGGGACTCCTGAGATCAGTGAAGGGTGTGCGGTTGCGAACCTAGTGACCGGTGCACCCGTTCGTTGCACCCGACAGGGCGACTGTGACACCTGGCGCCGCACCGGCACGCTGTCGCTGTGCGTTGCGGTGGCAAGATGCCGATCATGAGCGAGTTCTTTCCGTACCGTCTCGACAAGCGGTGGAGCCCGATGTTCGCTGCGCTGAGGATCAAGCGGACCGACGGCGTCACGCTCACCGATGACGGATTGCTCCGAGCCACGTTCGGCTTCCTGAACGTCGAGACGCCGGTGGAGAACATCGATCACACCGAGGTGACGGGACCTCACCGCTGGTACACCGCCGTCGGTGCACGCCTCAGCCTGGCCGACGATGGCCTGACGTTCGGCACGAACCACGAGCTCGGTCTGTGTCTCGAGTTCGTCGAGAGGATCCCGAAGGTGATCGGGTTCCGGAAGCACTCGACCCTGTGGGTCAGCGTTGCCGACCCTGACGGTCTGGCCAACGCCCTCGGCTGCTGACCATCGAGTCACCAGCAGCGAGCAGGCTGCCTCAGATGTCGGGATCGATACCGGTCATCTCGATCGACAGTTCCCAGAGACCAGCCGCGAGCGCATCGTCTTTGGCAACCGCGGTTGCCCGGGCGACGCCTGCGGGCCCGGCGGTCTCGTTGCGCCTGGTCGGGCCGAGATATGCGCCACTTTCGAGTGCGGGATCGGTGGCCGCCATCAGCGTGGGCCAGGCCCCCTCGGCCGCCGAGTTGAAGAGCGGCCGGAACAGCGGAACAGCGAACCGAACGATGGCGGGCAGGTGCCTCGCGAGTTCGGTGTCGGCGATGCCCGGGTGGCAGCCCACTGCAATCGTGGACGAGCCTGCGGCTCGGAGTCGGCGGTCGAGTTCATACATGAACATCAGATTGGCAAGCTTGCTCTGGCCGTACCGGTCCTGAGTGCGGTAGGAGTTGTCGGCGTCGATGTCGTCGAAGTAGATCTTCGCCCCGCGGTGGGCAATGCTGCTCGTGACGACGACGCGCGGTACCGCGTCAGCACCCTGTTCGGCGAGTTTGGGAAGCAGGAGTGAGGTCAGGGCGAACGTGCCCAGGTGATTCACTCCGAACTGGGATTCGAAGCCGTCGGCGGTCATCTCCTTGGGCGGCATCATGATGCCGGCGTTGTTGACCAGCACATCGAGCCGGTCCTCGGCCAGCACCTGGTCGGCGGCGCGGCGCACACTGGCGAGGTCGGCCTGGTCGAGGGACACGAATTCCAGGTCGGCACCGGGCACGACTGCTTCGATCTCGGCCATTGCCCGCATCGCTTTGTCCTCGGAGCGGCACCCGAGCAGGACGCGGCCTCCGCGCTCAGCGAGCACCTTTGCTGCTTCGAACCCGAGCCCGGTGTTGGCCCCGGTGACGAGGAAGGTTCGGCCCGACTGGTCCGGCACGTCGGCTGCAGTGAATCCGGAAGTCATGTCCGCTGTGTATCACCGCTCGTCCCGCGCGGACACCACCGACCTGCGAGGATCGCCCGATGGTCAACAAGAAGTATGTCGCTACCAACCGGATCGTCGAACGCGCCGAACTGAACGACTTCATCCGTCCTCGCCACCACGGCGTGCTGCTGACCAACCGGCGCGACGGGTGGCCACAATCGTCGCTCGTGTCGATGGGACTCGATGACGAAGGCCGAATCGTCGTATCGAGTTACCCCGAACGCGCCAAGGTCCACAATCTGCGTCGCGATCCGAAGGCGTCGATGGTCGTGCAGAGCAATGAGTGGAACGGCGAATGGGTGCAGGTCGATGGCGCCGCCGAAGTGATCGACCTGCCCGCAGCGCTCGATGGACTCTGCGACTATTTTCGCGTGATCTCCGGCGAGCACCCCGACTGGGACGACTACCGCGAGGCGATGAGTGCGCAAGGCAAATGCCTGATCCGGCTGACGATCGAACGCTGGGGGCCGGTCGCCAAGGGCGGCTTCCCCGCTCGGCTCGTCGACTGACTCTCGGCAGACGCAGCTGCTCGGTTCCCCCCGCCCCCCCGCCGTCGAGCCCGCTTCCCGCCCGAGTCGGAGATTCTTTGTGTCACAGCAACCGGCGTAGTGCTGGACATGTGGTGACGCAGATCGCGGCCCAAGTTTCTGTGTCACGACATCGCGCGGTTTTCTGTACTTGTGGTGGCACAGAATTCGGGAAACACGACGGATCGCGACGCTCATCGGCCCGGGACAGGGACCGCTTCGTCAACACTGTGACAACAGACGTCGATGATGAACACATGACCAACCTCAACCGGCGCATTGCGTCGGTCGCGAACGGTCAGCTGGGGATCGTCTCGAGGAGCCAAGTGCACTCGATCGGCGGTTCGGATGACCAGCTTCGGCGCCGAGTCCAGAGCGGCACCCTCCTTCCCATCGGACGACAGACGTTCCGTCTTCCCGGTGCCGCTGTATCTGCAGAAACCGAGCTCAGAGCGCTGCTGCTCGACATCGGGGGCCAGGTCTGGGCGAGCGGTTCGACCGCCGCAGCCCTCCTCGGCTTCGACGGCTTTCGGCTCGGAGCACCCTTCGACGTCACGGTGCTTCGCGGCCGGAACATCCAACGCGTCGGGCACCACGTCCACACCACGACAGCGCTCGACCTGATCGATCGAGCGACTGTCGACGGAGTCCGGTGCTTCAGCGGTGCGCGAACTCTCATCGACCTCGCCCGTTCCTCGCCAATCGAAGAACTCGTCGTCGCGCTGGACTGTGGCTTGCGCGATGGCCGCTTCAACGAAGACCTGCTACACCGAAGAATCTGTGCGCTCGCCTCGAAAGGTCGATACGGCATCCCCACACTGCTCGATGCCATCAACACCTTCGAGCACGGTCGCGGCGGACACAGCTGGCTCGAACGACGGTTCCTCGACGTGGTCGACGCCGCAGGCCTCCCCCGACCATTGACGCAGCAGGTGTTGACTCGGGCTCAGGATCGACTCGTTCGCGTTGACTTCCGGTTCACCGAAAGCAATGTCGTCGTCGAGGTGCTCGGGTACCGCTACCACCGAACGCCGACCCAGATCGAACGGGATGTCCGGCGCGTGAATGCCTTGATCGCCGATGGCTACCAGCCCTACCAGTACTCGTACGCAACGGTCGTCAACGACGCCGGAACGATGGTCGACGATCTCCGTCATGCGCTCGCCAAAGCCGCCTGAACACCTCTCTGGGGCCGCCTCGATGTTCCGGCGCGGTCTCTGCGTCACGAGCCTGGCGGGCGGCCTCTGCGTCACAACAACCGGCGGGGTACTGCACTTGCCGTGACACAGATCGCTACGCGAGCTTCTGTGTCACGGCAACCGGCGGAGTACGGCACGTGCGGTGACTCAGAGTCGCCCAGTGCGGGTCCGGGCGGGCACCGCTGCAGCTCACGCTCTACTCTGACGGGTATGAGCGATGCTTCGAACCGGTCCAATCGCGAAGTCTGGGAAGAGGCCTTCGGAGAGTCGAAAATCCGGACCGCTGACTACTCGACGATGTCGGGTGTTCCACTGGAGCCGGTCTACGGCCCCGACGACGGCGAGTTCCCCGGCCAGTACCCGTACACCCGAGGTCCGCACGCCTCGATGTACCGATCACGGCTGTGGACGATGCGCATGTTCGCCGGCTTCGGCACCGCAGACGACACCAACGGACGATTCAAGGAGATCCTGCAGGCGGGCGGCACCGGGCTGTCGACGGCGTTCGACATGCCGACGTTGCTCGGGTTGGATTCCGATGACGAGATGTCGCTCGGCGAGGTCGGCCGTTGCGGCGTCGCCGTCGATTCACTCGCCGACATGGAGGATCTCTACGCCGACATCGACCTCGACGAGATCACGACGTCGATGACGATCAACAGCCCGGCGGCGCCGATCTTTGCGATGTACGTCGCGCAGGCAGAGAAGTCGGGCATCAACCGGGCTCGGCTGGGCGGCACCCTGCAGAACGACATCTTGAAGGAGTATCAGGCTCAGAAGGAGTTCGTCTTCCCGCCCCGCCAGTCGATGCGGTTGGTGCGCGACACGATCCGCTTCACCGCGGCGGAGATGCCGCGCTGGAACTCGATCTCGATCTCGGGCTACCACATCCGCGAGGCCGGATCGACCGCCGCCGAGGAGTTGGCGTTCACGTTGGCGAACGGTTTCGCCTACGTCGAGTTGGCGCTGCAGGCAGGCCTGCCGATCGACTCGTTCGCACCACGACTCAGCTTCTTCTTCAACGCGCACATCGATTTCTTCGAAGAGATCGCCAAGCTCCGTGCCGCCCGTCGGATCTGGGCCCGTTGGATGACCGAGCGCTACGGCGCACAACTCGCGAAGTCGCTGCAGCTCCGGTTCCACACCCAGACCGCCGGCGTCTCACTCACTGCGCAGCAGCCCGAGGTGAACATCGTGCGCACGGCGATCGAAGCGTTGGCCGGCGTACTGGGCGGCACACAGAGCCTCCACACGAACTCGATGGACGAAGCGCTTGCGCTGCCGACCGAGAAGTCCGCTCGGATCGCTCTGCGCACGCAGCAGGTCATCGCACACGAGACCAACGTGGCTCATGTCGCGGACCCGTTGGGTGGCTCGTACTTCGTCGAAGAACTCACCGACGAGATGGAGCGTCAGGCAGAAGAGATCTTCGCCAAACTCGACGAGTTCGGACAGGGCTCGATGCTCGAGGGTTGCATCGCAGGCATCGACGACAATTGGTTCCAGCGGCGGATTGCTGACTCTGCATTCGAACTCGAACGCAAGTTCAACTCCGGGGAACGGATCATCGTCGGCGTGAGCGACTTCCTGGCCGGCAACGAGGACGACGAGATGGAGACGCTGCGGATCAGCAACGCCGACGAAGGCCGTCAGCGGAGTCGACTCGAAGCCGTCAAGCAAGATCGCGATCAGGAAGCCGTCGACAAGATCCTTGCTCGACTCGCAGTCGAGGCGGCTGACCCGGAAGTCAACCTCATGCCGACACTGATCGAGGCGTCACACACCTATGCGACGCTCGGCGAGATCATGAACACCATGGCCGCCGTCTTCGGACGACACACCGAAGTACCGACGATCTAGTTCGAGTCGGCTAGTTCGAGCCGGGCTGCGCTCCCCACCACGCAACCGCAGTTCGGGTACCGGCGGGAATCTCGGTGAAACCGCCGTCGCGGATCTGGATCGGGGCGTCGTCGGCCATCGCAGACCACAATCGTTCGTCGGGGTGCACGATTCTGATCGGTCGCCCCGCAGCGTTCCAGTGTGCCACCACATCAGCATCTGCTCGCATCCATGCCCACTGTCCGGCATGGGCACACTGCGCGGCTTGTTTGCCCCAGGACATCTCGACGAGTGGCGTCACGGCGATGGCGAGCACGTCCGCCGATGCCGCTTCGTCCTGGCTGCCTTCGGCAGCGAGCACGACTTCGCTGACTGTGGGGACCTCGTCGAGCGGCACGGACTGGATCTGCAGCTTGGCGAGCGCTTCGGGCGCCTGGTCCATCGGCGATGGGACGAAGGCGCGCACTTCGGCGGTGCCGTACTTGACGGTGACTCCGTCTGGCTCCTGAGCTCGCTGCCAGGCTGATGCGCGTCCCCTCCGGACGATCTTGCGGATGCGCGCACCGTTCCAGGCGTCAACGGCGTCGTGCCACGGGCCACCGGGACCGCTGCGATCGTCATCGAGCAGCGCGATCGTCGCGAGCACGGCTGCGGTACAGATGTCGACCGTGGTCGGTGGAGCGAGCTTCTCGACCCGAGCGGCAAGCTGCAACGCCCACGGCGATTCGTTCTCTGTGTGATCAGTGTGATCCGTGAGCAGTTCATCATCCACGAGGCCCGGTCTATCGCACGTCGCTACGGTGGAGCCATGAGGATCGACAAGATACCGATCGGCGCCAACCCACCGGAGGACATCAACGTGATCGTCGAGGTGCCGGTGGGTGGTGAGCCGATCAAGTACGAGATGGACAAATCGTCCGGCACGCTGTTCGTCGACCGGTTCCTCTACACCCCTATGCGCTATCCGGGTAACTACGGCTTTGTTCCCCACACGCTGTCCGAGGACGGCGATCCCATCGATGTGCTCGTCTGCAACACGCGGGTCATCATTCCCGGAGCTGTCATCAATTGCCGGCCGGTCGGCGTGCTCGTGATGGAAGACGACGCCGGGTTGGACGAAAAAGTGCTCGCGGTGCCGAGTGACAAGGTCAGCCGTCGATATGCGACCGTCATGGAGTACACCCAACTGCCCGAGATCACGGTGCAGCAGGTCGAACACTTCTTCGACCACTACAAGGACCTCGAGCCCGGCAAATGGGTCCGGATCGACCACTGGGGCGACGCAGCCGAAGCCAGGCAGATGATCCTCGAAGCAATCGAACGGGCGCCCGACTGATCCCGAGCCCAAATCCGGGGTGGAACGTGCTCGGATCTACGCGGTGGGCTCGGTCGAGATCGCGTCTGCGACCTTGCCGCCCGCGGCGTCGACGACGCCTGCGACTCGCTGGCTGGCCGCCTCCGTGACGTCGCCGACGTTGTCGGAAACTGACGACACCACGGTGTTGCCCTTCACCTTGTCGACGGTATCGGACGCCTTACGAGCGACGGAGTCGCGCTGTTCATCGCTGAGGCTGTTGATGATGTAGCCACCGAGAACTGCGCCGATGATGATGCCGAGTGAGAATTTCATGATGTCGTGCTACCCCGTGTGGACGTTGTCAAACCTGGTCGGATGCAGAAGCGCTTGATCACGCCGAGCCAAGTGCGGCGACGAGCTGCTTTTTGGTCATCGAGCTGCGGCCGTCGAGATCCAGTTCCTGTGCACGGTCATACAACTGCGCCTTGGTCCACTGTCCGTACGGAACACCCGGGTTCGGGCGATCCGCGTCGATCGCCAGGGCCCCTTCGTCGAGGAGCCGTTCGGTGGCCTGCGTCGCTGCGTCGACGGTCTGGGCCGTCTCGGCACGTACTTGTCCTGCTGTCTGACGTGCCGCGTCGCTGGCCGTTTTAGCTGTGCGGCTGACGGCCGAGGATGCCTGGCCCACCGATGTCCGGGTGCTCGTCGCAGCGGTGTTCCACACCGAGTCGGCGGCCCGACGGACGGTGCACACGACATCTGCCGATGTGTCGATCACCCGACGAGCAGACGCGCGAGTCAGATTCAGACCCTTCGACGGGATCGACGGCAGAGATTCTTCGAGGTCGTCGAGGCGTTCTGTGACGTCATTCTGGACGGAAGTCAGTGAAATGTTCATGTCGTCGGGATGCCCGCGGCGAGGAGCGCGAAACATGCGGATCGTGTGACGTCCGCCGCAACACGCCATGCTGTGGTCATGATGGGACAAAGCGACATCGACGGCGACGTGCTCGCAGATGCGTTCAACGGCAGCGGCCTCAGCGCGTGGGATTGGGGAGTCGCCGGCATCGTCCTCGCAGTGGCGATCGTGTTGTCACGAGTGGTCAAGATGCTCATCGTCCGCATCCTGCGGCGTCGTGTCGATCCGGCCCTCGCCAGCTTGATCGGACGGATGGTGGGCTACTTGGTGCTCATCGTCGGCTTCGTCTACGCCCTCGAAGGGCTCGGTGTCCAAATCGGGCCGGTCCTCGGTGCGTTGGGTATCGCGGGTATTGCCTTGGCTTTCGCGCTGAAGGACATCTTGGAGAACTTCGTGGCCGGAGTGTTGCTGCAGTTGCAGCGTCCGTTCACCTACGGTGATCAGGTGTTGATCAACGAGCAGGAGGGCACGGTGCATGACATCGACACGCGTCTCGTCACGCTGATCACTCCCGCAGGCGAAACGATCAAGATTCCGTCGGCCACCGTGATCAAGTCGGACATCAACAACTACACCGCGCAGGGCGCCCGCCGGACGACCCTGCCGGTGGGCGTCGCCTACGGCACCGATCTCCGCTCAGCGATCACCGTCCTCACTCGCGCCGTCGAAGCAGTTGCCGGCGTGCACGACACCCCTCGCCCCGAGGTACTGCTCGTCGGGTTCGGCGATTCGAGCATCGATTTCGTGGTCCGCTTCTGGCACGCGCCGAGTATCGCAACGTTCTGGACCACACGCAGTGCCGTTGCGCTCCAGGTGAACGACGCTCTCAAGGATGCTGGGATCACGATTCCGTTTCCGCAACGCACCATGTGGTGGGCTGGAGAGACCGACGCATGACCAGATCCCCGAGCCGGGAACCCATCCGCATCACACTGGTGAACGACTACCAGATCGTCGTGGAGGGGTTGCGCACCATGCTCTCGCCCTACGAGGACCGAGTGCGGGTTGTCGAACTCGAAGCCGGAGGCGTCCCCGACGACAGAGCCGACATTGCGATGTTCGACACGTTCGCGGCGCGCCGCAGCGTGTCGAATCGGGTTCGGGCAATGGCAGCCGACGGCGACATCGGTCGCGTTGTGCTGTACACCTGGGACGCTCCACTGCAGTTCGTCGACGACCTGGACGACGTCGACGCCATCGTGCTCAAATCGGTGACCGGGCGCGCTCTCGTCGACTGCATCGAACGAATCCACGCCGGAGAGAACGTCGGTCTCGATCAGGTTGCCCCTCCCCCATCGGCGTCACTCAGCGAACGCGAACTCGAGGTGCTGGCCCGGTTGGCGCTCGGTGACAGCAACCGGCAGATAGCCGATGAGCTGTACCTGTCGGTCGACACCGTGAAGACGCACGTCAAGAAAGTGTTCGGCAAACTCGGGGTGACGAATCGCACGCAGGCGGCGCTCGCTGCGCAGTCCTTGGGGCTCGGCCCGCCTGAGTGACCGCCAGTGTGACCTGGTGGTGCTCCGGGAGTCGGCTCCCCTCCGAGGCCGCCTGATCAGCTGGTCGGTGCTGTTTCGGAGTCGTTCGAGGTTTGGCCCCGCCTGTTCAGCAACGTCGCCGTGGCCACGAGCACGATGAGCGCGGCGACGATGCCAGCAGCGCCCCGAGGGTGACGTCGCACGGTTCGTACCGTCGTGCGTGCGGCGCGCACTCCGAAGCGGCTCCCCTGCCGAGCGACGACCGCCGCGAAGTCGGACACATCGTCGAGATCCGGAGAGATTGCGCCGAGCGTGCCGCCGACCTTGTCGAATGGGAGCGACGTCACCACGTCGGTCACGTCGCTGATCGACACCGAGGTCTTGGGCAGCGTGGGAGCGGATGCGAGGATGTCCATGTCGGCAACGTACCCGCACCCGGGACGGACCAAACACCACAGGTCCTCCCTCCGCAAATCGATTCGCCCAACGTCGATCCGCTTCGTCTCCTCGGTCCCAAAGGACTCCTGGTCGGCATCTGCAACACACCCGATCTCCATGACTGCCCTACTCGCCTGATCGGCGCGATTGCGCGCACACTGGCCGCGTGTCGGCGCTGTCTGGTGACGATGTGTGAAACCGGCACGGCGTGGCAGACTGAGCCATGTTGCAAGACGCTCGATCCTGGCTTTCCGATCGAGTCGGCATCGTCCGGCTTCGCCAGTTCGCTGACCGACTCCGCCACCGGCTGTCGTTCATTCCGTTGCTGTACGCCCTCGGGGCCACGCTCTTCGTTCATGTGAGCCTGTTCGGCGATCGCCTGCTGGCTGACGTCGACCTCCCCGCGGTGTTGACCACGACGGTCGATAGTGCGCAAGCGGTGTTCTCGGCGATGGCGGGCGGGTTGATCACCTCGATCACCTTGCTGCTGTCGATGATGCTCGTCGCTGTCCAGCTCGCCAGTTCGCAGTTCTCGCCGCGCACACTCCGAGACTGGCTCGGCGACAGAGTGCTCCAGCACGCCGTCGGATTGGTACTCGGGACGACCGTCTTTTGCCTGCTCGCCCTGCGAGTGACTCGAGACTCCAGCGACCCGGATGGGGTGAGCACGGTGCCCCACATCACCGTGCTGATCGCCCTCGTGCTCGGCGTGGTCTCGTTGATCGCCGTGGTCCGCTCCGTCGATCACATCACCCACAGCGTCCGCATCGGCTCGGTTGCCCAGCGAATCGCTGACGACACGATCAAGGCCGTCAGAGCCACCAGCGCGTTACGACCGGGGCAACGGCCGGACATCGTGCCGACGAGCCCACCGGCAGACATCGAACAACCTTCGCTCGGCCAGATCCCAACAGGTGCGCGGGCGATCGAAGCGCCGGTCGCCGGATGGCTCCAGCAGATCGAGAACGACACGATCATGAACGCCCTCCCCGACGGTGCAACCGGTTACGTCACCGCTCCGCTCGGTGGCTTCGTCCCAGCGCACGCACCGATCATGTGGATCACCCCTCCCCCCGATGACGACGACGAGCGCCTCGAAGAAGTCCTCGAGGCATTCGCTTTCGGCGACACTCGCACGATGCAGCAGGACGTTGCATTCGGGCTCCTGCAGTTGAGTGACATTGCGGTGCGCGCCCTGTCACCGGGCGTGAACGACCCGAGCACGGCAAACGATCTGATCGTGCACATCGGCAACGTGCTGCTCGCGATCTGGGAGCACCCCGAGCCTGGCGCGACGACCGAGGACGGCTCGCGGACCATCATCCGTCATCAGACGACGCATCGCGAGTTTCTCGATCAGGCCTTTTCCGCGATCCGCCGGTACGGATCCGGCGATCCCCTGGTGCTCACGACCATGGTTCGCACGCTGCAGACGATGCACTCAGAAGTCGAGCGCCGCCGGCTACCGGGGCCGTTGGAGCCGATCGATGAACTCCTGGACCAATTCGCGTCGTGGGGTGACCGTACGACCTGGACGACCGACGAAGGCGAACAACTCGACGCGCTCGTGACGCGCAGCTGATCGTGCCTGCGCTCAGGTCGGGTCGACGACGCTGATGTGATCTTCGAGACCGCTCACACTCAGCAGTCGTTGCACCGTCCGGCCGGGACTGCGCAGCACGAGAGAGCCGCCGCCTTCGCTGAGCGTGCCATTGGCCGAGATGATCACGCGGAGACCACTCGAATCCATGAACGCGAGATCGGTGAAGTCCAGCACGACATCGGCGTCGTTACTGACACCGGCAAGGGCGCCTGCCAGCTCGGGAGCGGTGTGCGCATCGAGCTCGCCGGCGACGAAGAAGACCAGCTCATCGTTGGTCTGAACGGTGAGACGCTCGGGAGCTTCGGCCATCGGCTGCAGTGTAGCGATGGCGGACGCGCCATGACGCAGGGTACGGGTAATCACCCGTTCGGGTGCCGTAATCGGAGCACGATGGCTGCAGCATCGTCGTCGGCACCTTCGGAACGGGCCCGCTGCTCGAGCAGCGACACGACGGCTGCGCTGGCGAAGTCGGTGACACCACGCCCGAGTTGAGCGCCGACCTCGCGATCGATGTCGGCACAGAGGTCGCGCAGAGAATCGTCGATCACCTCGTCTCTGCGTTCGACGACACCGTCGGTGTAGGCAACGAGCAATGCTCCGGCTGGCAGTTCGCGCACCACACTGACGTAGTCCCCCAGTCCGGTGCCGATCGGTGGCCCCACCTCGGTACGCATCAAGCGCGACGCTGTGCTGGGGTCGGTCAGGATCGGCGGGAGGTGGCCGGCAGACGCAATGGTCACCGAACCGGCTGCAGCGTCGACGACCATCACCAGAGCGGTCGCCATCGTGTCTGGCGAGCGACGCGTGAAGTAGTCGTCGGTCTGCTGCAGGCTGAGTGCGGGGTCCCCACTGGTCGACAGGAGACTGCTCGCCAGCACGTGACGTACCTGTCCCATTTCCGCCGCGGCGCGCACGTTGTGACCAACGACGTCACCAATGACGAATGCGCTCGAGAAGTCACCCAACTCGACGACGTCGTACCAGTCGCCGCCCACGGCCAACTCGTCGCGGCCGGGTACGTAGAGCGTGGCGACGTCGAGGTGGTCGTGCTCCGAGATCGCCGGCGGCAACAGCCAGTTCTGCAGTGTCTCGGCGACCTGTCGATCCGCTGCCCCGCGACGCGCCCGTTCGAACGCAGGGGCGGACGCCGAGATGATGTCGGCGAGCAGGGTTCGTTCAGCGTCGTCGATCTCGTGGGCATCGGGCCACGCGAGGCCGATGACTGCGGTCGGAAGCGTGCCGTCAGAACTCGGGATCGGCAGGCAGTAGAAGCTTGCGAAATCGGCTCGGTCAGCCTCGGCTGCGAACAACGGCCATCGGTCGAACCCACTGGGATCGGGAAGTTCAGCGGCGGCGAGGTCCCCCCGGAGCACCGCCGCCATCGGAACGTCGGTGGACAGTGGAGCGTTCTTCCAGTCGCGCGCGACGTCGGCCGGCATCGTTGGTCCGAAGACGAAGTCCATGGTGTTCGGATCGTCGGCCGACAGAAATGCCACGACGACCCAGCCGGCTTGCACGATGTCCGTGAAACCGCGTGCGATGACGCCGGCCACGCCGAACGGGTCGATCTTCTCGGCAGTCTCGACGAGCAGCGTCTGCACGTCCGACCGATAGTCGCGCGCACGCCGCTCTCGGCGGAGCAGGGCGCGCAGCGCATCGTTCTCCTCACGGAGTTTCGCTTCGGAGGGCGGTGACACCGCACCACTCAACCACAAGTTTCAGTGACTGGTACGACCGTCCCGCTCAGTTGTCTTGCTCGGCGGCAGCCACGATCCGACGGAGCATGATGGGAAAGATGACTCCGTGGAAGGGCCACACCGACCACCAGTAGGCCCGCCCGAGAAGGCCGCGGGGTGCGTACCGTGCACGTTGGACCACCCGAGTCGATCCGTCGGGTTCGGCTGTCGTCTCCCACTCCAGCCAGGCCTGACCTGGCAACTTCATCTCGGCGCGCAGCCGGAAGAGATCGTCGCCGAGTTCATCGACACGCCAGAAATCGAGTGCTTCGCCGACGGTGATGTCGTCTGGGTGACGTCTGCCGCGTCGGAGCCCGACACCACCGACGAGTTGGTCGAGCACGCCCCGAAACGCCCAGAGTCCGCCGAACCCGTACCATCCGCGGGCTCCACCGATGCCCTGCACCGTGCGTTGCACGTCGTCCGACGTCGCCACCGTGGTTCGTTCGCGGCAGTCCTCGTACAAGGTGCCGCCCGCCCACGCTGGATCCCACGGCTTTTCACGTGCGGAGCGTTGGCGCTCGCCGCCGCCCGTCCATCGCGTCGGAATGTCCAGATCGGCAACAGCCGACATGGCGGCCTCGATCGCAGCGTCGACGGACATCGGCGTGATCGGGCTGAGCTGGCGAGCGGACTCGTCGGTGACGATCACGTCGTTCTTCAGGCTGCTGATCAGCGCCGCGGCGAGCTTCTTGGGCAACGGAGTGATGAGGTTGACCCAATGAGACGACAGGCCCGGTGAGAGCACCGGCACCGGAATGAGGCGCCTCGACAGGCCCGCGACACGGGCGTACGTCAAAATCAGATCGGCGTACGTGATCGGTTCACCGGCCCCCACTTCGATGATGGTGTGACCCGGTCTGGCGTCCACATCCGCCGTGGTGATGTCCAACGCTGCGACGAGATAGGTCAACACGTCGGCGATTGCGATCGGCTGGAGCTGTGTCTCGTTGACCCACCGCGGCGTGATCATCACCGGAAGCACCTCGGTCACGCCGCGCAACATCTCGAATGACGCTGAGCCGGCGCCGAGGATCACCGCCGCCCGAACTTCGATCAATTCTGCGCTCGATGATGCGAGTTCGGAACCGACGGAGTGTCGCGATCGGAGATGCATCGACAGGTTGTCCTCGTCGTCGCCCAACCCGCTCAGGTACACGATGCGCTCGACGCCTGCGTCTGTGGCGGCCTGCCGGGCGTTCGTTGCGCACTCGAGCTCGCTGGCCTCGAAGTCGGCGCCGTCGTCGAGGGAGTGCACCAGATAGACCATGTGGCTGACGCCGGTGAATGCGTCAGTCAACGATCGAGCGTCGAAGAGGTCCCCTTCGACGATCTCGACGGCATCTGACCACGGCATCCGATCCAGGCTCGATTCGTCGCGCGTCATGCACCGGACGCGGTGACCGAGACGCACGAGCTCGGGCACCAGTCGACCGCCGACGTACCCCGAGGCACCCAAGACCAGAATGAGGGGCTCAGCGGAAGTGCAGGAGTCGCTGGCGTCAGTCTGATCGGGCGGCATCGTCGTCTCCGTCGTTCATCCAGGTCCGCATCTGCTCGAACGAGCGGCGAAGCAATCGCGACACGTGCATCTGCGACATGTCCATTTCCTCGGCGATGTCGGACTGCGTCTTCTGTTCGAAGAATCGCAGCCGAACGATTTGGCGTTCCCGATCCGGGAGCCGATCCAGCAGTTCGTCCACGATGGTGACGTTCTCGGTGTGCTCGAACAGCGGGTCGACGTCACCGAGCGCAGCCTGGCGGTCCGTCGGCCCGGCGTCGTCATCGCCGCCGAGTCCGGCGTCGAGCGTGCCGACGCTGTACGCGGCGCTCGCGGCGAGCCCACGAAAGACATCGTCGCGATCGATGCCGAGGTACTCGGCGAGCTGCTCGACGGTCGGCGCGGTCGCCGTGCGCGACGCCAATTCGTCCGACGCATTGCGGACCAGTAGGTGCAGTTCCTTCGCGCTGCGCGGCACTTTGACGGTCCAGGAGGTGTCGCGGAAATGGCGCTTCAGTTCGCCTTCGATGGTCAGCCCTGCAAATGAGGAGAATGCGGCACCGTGCTCCGGGTCGAAGCGGTCGACGGCTTTGACAAGGCCGAGCATCGCCACCTGGCGGAGGTCCTCGTCGTGCAGTCCGCTGCGACCGAAGCGTTTCGCGATGTGCGCGGCGAGCCCCATGTGACGCTCGACGAGTTGGTTGCGGACGCGTCGTGACGGACGCTCGATGAACGTTCGGAACAGCTCGAGGTCTTCGAGATCGGAGTCTGCCATTGCGGTCAGTTGGACGACTTCGCCTCGTCGGCGACCTTCACGAGGCGAACCGTGCTGCCCTCGACCGTGAATTCGTCGACGACTGCTCGCAGGATCGTTGCACCGAGGTCGTCGATCTCGATCGGCTCGGCGCCACCCACCTGGGCAATCGTCGCGGTGACCTCATCGCCGGCGACTCCGAACGTCACGCGGGCCCGGCCATCGGGCGAGGCCTCGACGAGCACCGAGAAGACCTCGCTGATCGCAAGGCGGAGATCATCGATCTCGTCGACGCTGAAGCCCGCATCGGCCGCAAGCGATGCGGCGACCATCCTCACGGTCACGGCACGCTCGGTCTGCAGCGGCACTTCGATCTCGACGTCGTGCGCACTCGGGGCCGCCTGCTGGACAAGGTCACTCATGACCAGACGGTACCCGTGCCGCAGCCGACCAAACCAGCGATGTTTGAGCCATGCGGAAGGTGGGAATCAACACGAACATGACCATTTTCGAAGCACTTCGCAACGATCACGACACCCAGCGCACTCTGATCGGGATTCTCACCGACACCACTGGCGACAGCGAGGGCCGCAATGAAATCTGGGCCAAGCTCCGCAACGAACTGAGCGCTCACGCCGGCGCCGAGGAGCGTCACTTCTACGTGCCACTGATGGAACACGATCTCACGCAGGACGCTGCCCGCCACTCCGTTGCCGAGCACAAGGAACTTGATGACTTCATCGAGCAGCTCGACGGATATGACATGAGCGGATCGCAGTGGCTGCAGACCGCCAAAGAGCTGGAGGAGCGTCTTCTTCATCATCTCGACGAGGAAGAACGAGAAGTTTTCCCGGTTGCAGGCAAGGCTCTCAGTGACGCCGAAAAGAGCAGTCTCGGCGAGGACTACGACGCCGACATGGATCGCCGCCGGGCGCTGGATGATTGAGATCACGACATCTGGGTACATCTCTAGAGGCAACATCGATCACCCGATCAGGTGTAGTCGCAAGACCAACAGCACAGGAAAGGAACATCATGAGTGGAGCAGCAGATAAGGCCGAGGGCCGCATCAAGCAGGCCGCCGGAGACCTCACCGACAACGAGGACTTGAAGGACGAAGGCAAGAAGGACGAGGCCGCCGGCAAGGTCAAAGATGCCGTTGGTGATGCCAAGGACAAGGCGAATGATGCCGTCGACTCGGCCAAGGACGCGTTGAGCTGATGCTGGTCGGAGGGAGCATCCTGCTGACCATCTTGGTCGTGTTGGCGATCATCTACTTCGTCAAGCGAGTCTGACCAGAGCCGACTTCACGATCAAGCGAACGACCCGGCCGAACTGGCCGGGTCGTTCGCTTTTTCGGACCGCCTCGACCCACATGCGCCAGCCGGCTTCATGCGAGAGTCCACACGGCGCACGCCGACGGAGCGAGTTCCAAACATCGTCCATGAATGGCGAGATTCTTGCCGCGAGTCGGAACTGGTCGTAGCTGGCGATTGCGTGAGCTCCGACCTTGGCCGCTTGCTCGGTTACAAAGAACTCGTAGTCGTCAAAGCAGACGGTGGGGTTGCCATTGCTATCCACGCCACAGGTCTCAAGGCCGCTCGGGTCGCTGTAGGTGATCGGATTGGCCGAGCCGTACACGTACGGCTTCATCGCCTTGGTGACGAGTGGATCAACGCTGACGAACACACCGGTGGTGGGGTCGTAGTGGCGGTTGTTGAGGCAACCGATGCTTTACGAACGGTACGCGTTTGGGCCTTGCTCTCGCCGTCGGGACCGACACCGCCGCCTAGTGACAGTTGAAGAGCTCAGGCGACTTCCAAAAACCGGCGCAACGCCTCACGAATCACTTCACTCGTCGAG